>Ga0209515_10004492_pt1 | contig 18805 bp, 17 predicted proteins | sample Subgroupgradi54m_FD_187454 | JGI IMG/M metagenome (GOLD analysis project Ga0209515, IMG submission 187454) | Subsurface groundwater microbial communities from S. Glens Falls, New York, USA - GMW60B uncontaminated upgradient, 5.4 m (SPAdes)... ...
GGTGACGGGAAAGGATTTGTCGTCGCAAATAGTTTCCAGAAATATTATTTACCTAATTGATGCGGCCGCGTTGGGGATTTTGGGCAATCGCATCTTCTACCAATTCTTCATCCGTGACAAAAAGAATCAAATCAAGCTCCAAGAAGCCAACAATAAACTCCAAGAACTCGACAAGGCCAAAACGCGGATTTTTTCGAACGTTACTCATGAGTTTCGGACGCCACTTGTCGCCGTTTCTTCAACTCTTCAAACACTCTTGGATCAGGGACTTCCAAACCCAGAACAGATGAGATCACTAGAGAGTGGAAAAATCTCCCTGGAGGATATGCTGGATAATGTGAACGACTTTCTGCTGAAGGCTCGATCCGATCAAGGATTGGTCGATATCAAGTGGTCGGAGATTGAGATCGTCAGTTTCCTGGAGAGGGCGTTATTGCCTTTTAAGACAGGGGGTAAAAAAACAGGAAACAAAATTATTTTTACGAACAATCTTCCCCCTTCTCAAGATGGGGAAGGAACGAGCCTGAACCTCTACGCTGATCGAATGAAGTTGAAGAAAATTATCAATAACCTCGTCGGGAATGCCATGAAATTTACTGTGAATGGGACCGTCGAGGTTGTGCTGGATACACAGGGTGAATACTGCATCATTCAAGTCAAAGACTCGGGAAAAGGAATTCCCAAAGAAGATATGCCAACCATCTTTGATCCGTTTACTCAGGCTAGCAACAATCCGCTTCGCGAAGTTCAGGGAAGCGGATTGGGTCTTGCGATGGTTCGTGATTTTGTCAAGCTCCACAAGGGAGAAGTCAGCGCCGACAGTGAGGTCGGAAAAGGAAGTACCTTTACGGTAAAACTCCTCCTTGGGGATGCTCATGTTGATCAGTCCAAGCTGGATACCTCGGAAATTTTCGAGGATGAAGAAGACCAAAAGAGGGTTAATCTTAAGATCAAAGATTTTAGCGAAATCGACTTCACTCGTTTCGAGAAACGCGATCCTCAAAAACAGAATATTTTGATTACGGAAGATACCCCCAATATCATGGAAGCGCTCGCCACGATTCTCAAAGACCATTATAATTTGTACTTTGCTAAAGATGGAAGAGAGGGATTGGAGAAAGTTCGTGCGATCAAGCCGGACCTCGTTATTACCGATATCATGATGCCGCACATGAACGGGTATGAGTTTATAGAGGCGGTCAAGAGCGATAAAGAACTGCGTGTCATTCCGATGGTTGCCGTCACCTCGAAGTCGGATACGGAATCTAAGGTCAAGGGTTATGAAGTCGGAGCCGATGAATATATCCCCAAACCGTTTAACAATCGCGAAATCGTAACACGAATCAAAAGGATCTTGAAGGAGAAGGCTACGACCGAAGAGCTTCTCCAGACAAGAAAACATGCCTCCGTCGGGGTGCTCGCGGGGGGAATGGCCCATGAGTTGAATAATCCGGTCGCGGCGATTCGGGGTTATATCCAGGATATTCTCGAGAGTCTTCCGAAGGATTCGCCGCTTCGGAAGAGCGCCGAGGGGGCGGAGCGGGCGACCGGGCGGTGTAAACGGATTGTAGCTGATTTACTCACCTTCTCTCACAAATCGGATACGGATAAGGGTTGCCATCTGAATGAAGTTGTCGAAGATACCGTTGCAATTGCTAAAAAGGAAAACGATCATCCGCATATCGACTGGAAGACTGATATCAGCGCGAACAACATTCCCCCTTTAAGCATCGATGCTGCTGAGTTAAAACAGGTCCTGATGACTCTTATCAACAATGCGAAGGATGCGATGACTGAAAAAGGGACAATTTCCATTCAAACGAAAAAGACAGGGGAAGAGGCCCTTATCGAGGTATCCGATACAGGGCATGGAATCCCCCTCGAGATTCAAGACAAGATTTTCGATCCCTTTTTTACCACTAAACCACCAGGGAAAGGGATGGGCTTAGGGCTTGCACTGGCCTATAATACCATCAAACGTTACGGAGGAGATATTGCCGTCAAAAGTCAACCTGGCCAGGGCAGTCGGTTCATAATTACGCTTCCTGTTAAACAGCAATTATTTGAGGAGATTTGAAATGGCTGAACAAGTCTCAGAACAAAATAAAACCCAAATTCTCTTAGTCGAAGTGGATGTCGATCTTGGGGAGATACTTTCCCACAGGCTTACCAAAAGGGGCTACAAGGTTTCTTTGGTAGTTACCGCTGAAGAGGCTCTGAAGCTACTTGATCAGATCTCTTTTGACACTGTCGTATCAGAGATCAAATTACCAAAGATGGACGGCATCTCTTTTTTAAGGAAGGTGCGGGAAAAGCAGGCTGACCTTCCAGTAATTCTGTTGACCGGCTACGCCACTCTCGAATCAGCCAAAGAGGCGGTCCGGCTTAGCGCCTTCGACTACATCCAAAAACCGCTTGAGGATATTGAGCAGCTCTTAGGACCTCTGCAAAAGGCGGATGAATATTATTTTGAAAAAATGCCCTTGCCGCATCAGGCGGCTTAGGCGATTAACAAAAACGCGGGGCTTCACTTATACCGACCCCAAAAGCTGTCCTAAAAAGTAAGGCCAGCTCTGGGAGAATCGGAGTATTTCATCGCGGCCTTTCGGGACTGATCTCCTATTCGGTTGCCAAAAATGCGCGGGATGTGAGATCGTTTTTCTGTGCCTCATCCCCGTGCCGCCTTCCAACACCGTGACTTCCGGCTGTACACCGGCGCTCGATTTCTCTCGATTGTGGCGCACTACATGCTCGCCGTCGCGGTCGCGCAGGCGGTTTATGAGATGACCCGGAGCCCTCTTCATCTAGGGCTGATCGGACTTACCTTTTTTCTTCCCAAGATCATCCTGGTCCTTCCTGCCGGCCACCTGGCCGATCGGTTTGACCGCCGCGCCATCATCCTGATCTGTCGATCGGCCCATTTCCTGCTCACTCTGGCCCTGGTAGCCTTCTTCCTGTCGACCGTCCGACCGCTCGGATTCCTTTATTTTATTTTATCCCTGATCGGCATCGTCCTCGCCTTCGACGGACCGGCGATGCAGTCGATCGTCCCCCATCTCGTCCCCGAAGAACATTTCAGCAACGCAGTCACCTGGAATACCGCAGCAATGCAGGCGGCCTTAATGACCGGACCGCTTCTGGGCGGATGGTTTTACGCCCTGAAAGGGCCCCTTTTCGTCCTTTCGGTCGTCGCTTTTCTCCGTTTTTCAGGAATCTTCATCACCTACTTGATGCAAACCCGCACCGGCCGGCTCGATACGGCTGAATTTTCTTGGAAAGCGCTTCTGGGAGGGCTGCATTACGTCTTTGAAAAAAAACTGATCTTGGGAACAATCTCCTTAGACCTTTTCGCAGTCCTCTTCGGAGGGGCGACCGCCTTGATGCCGATCTATGCGAATGACATCCTCAAGGTCGGCCCCGGCGGTCTCGGAATCCTCCGCTCGGCCCCCTTCTTCGGCGCCATGCTGATGAGCTTTATCCTGGCCCATGCCCCCCCGCTTAAGCGGTCCGGTGCCGCGATGCTCTTTTCCGTCGCCCTCTTCGGCCTTTTCACCATCCTCTTCGGGATTTCCACAAATTTCATTTTTTCGCTCGTCTGTCTCGTCCTTCTCGGAGCGACCGATACGATCAGCGTCATCATCCGCCACACCCTCGTCCAACTCAAAACCCCGCCGGAGATGCGCGGAAGAGTCAGCGCCGTCAATCTCGTCTTCATCGGAGCCTCCAACGAACTCGGCGAATTCGAATCGGGCCTCACCGCCTCCTGGTTCGGCATCGTCCCCTCCGTCATCCTCGGAGGCCTCGCCACCATCACCGTCGTCGCCCTCTGGACCCGGTGGTTCCCGGAAGTCCGGCGGTATGAAACATAGGCCTTGTTTTTAATTGGAGTGGGCGGCCTGAATTTAATTGATAAAGAAAAGGGATGCCGCTAAAGGGAATTCTGCGTGCACGAACAATCATCCGGCTTTGCCGGTGATTGTGAGTCCTGGCCGGGGGCTCGGGGCGTTGGGCGAAGCACAACCCCCGCTAAAATGACAAATCTCAAAAATAAAACGATCCTCATCACCGGAGGAAGCCGCGGAATTGGGCGGGAGATCGCGCTCAAATGCGCCTCCGAAGGGGCGAATATCGTCATCGCGGCCAAGACGGCGGAGCCTCATTCCAAATTGCCGGGGACTATCTTTACCGTGGCGGAAGAGGTCGAAAAGGCGGGGGGGCGACCGTTGCCGCTCCAGGTCGATGTCCGTTCGGAAGAGAGTGTACAGGAAATGGTTCGGAAGACGGTTGAGAAATTCGGCGGGATCGATGCCTTGGTCAACAACGCCGGGGCGATCAGTCTGACCGATCTTGAATCGACCCCGATGAAACGTTATGACCTGATGCACTCGATCAATGCGCGGGCCGTTTACCTTTGCAGTCAGGCGGCCCTTCCTTCCTTAAAAAAATCGACCAATCCCCACATCTTGAATCTTTCTCCTCCTTTGAGTCTGAATCCGAAGTGGCTCAAAGGGCATGCCGCCTACACTGTTTCGAAATACGGGATGAGTCTCTATACGATCGGACTGGCGGAAGAGTTGAGAGATCATGGAATCGCCGTCAACGCCCTCTGGCCGCGCACAACGATCTGGACGGCGGCCCTGAGTATGTTGCTTGGAGAAGAAGGAAAGAAAGGGGCGCGGACGCCGGAGATTATGGGGGATGCCGCCCGCGAAATTCTTAAGACCCCAAGTCGGGAGCTGACCGGTCAGACCCTGATTGATGAAGACTTTCTGCGGACACGGGGCTCCACCGACTTTGAAAAATACGCCTGCGTCCCTGGCGCGGAGCTGATGCCCGATCTCTACGTTTAGGAAAACTTCTTTAAGTCGTCCCAAAAAGCCGGGTAGGTCTTTTTCACACAATCGGGATCGAGTATCTCCAGATTGCCGAGTCGGGTGCCGAGGATCGCCATCGACATGGCGATTCGGTGGTCATCGTAGGTCGCAATGGAGATTTTCTTTTGGGGGACCTCCTTCAGAGGTTTGATTTCAATCCAATCTTTGCCGACGGCCACTTCCGATCCGATTTTTCTCAACTCCGTCGCCATCGCCTCGATTCGATCGGTCTCTTTGACGCGAAGGTTTCCGATACGGGTAATCTTTGTCGGTCGATCGAGGAGAGGGGCCATCGCCATCATCATCAGAGAGGCATCCGGCATCTCATTCATGTCGAATTCATCGTCAGGAGCCGAAGATTTCGGGATCTCCTCTAAAAGAGAGAGAAACCGGGCATCCGGCTGTTTCGTATCCTTCGGCACGTTGGTAACCGTCACATGGCAATCATGTAACTTACCTAACGCCCACCAATAGACCGCCGCCGAGGCGTCCCCCTCGATCTTCCGATCTTTGGCAACGAGTGTCCCCTTCTCCGTCCATGAAGCGATTTGATGACGCGTCAATTCCACGTAGGGGTGTGAAACAGGCTCTCCGAGGATTTTCAATTCCATCGGACCCGAAAAAGAACAAGCGCTCAACAAAATCGAGCTGATAAACTGACTGCTTAAATCCCCTCGAATACGGATGTTTTCCCCGGAAACCTGTCCTTTCCCTTTGATTCGAATGGGAGGAAATCCTTCTTTCTCCAAATATTCGATCTCGACTCCCACCTGACGAAGGGTATCGACCAAATCCTTCAGAGGACGCTCCTTCATTCGGTCTTTTCCGGTCAGGACCGTCTTTCCTTTTCGTAAAGTAACGAGGCTGGTCAAAAATCTCATCGATGTTCCGGAATTTCCCAAAAAAAGTTTCACTTCGTCCTGACGGCCCCTCCAAGAGAGGTCATTGCGAATCTGGAGACCTCGATCCGTCTCTTTGATCTCGACCCCAAGCTGTCTCAAGGCCTGAACCATCAGCCGAATATCCTCGGCCTCAAAACCTTCCCCCTTCAGTTCAAAGGTTCCTTTGGTTTGAGCGGCTAAAATCAGGGCCCGATTGGTCATCGATTTTGAAATCGGGACTTTGAGAGAAAAGGACTTACCTCGGAGATCAAGTCTTGATACAGGGATGGAGCGCATGAAGACCACCCGTACAACACCTGGAGAACGACTTCAAAAGATTCTTTCGGAGGCCGGGATCGCCTCGCGACGGGAGGCGGAGCGGATGATCGTTGCCGGACATGTCCGGGTCAATGACGTTGTCGTCACCCAGCTCGGAAGCTGCGCCGATCCCGCCCAAGACCGGATCACGGTCAACGGGAAACCGATCAAAATTCCCGACCGGAAGGCTTACTACCTCTTTCACAAACCGAAAAATATCATGGTCACCCGGCACGATCCGGAAGGAAGACCGACGATTTATGATTATTTCAAAAAAATCCCCGAACGTATCAATCCGGTCGGACGACTCGACTTCGGCTCGGAAGGGCTTCTCTTATTGACCAACGACGGCGAGCTTCATGCGCGACTTACCCATCCGAGCCACGAGATCCCGAAAACTTATCAAATCAAGGTGAGTGGGATCCCTTCACGGGAAGATCTGGCGAAGCTCCGCCATGGGATTGATATCGGGGGTTACGTCACCCGAAAGGCCGATGTCGAGATCGGAAATAAAACGGGAGACGATTGCTGGCTGGAGATGACCTTAAGGGAAGGGAAAAACCGGCAGATCCGCCGGATGCTGGAAGCACTAGGCTTCACCGTGGTAAAACTCATCCGAGTCCGGATCGGACCGCTCGCCTTGAAAAATCTCCGTCCGGGGGAGTATCGGCCTCTGACTTCCCAAGAGCGGACCTTACTTGTTGATTTCAAGTAATTTTTTGGTTGGAGGCCTTACTTCTCCCCTTTGGATTTCTCCTCTCTTGAAGATTTTACCTCGACTATCAACGAAGCTCGAGTCGGGTCGATTCGAGGGTGCGGGTGACGAAGGCATCGTTTCCGAATCTTTGCCTTCACTGGGCACAAAACCTATCGATGTCTTATCACCTCCGGGATCCGAGGTCCCGGAGGCCTCTTCCACGGCACGACAGTCTATCGGGAATTCGCCTAAATGAAATGTGTGAGATTCGGTTAAAACACGGGCCCCGACTACACCGCCGTCGTGACTCAGTTCCGGGAGATATTTGGTGCGGTTTATGGGAACATCAATAGTGTGTATCTTCGCATCCTCCTTCTTCTTGAGGCAGTGCGACTTTAGGGTAACATCAGCGGGGGCTCCGGCCTCTCGGACCACACCTTCCGCAGGCCGTGGAGTGATGGGAAAGAGCTCCTCATCGGTCGTACCGGTGATCTCTCCCAGAGACCATGTGTAGGGACTCGATAATTGTTTCATATCTCTGATAGAGATCAGCACGTCGAAGTCTTTTGCACCAACCAGTTGGGGTTCTTGAGGCGTTTTAACCGCAATAGTGTAAGACCCTACCGTGTCGTCGTCTACTTGGTACACTCCCGGCACTTTATCGCTCCTGGTGAGGATCCCATCCGGACTAGGACCTGAGGTAGCGGAGGCCCCGTCCGGATCACCGCAAACAATTTTTCCAATGTTGACGTCTAAAGCTATCGATGATGAATAGCCTTCCGTAGTAGACGGATATAAGAGATCGACACTTATCCCGATCATTCCCTGTCCAGGTCGCGAACAAAGGAAGGTCAACTCGGGCTGGGCCTGATTTTTCTTCGATGTGGCGAGATGCTTAAACAGGGTGTCCGGGTACACTCTTATCTCACCGAGGCTCCAAGGTGAGTGATATCTTTTGTTCACCTGTTCGATGAAGATTCGAACCGTAAACAGCACTTCGACCGGTTGAGAATCTGCGGGGTAGTCCGCACTGGCGGAAAAAATTGGTCCTTCGGGGGATGAGACCACCGTGGTTTTGTCCCTATTTTCCACTTTCGTCGAATCCTCCAACTTTGGCGCGGTCTCGCAACCACCAAAAAGGACCGCGCTGATGAGGACGCTGACGAGAAGAGTTTTCATATGGTCCATGTGAACGGCGACCAGTATACCAATTAATGCAGGAGGGGGCGACTAAAATAGTGAATCATATCAAAAGACTTTGTGAAAATTATTATCAATTTGAATTAGCCCTCCTTTTCCGATACGGAAGAGACTACCATGGTGGGGATGAGGAGTTTTATGAATTTTTTTCGTAAAATCGAATGGGCTAATTTTCTCTTTATCACTTTAAGCCCCGTTGTCGCCATCGGGGGGACTGTCTGGCTTTATCTCGCTCAAGACGGCGTCCGCCCCGCGACCTGGATACTCGCTTTCATCCTGTCGTTCGCGACCGGTTTAGGAATCACCGGGGGTTATCATCGGCTTTTTTCCCATCGGAGTTACCAGGCGCATCCATTCGTTCGATTTGTGTTCTTACTCTTGGGCGGGGCCTCCTTTGAAGGATCGGCCAGAGAATGGGCCTGCGCCCATCGAAAGCATCATCGTTTTGTCGATACCGATCAGGATCCTTATAACATCAAGCGAGGATTCTGGTACGCCCATGTCGGCTGGGTCGTCATGAAAGCGGACCAGTCGGATGAATCGAGGATCAAAGACCTTCTCAAAGACCCTCTCATTCTTTTTCAAGACAAATATTACATCCCGCTCGCCGCCTTGATCAGCCTGGTTTTGCCGACCCTTCTGGCCGGCCTTTGGGGAGATTTTCTGGGAGGATTCTTCGTGGCGGGATGGTTGCGGATCGTCTTCAATCATCACCTGACCTTTTTGATCAACTCCTGGTGTCATTATTTCGGAAAACAGCCTTTTTCGGACAGCAATACCGCGAGAGACAGCGGGATCGTCAGTTTTTTCACTTTTGGCGAGGGCTATCATAATTTTCATCACGCCTTTGAAGGAGACTATCGCAACGGAATTCGTCCCTTCGACTGGGATCCGGGCAAGTGGCTCATTGCAAGCCTCTCATGGCTGAGACTGGCAACCAACCTCAAGACGGTCTCACCGAAGAAGATTCTGGAAGCGAAACTTTGTATGGATGAAAAAAGATTTCGACAGCGGATAGAACATCCCCATCCCTGGATTCAGGTCGTTGAAAGGGCGAAGACGAACACCTTGAACCTGTATGCCCGCCTCCAGGAACTCCGAGTGGAGTATAAGAAAACAAAAATGATTGAACTCAAACGTGAAATCAGAAGACTCAAACTCGAATTTCGGGAAGCCCTCCAACAGTGGCATCAAATCATGCAAGGACAGGTTCCGGCGCTTGCGAACATTTCGTCTTAATACCCTCACGGTCCTTCTTCTTTTCTTAGCCTCCACCGCTTACGGAGCGCTCCCCGCACGTCCGGCGGGACCGGTCAACGATTTCGCGGGAGTGATCGAGCCTGCCGAAGCAGGGACGTTGACCCAAATTCTCACGACGCTCCAGCAACAAACCGGCATCGCCATGGTGATCGTCACCCTGCCAACCCTCGAGGGATCGGACATCGAGACGACCGCCACCGACCTTTTTCAAAAATGGGGGATCGGGGAAAAAGGGAAAGACAACGGGATTTTGATCCTCGCCGCGATCCAAGATCGGGACGCCCGCATCGAAGTCGGCTACGGACTCGAAGGAGCGATCCCGGACGCCTTTGCAGGACGGATTCTAAGAGAAGTTCTGTTTCCTTCTTTTCGCCAAAGTCGTTACGGAGAAGGTTTACTCAAGGGAGCGGTCGTTTTGATCAAGCGTCTGGAGGAGAAGATGGGATTCTCGCTCGAGACAACGATGCCCGAGGTCGGATCGTTGAGAGCGCCGATGCCTCCGGCGTTGGCTTGGGCGCTCCGCATCCTCCTCTTCATCGGTCTCGCCTATCTTTTTATTCGTCATCCGAGATTGCTTCTTTTCCTCCTCTGGATGTCGGGGGGAAGGGGCCGAAATGACGACGATCAAGGAGGAGGCTTCGGCGGTTTCGGAGGGGGATCATCGGGAGGCGGAGGCGCTTCCGGAAAATGGTAGTGACTTGACAAGATCGAAGGAACTGAGGGAAGTCACCGGATACTTTATATAATTAAGGAGACCCCATGAAAAAGAGCTGGATTGTCGTCGGAGTCATTGGTTTTATTCTTATCGTCTTTGGAGGGACCTGCGTCTCGAAGTACAACCAGCTCGTCACCCTCAATGAATCGATCACCGGAGCCTGGTCCCAGGTCGAGAATGTCCTCCAACGCCGGAACGACCTGATCCCGAATCTTGTCAACACAGTCAAAGGGTACGCCGCCCATGAAAAAGAGATTTTTGAAAATGTCGCCCAGGCCCGCGCCAAGCTCGCGGGGGCGACCACCATCAATGAAAAGGTTCAGGCGAATGTCGCGTTGGAAGGCGCCCTCGGAAGATTGCTGGCGATCGTCGAACGCTATCCCGACCTGAAGGCCAACCAAAATTTTCTGGCCCTTCAAGATGAACTCGCCGGCACGGAGAATCGAATCGCCGTCGAGCGGAAGCGCTACAACGAGATCGTGCAGAGCTATAATATTCTCGTCAAAAGTTTCCCGTCCAATCTCATCGCCGCCGTCACGGGGTTTGGGAAAAAAGAAGTCTACTTCAAGGCGGAAGAGGGGGCGAAGGAAGTTCCTAAGGTCGAATTTTAGGCCCTCTTTTTCAACGGAGCCGCTTCGGCGAACTGCTCGAAATTAGCTTCAAAAAGATCAATCAGCTTTTTCGCCTGACGATCGTAGGCCTCTTTATCCTTCCAAGCATTCCGCGGTTTCAAAACTTCCGAGGAGCTGATACCGGGACAGGCGGTTGGAACTGAAAACCCAAAAAACGGATCGGGCTCATATTTTACCTTGGTCAGTTCTCCCGAAACGATGGCGCGAATGATCGCCCGTGAATCGGCGATCGACATTCTTGTGCCGACGCCGTATCCGCCCCCCGACCAGCCGGTGTTGACGAGCCAGCAATCGGCCTGGTGCTCTTCGAGCCTTTCGCAAAGGAGCTCCGTGTAGACCTGAGGAGGAAGAGTCATAAAGGGGGCGCCGAAGCAGGAGCTGAAAGTCGCTTGCGGCTCCTTGATCCCCCGCTCAGTCCCCGCCACCTTTGAGGTGTAGCCGGAAAGAAAATAATATCTCGCCTGCTCCTTCGAAAGTCTCGCCACCGGCGGCAAGACTCCATAGGCGTCGCAGGTGAGCATGATCACATTTTTTGCATGCCCTCCCCGCCCGCCGGGCGCGGTATTCGGAATAAAATCGATCGGGTAGGAGGCGCGCGTATTCTCCGTGAGCGAATCGTCGTTCAGATCGAGATTCCCCGCGGCGTCCATCACGACATTTTCCAAAATGGTTCCGCGCCGTTTCGTCGTCGCATAAATCTCCGGTTCCGCCTTCTGCGAAAGACGGATCACCTTGGCGTAACAACCCCCTTCGAAATTGAAGACGCCGTCTTCGCTCCAACCATGTTCATCATCGCCGATCAATTGACGCTCGGGATCGGCGGAAAGGGTCGTCTTGCCGGTCCCCGAGAGCCCGAAGAAGACGGCAACATCCCCTTGAGAACCGATATTCGCCGAACAGTGCATGCTCAAAACCCCTCTTTGCGGGAGGATGTAATTCATCAACGAAAAGACCGATTTTTTGATCTCACCGGCGTAGCTCGTTCCACCGATCAGAATTAATTTTTTGCCGAAATGGGGAATGATGAAGGCCTCGGAATGGGTCCCGTCCGTCGCGGGATCGGCCTTGAGACCCGGCACCGCAATGACGGTGTATTCGGGGACATGTCGGGCAAGCTCGGCTTCGTCCTCGATCCGGACAAACATATTTCTCGCAAAGAGGCTCTGCCAGGCAAACTCCGTGATCACGCGGATCGCGACGCGATATTTCGGATCATTCCCGACATAGCAATCCTGGACAAAAAGTTCTTTCCCTCGGAGATAATCAAGGACTTTCTGATGGATGCGGTTAAATTTTTCTTCTGAAATGGGCCGGTTGACCTTGCCCCACCCCACCCTTTCCCGGCTGGAAGATTCTTCGACAATAAATTTATCGTTGGGAGAACGGCCGGTGTATTGACCGGTCACGACAACCAAAGGCCCCACTTTTGACTCACGGGCCTCCCGTCGGTTGAGGGCGGCTCGGTAAAGGGCGCCGGCATCAAGATTCCAATGGACGTGAGCGACCCCCAAAATTCCCTGGTCTTCAAGAGTCTTCTTCATTAATTTTCTTCTATGGCATATAGAAGTCTTTTGGCAAATAAGAAAATGATCATTGATTCTCACGTCCATTTCTTTCCCGATCGTCTCTTCCGTGCCATTTGGGATTGGTTTGAACATCACGGCTGGTCGGTCCGTTATCAAATGGATGCCGATGACGTGGCCCTCGCTTTGAAAAAGCAGGGCATCGATCGGTACGTTGTCCTTAATTATTCCCATAAATCGGGGATGAGCGAACCGCTCAACGCCTGGACTTATGAATTTTGCAAAAACCACCCCGAAGCGATCCCGTTCGGCGCGATTCATCCTGAAGATGAAAATTTGGAAAAACTCCTCGATCGCTGTTTTGCGGAATACGGTTTTTACGGACTTAAATTTCACACGCACGTCGCCGCGATTCGGCCCGACGACGAGCGTCTCTTCCCGATCTACGAAAAATTGATCGAGTACGACAAAGTCATCACCCTCCACGCGGGCAACGGTCCCAGTCTGAAGGGATACAAAGAAAAGACAAAAGAGGTCAGCGGCGTCCGGTTCGTTCGAAATCTCCTGAAAAAATTTCCAAAACTCAAAGTGATCATCCCCCACCTCGGCGCCGATGAGATCGACGCGTTTTTCGATCTGATGGCGGAGTTTCCCAACCTCTGGATGGACACGACGATGGCGCTCTCCGGTTATTTCCCCCTGAAAATTCCGTGGGAGAAGATCAAGCAATTCTCGGACCGAATCTTGTACGGAAGCGATTTCCCGAATGTCCCTTACGAGATGATGACGGAGATCGAGGCGATTCGATCTTCCGGACTTTCCGTTGAGATTCAGAAGAAGATTTTTTCCGACAACGCCGTTCGCTTGCTCAAGATCCGATGAAGACTCAAGCCGTTACCACTTTTTTCTTTGAGGGGGATCCCTTTTTTCACAGCCTTCGCGAGGCGATCGCCGGCGCCAAGCAATGCGTCGATGTGGAGCTTTATTATTTCGCCGATGATCCGATCGGGCGGGGGTTCGGCGGCCTTTTCAAGAAAAAATCCGGCGAGGGGGTTCGAGTGCGGATGATCTACGATGCGGTCGGTTGCCGGGAAACCCCTTCCCATCTTTTTGAAGACCTGGAAAGATCGGGAGTCCTGGTCAAAAAATACAACCCCCTCCTCCCCCCTCGGAAATACTTTGACCGGAGAAATCATCGAAAGATGATCGTCATCGATCAAAGGATCGGATTTTTGGGGGGATTCAACCTCGCAGCGGAGTATTCCGAGGCCCACTCCGGCAGAAAGGCCTGGAGGGACAGCGGTGTTCGATTCGAAGAGCCGGAGCTGGCCGGTCTCCTCAACCGGCTCTTTGAGGACTCTTGGAGCGGGCGAAGGCTTCGGGTTGAAGATTTCATTCAAAAAAAGACCCCCCGTCCCGATTGGACAGAACGGCGACGCACAATCCTTGCAAGCCACGGCTGGAAAAGAAAGAGTCCGATTCGTGAGGAATATCTCTCGGCGATCCTCCACGCCCAAAACTCGATCTCTATCACCAATTCCTATTTCATCCCCGACCGCGGGATACGCCGGGCCTTACGAAAGGCGGCATTGCGCGGGGTTGACGTAAAATTTATGATGCCGGGCCCGACCGATGTCTCGATCGCTCGCTGGGCCGGTCAGGCGACTTATGCCTCGTTTCTGAAGGCGGGTGTCCGTATTTTTGAATATCAACCCCGGGTTCTGCACGCGAAGAACGCCGTCATCGACCATCAATGGTACACGGTCGGAACCTCGAATCTCGATCCGCTGAGCTTCTTTCGAAATCTGGAGGTCAACTTCATCGGCAAGGACGCCGAAGAGGCGAAAATCTTCGACCTCCAGTTCGCCAAGGACATCGAATTTTCGAAGGAAATCAGAGATGAAAAATGGAAACTCCGTCCCTGGTGGAGGAAGCTCCGAGAGCGTTTTTGTTTTTTCTTCCGCGCCTGGCTATAAGATTTTCGTCAAAGAGGATCCGCCGAACGATAAACTTGACTTATCCCTCTATTGAGATAATATAGACTTATCCTTTTACGGGGATAAAATACAATGATGCCCGTCATCCGCAATGCCTTGCAGCTTGGAACCGCCCTTTTGCGCTTGCGGAAACAGGTCGGCTGGACGCAGAAACAAACCTCGGAACGGGCGGGTATCAAGCAATCCACCGTTTCTCAGATGGAGTCTGGGATAACCGGCATTCGGATAGGCACCTTTTTCAAGGTGCTCGCGGGACTCGACCTCGAGATCGTCATCAGAAGCCGAAAAAAAGAAAAGAGATGATGAATGGGCCGGAATCGCAAATATACCCGTCTCCGGGTGCTTCTTAACGGAGCGCACATCGGAATACTGGCACGAGACGCTTCCGGGACTGCGGAATTCACCTATGCTGAAACCTGGCTTCGATCGGCTCGCCCCATTCCGGTCTCGCAATCATTGCCTCTGCGCGAATTAACCTATCGTGGCACTTCCGTGGAAACCTATTTCGATAATCTCCTCCCCGACAATGAAGACATTCGGCGTCGCATCGCTGAGAGAATGGCAACGGCAGGCAAGGGAACCCTCGACTTGCTGGAGGCCATCGGACGAGATTGTGTAGGCTCGCTCCAATTCATTCCCGAAGGAGAGCCTCTTCCTAAACCACGATCTTTACAAGGGGAGCCACTTTCCGACAGTGACATTGCCGACATTTTGAAAAATTTTAAAAACTCGCCTCTCGGCCTCAATCGTAAAGTTGAATTCCGCATTTCAATCGCGGGAGTTCAGGAAAAGACAGCCCTCTTGTTTTGGGAAGGGCGTTGGCACAGGCCCAGAGGCACGACACCGACAAGTCATATTTTAAAACCTTCCATGGGTCCATTGCCCAACGGCATCGACATGAGCGAGAGCGTTCACAATGAGTGGCTCTGCCTCAAGCTCTCGGAACATTTTGGACTCCCTGTCGCACACGCGGAAATAAGGACCTTTGACGGTATCGATTGCTTGGTGGTGGAACGGTTCGACCGCGAGTGGTCTGAGGACCGTCGACGCTTGAAACGGATCCCCCAAGAAGATCTCTGTCAGGCGCTTGGAGTTCCGTGGTCTCGCAAGTACGAGTCCGATGGAGGGCCGGGCATCATGACCATCATGGATTTTCTCAATGCCTCAGACCGACGCGACAAGGATAGGGAACAGTTCCTGAGGGCCCAGTTGGTCTTTTTTGTCCTTGGGGCCGTGGATGGACACGCAAAAAATTTCAGCCTTACCCTGACCCCCAATGGCTTCCGGTTGACCCCGATCTACGATGTCATGACAATCTGGCCCGCCCTGACCGCACGACAAATCGAGCCGAAACGGGCGAAGCTTGCCATGGCCATCGGCAACAACAAACACTATCGTCTCGGAGAAATCCATCGGCGTCATTGGGAACAAACAGCAAAAAAGGCCGGATTTCCGGCTGATGCTCTTCATTCCCTCCTTCAAGACCTCCTCAACCGTTCGAAGTCGCTCGACGCTTTGTTAAACCGGCTGAGTAGGCACGTTTCCGATCAACTCATCCATTCCACAGAGACCGGGATCCGAAAACATCTTGATATGTTGAAGTAGATTTATTGAAGCAATGGCTCAGCCCTTCCGATCGCCTCATCAAAGCTGCCGAGGACGTTGTCCCGGCCGATTTTATCCAAAAAGCCGGACCGATCCATCGCGATCAAAGGTTGGGCGTGGATGCCTGAGAGGATCAGGTTTGTCTTGTTTCCGGCACATTTATTGTACAAATCGGAGAGGGCCCGTAGGCCGGTCGCGTCGAGGGCTAAGACGTTTTTCATCTGGAGAATGAGGACTTTGGGGGGCGTTTTGCCCAGATCGAGGGTTTCCCGGAAAAATTCGGCGACGCCGAAAAAGAAGGCCCCCTCCACTTCGTAGACCGCCACTCCCGGAGGAAGTTTTCTTCGAGTGGTCGCATCCTCCGCCTCGAGCAATTTCTCTTCGTCTTCCGAAAGGTCCCCCTCGGCCTTGATCTCACGGATCGAACTCACATCGGTCATCCGCTTCATAAAAAGGAAGACGGAGAGGACAAGCCCGACCTCCACGGCGACCGTCAGGTCGATGAAAACGGTCAAAAAGAAGGTCACCAGCAGAACGGCGATATCCATCTTGGGCGCGCGCAAGAGCGCCTTGAAGGCGTGCCACTCGCTCATGTGATAAGAGATCATCACCAAGATCGCCGCTAGGACACAGAGCGGAATCATCTTCGCCCAAGGGCCGAAGAGGAGCACGATCAGAAACAATGTCAGGGCATGAATGATTCCCGCGACCGGGGTCTTCGCCCCGTTCTTGACGTTGGTCGCGGTACGGGCGATCGCGCCGGTCGCCGGAATTCCCCCGAAGAGAGGGGTCACGACATTGGCGATCCCTTGGGCGATCAGTTCGGTGTTCGAGCGATGCCGCCCCTCGATCATCCCGTCAGCGACCGTCGCCGACAGGAGCGACTCGATCGCCCCGAGGAGCGCGATCGTGACCGACGGGCGGATCAGATTTTTCAGGGTATTGAAATCAAAGGTCGGAAGCGAAAACCTCGGAAGCCCGGCGGGAAGATCGCCGAAACGGGACCCGATCGTTTCCACCGGAATATGAAAAACCTGCACCAGGCCGGTGACGATGAGGATCGCGATGAGCGACCCGGGAATTCTTCGATTGATGCGGGGCCACAAGATAAGAATAGCCAATGAGAGCAACGAAAAAAACACCGTCGTCCCATCGATCGTATGAAGATGATGCATATAGATCAGCCATTTTTCAAGAAAATCGGCCGGAATCGCCCCGATCTTCAATCCGAGAAAATCTTTCACCTGAGAGGAAAAGATCACCACAGCGATCCCGGAGGTGAATCCGACCGTGAGCGGATAAGGGATAAACTTGATGATCGTTCCCAATCGCAGGAGCCCCATGAGGATCAGAATAACCCCCGCCAGGATGCTGGAGAGAATGAGACCTTGCACCCCGTATTGTTGGACGATGCCGTAGACGATCACGACGAACGCCCCGGTCGGCCCGCCGATCTGGACCCGGGAACCGCCGAGCGCCGAGATCAAAAATCCTGCAATGACCGCGGTCGTCAGCCCTCGATCGGGGGTCACGCCGGAAGCAATTGCGAAGGCGATCGCCAACGGAAGCGCCACAATCCCGACAATGACCCCGGCCGTCAGGTCACGGCCAAAGAGCGACCAAGAGTATTCCTTGAGCGAAGAGAAGAGTTTCGGGAGAAAAATAACGGAAGACGACGATTTTTGGCTCACGGGAACGAAAGAACCTCCTTAAATATGACTTATATCATCTCCTGCCCTGCCCCGCATCATCGCAGATAGATTCTTTTTCCCCTATATAAAGGAGACATGAAACTAATTTTTGCGATCCTCATCCTTCTTTCCACTCCGGCGGCGGCCTCGGACGGTTCTCGCCTCCTCCCCGAAAGCCGGCTCTGGCTTGAAGGAAATTCAAACGTGCATCCCTACTCAAGCCAGGCGACAAAACTGGAGGTTCAATTTGAACGAGTCGCCTCCTCTCAAAATTCGCTCGATCAGAGGATCGGACATCTCAAAAGATTGGAACTCACGATCCCGGTCAATGGGCTGAAATCAGGAAAATCGGCGCTCGACCGGAAGATGGTCAAGGCGCTGAAGGGGAAGGAATCTCCCTCGATCGTCTTTCATCTGGGAAATTACCAAGTTTTACCCGGGGACCGGAAAAAGGGAAATTATTCCGTCCAGGCGACGGGAGATCTGACGATTGCGGGCCGCACAGAACCGATCACACTGACGGCAACCGTCCTGCCGGAGGACGATCGGGTCACGGTGACGGGCTCCAAAGAGTTGCTCATGTCGGAATTCGGCGTCGATCCGCCGACCGCCCTCTTGGGGGCGCTGAAGACGAAAGACAAAGTCATGATCCATTTCGAACTTCATTTTCAAAAATAAAAGGAGACTTTATGAAGAAACGATTCCAAATCACAATACTGCTGGCCCTGATTGCAGGCCTCGCCTCTCCGGTCGATGCGATCGAAGTCGTCAACAAAGAGGATGTCGGGCTCAACATCGGAGGCCGGGCGCAGGTCTACGGCTTCGCCCAATACGTCAACGACAGTGTCCGAAACGACGCCCGACTCTACCTCTTTTTGAAACAGGCGCGGCTCAACCTCTCGGGACGTTACAAGCCGGTCAAATATTACCTCGAACTCGCCTTTGCTGGCGAGGAAGAGGTCCGGGCGCCGAATCCGGGCGTCTCGCTCAATCTCTTGGATCTCTATTTCGACATCCCGGTCTGGAAGGAAATGTCGCTTCGGATCGGCCAGTTCAAGATCCCTTACAGCCGTGAGCGGCTGGTCAATTCGGAGGCCATGCAATTTGCGGATCGGTCGATCGACAACCTCGCCTTTCAGTTCGGGCGGGATGTCGGGGGGGCCTTGTATGGCCGTCACGGAAATATGGAAGCGGCCTTCGGCGTCTTCACCGGGGGCGGTCGCGATCAACCCCAACGATTTCTGCCGCAGAATCTCGGCTTTCCCCTCCTGGTCTTGAGGGCCGGCTATGATACGGGGGTCGATCAGGATATTTTCACGATCCAACAGAACACCCTCGAACCGGACGGGACAAAATACGCCGCGTTGGTCAACGCCCTCTACATGAAAGATTCCATCATCGGCCATTCCACG
>Ga0209515_10004493_pt1 | contig 18797 bp, 17 predicted proteins | sample Subgroupgradi54m_FD_187454 | JGI IMG/M metagenome (GOLD analysis project Ga0209515, IMG submission 187454) | Subsurface groundwater microbial communities from S. Glens Falls, New York, USA - GMW60B uncontaminated upgradient, 5.4 m (SPAdes)... ...
TACTGGGTAATTGGACATTGACAGCCAGGCGGGCCTTGATCAGGCTGGTGTGCGGCGCAGTGCCGCTTCGATTCCGGCCGGGAGTCCCTGCCCACTCCCCGCTTGCGTGGTGCGCGTGGAGGGAGGGCGGTTGTGGGGCAGGGGTGGCGTTCCGCCGGCGGGTTCGCGCTTTCCGAGCTGCTCGTCGCGCTCGCCGTGACGGGACTGGTCCTCACGGCGATCGGCGGGCTGCTCGAGCAGAGCCAGCGGGCCTACCTGGCGGGAGCGGCGCAGCTAGAGGCTCAGCAGAGCGCGCGGGTCGCTGTGGAGCGTCTCGCGCGGGAGCTCCGCGGTGCCGGCGTCGATCCCAGGGGAGCCGGCTTTGTCCCGCTTCTCAATCCGGGGCCGACCGGGTTCACGATCCAGAATGATCTGAACGGCGACGGCGTCATCGCGGAGCATCGCGAAACGATCACCTATTCCCTCACCGGGCGGACGCTCAGGCGGAACGCGGGTGGCGGGGCCCAGCCGCTGATCGAGGGGGTCGAGTCGCTGGCCTTCACCTACCTGGACGGGGCCGGCCTGCGCGCGGCCACCCCGGGCGGGATCCGCACCGTGCTCATTGCCATCACCGTCGGCCCCGTGAGCATGACCACCCAGGTTCGCCTCAGGAACCGCTGACCGGCTCTTCCCGGTCCTGTTCGGCGTTTGACAGTTTCGTGCCGGTCCTGAGGAATGCGGGGCTTGTTGTTCGCGCTTATTTTCTGGTACCTTAAGGGCGGTCGACCAAGAGCCTGTCCTTGGCAGTGAGATTGCTTATCTTTGGCTCAGGCAAGGAGGCCTGACATGAAAGGCATGCCCTGGGACGACGCACGCGGATTTACGCTGGTCGAGCTTTTGGTGGCCGTCGCGCTGATCATGATCGGCCTCGTGGCGGTGATGCAGTTGTTTCCGCTGGGAACCCAGGGCATGGACACCGGCCGCAAGCAGTCCACCGCGGTCTTTTTGGGCGAGCAGAAGATCGAGCAGATCAAGGCGTGGGCGCTCGGCACCGGGGCGAACCAGGGGTTCACCACTGTCACTGCGGCCGGCACCTGCCGTAACGCCCCCAACCCCTGCGCGGACGATAACCTCAACTTCAACGGCGTCAACATCATCCCGGGCTATCCTGAGTACAGCCGGTTGGTGATCATTACCAACCCGACCGCGACCACCACGCTGGTGCGGGTCCAGGTGGGCTATCGGGGGACCACCGTAAGGGGAGGTTTTACGGGGGCCAACCAGGTTGAGCTGGCAACCCTGATCGCCCAGCATTAAGCGATGACCATGAGACGGATCGGCCAGGCTCGCGTTGATCAGCGGGGATTCACCCTCGCCGAGCTGCTCGTCGCCATCGCCATCGTGGGACTGGTCATGACGGGGCTTCTGACGCTCCTGCAGAAGGGGAACGAGAGCTACCTGGCGGGCGCGAACCAGGTGGAGGTCCAGTCGGCGATCCGGGCGGCCCTGGAACGGATGACCCAGGACATCCGCGAGGCCGGATATGACCCCACCGGCTTGGCAGGCTTTCCTGCCATCACGAACCAGACCGCTACCAGTTTTTCGATCCAGAACGACTGGGACGGCAACGGGGCGATCAATCCCGCCATCACGGTCTGCGTGACTTACTCGTGGGCGGCCTGTCCGAATCCCGGGGGACCCAACAACCGTGGGGAGCAGATCGACTACTCGATCGTCGGGGGCACGCTGCAACGTCGGGAGTGGGGGGTGGACGCAGTAGCCCAGCCGTTCGTCACGAACGTTGTCGGGGCCGCCGTCGGATCGGACTGTGCGGGCGCACTCGTTAACAACCCCCCCATCTTCCAATTCTGCGATGCGGGCGGCAATCCCGGTATCCCACCTAACATTCGAACTGTCGTCGTGAACGTACAAGCGGGGGTGCAGGGCCAGACCCCTGGCAGCTGGAAGACCGGAGCGGTCCAGGTCACGATGAGCGACCGGATCCGCCTGAGGAACCGGATCCCGTGAGGAGGTTTCGCATGAGTCCCTGGGCCAGCCCGCTTCGGAATCAGAGGGGAGTGGCCCTCCCGCTTGCGCTCTTCGTCTTGGTGTCGCTGTCGGTCCTGGTCCTCGCCTTTCTCTCGATGGGCGGCCAGGAGCCGCAGATCTCCCGGAACCTGACGGATTCCAGTCAGGCGCGCTACGCGGCCGAGGCGGGGATCGAATGGGCGTTCGATCAGCTCGCCAGTGCGCCCGGAGCAGGCACAGGGAGCTGGCCCGACCTCCTCAGCAAGAGCGCCGTGTCCGGCAGTAATCCCCAGGCACACTGGATCACCTCGCCCGCCAACACGCAGATCACACTGCCGGGGCTCACCGCCAGCTTCGGCACGTACACGGTCCAGATCAGGAATGACTCCCTCGCGGCTGACCAGGCGTTGACAGGCGTGGCTCCCGAGGTGGGTGTCACGAATACCGACGGGAACGGCGTCGTGATCGTGACCGCTGCCGGGACCCACAACGGGGTGACCCGCCAGATCCAGGTCGTCATGCGCCGCGTCTCGCTCCCGCCGTTCCCCGGAGCCTACAGCATGCCCGGGGTCCAGACCGACCTCTTGTTCACCAACTCCAGCTTCAGCATCGACGGCCAAGACTACATCTGTGATACGAACTGTCAGGACCCGGATGTCACCAACAGGACGTACAAGACGAACCCCAGCCAGGCGAAAATGAAGTACGGCCTCGCGACCCAGACCGGAAACCAGTCAAACCTGAGTCCCACGATAACCTACGAGGCCCGGGCCGAGAAGGCGTTTGACAACCCGGCGAAGCTGAAAAACATCATCGGAAAGGATCAGACGAACCCGGGCGGCCCGGCCGTGACGGGGGTGAACACCGTGGTGGCCGACGCCAGCCTGAACCCGGCCGTCATGCAGAGCTTCCTGACCGCGCTCCAGAGTTTCTCCGGCACGCAGATCCTCCAGAGCACCATCGCGTGCCCCATGGTCCTAACGGGAAGCAACGGCAACCCTCCAAGCAACCAGCCGACGCTCACCAACGGGTGCGGCGTGAACCAAACCGTGAACCTGGGGACCCGGCAGAGCCCCGCTCTCGTCTACTTCAGGGGCGAGCTCGATAGCACGTCGGCATTCACGGGGCTCAGGGCCGAGAACAAGATCCAGGGCGCCGGAATCCTCGTGGTCGAGGACGGCGACCTCAGGACCTTCGGCCATTTCAACTGGGACGGGGTCGTCATCGTCACCGGGCGCTACGTGTCGTCCATTTTCGACACCGGCAGCCAGGTGACCGTGCATGGCGCGACCGTTGCCAACGAGACGATCTCTGACGAGGGCGGGAACCAGAACGCGGGGACTTACTTCGGGACGTATTATGACGGCTTCTTCAACGGTAACGTGACCCTCCGGAACAGCCAGGAGGCCCTCAACATCGTCCAGCGCGCCCTGCTCTTCCGGATGTCCACCTGGCGCGAGATATAATAGAGGGGTGCGGCGGCTTATCGTCGTAGCCCTTCTGGCTCTCCCCCTCGGCTGCCAGCAGTCTCCGGCCCCGGGGCCGCTGTCCGTCCCGCTGAGGCAGGAGGCCGATGAGCTGGCGGGGCGCGGGGAGTACGAGGCTGCGGTCGCCAAGTACCGGGCGGCCGCGAACCAGGATCCCGACACCGTCTCCCTCCGCTTCGCCCTAGGGACCGCGCTCTCCCACCTCGGGCGAAGGCAGGAGACCATCGCCGAGTTTCGCTTCGTCGTCTCCCGGGGGAATCCCGGCTCGCCGGAAGTGGAAGCCGCCCGCGGCTGGCTGGTGAGCGCGGGCGAGCTGGCGCCCCCTCCGGCCGTCGCGCCCTCTCAGAGTCTCGAGCAGGCGGCATCACCCGCGACGGCGCCCGCCGCCACATCGCCCACCTCGCCGACCCCCACCGCCAAGAGGGCCACGGTGAAGGTGAGGACCCAACCCCGGCCGGGGACCACTGACGTCAACCTTGCCCTCATGCGGCAAGGATCAGGCGCCCTGGGGTACACCAAGAGGGTCAAGCTCGGGGAAGCCTTCGAATGGAGCAACGTGCTTCCCGGTAAGTACCGGCTGACCGTTGAGGACGCCCTAACCAGCACCCAGATTTGGGATCAGGAGGTCGCCGTGGCGCTCGGAACGGACCTCGTGCTCGATCTCAAGTAGCCCGGTTTCCTCGTGCGCTCCCAGCTTCAGCCTGCCGCTCCTTAGAGGAGGATGCCATGGCCGTCAAGATCACCTACGCATCCCTCAGCGCACCGGGCGAGGACGTCCATCGGGGCTACGAGCAGGGGCTCGGAAAGGTCCGCGGGACGCTGGGCCTCGTCCATCCGCTCCTCATCGGGGGCAAACGTCGGGAGGTGCGGCGCACCTTTCCCGACGTGAACCCCGCCTACACGCGTCAGATCCTGGGCCACTTCGCCCTGGGGAGCCGGCAGGACGTGGCGGACGCCGTGCTGGCCGCGCAGCAGGCGTTTTCTGAGTGGAGCAAGGTCCCCTGGCGGGAGCGGGTCGTCCTGATGCGCCGGGTCGCCGATCTGCTCTCCGAGCGCGCCTTCGAGTTCGCCGCGTTGATGACGCTCGAGGCGGGGAAGACCCGGTTCGAGGCGCTCGGGGACGTGAGCGAGGCGGCCGACTTCTTCCGCTACTACGCCCAGGAGATGGAGGAAGCCGGCGGCTTCGACCTGCCGCTGGCGCGCCTCGCTGCCAACGAGGAGACCCGGAGCCTTCTCCGTCCCTACGGGGTCTGGGCGGTGATCTCGCCGTTCAACTTCCCCGTGGCGCTGGCGGCGGGCATGTGCGCTGGCGCGCTCGTCGGCGGGAACACGGTGGTGCTCAAGCCCGCCACGGACACCCCGTTCTCGGCGCTCAGGCTGGTGGAGCTTCTCGAGGCGGCCGGGCTCCCGCCGGGCGCCGTGAACCTGGTCACGGGGAGCGGGGACGAGGTCGGGGCGGCCCTGGTGGATTCCCCGGAGGTCGCCGGCCTGGTCTTCACCGGATCGAGGGAAGTGGGCGAGCGCATTGCGCGCCAGTTCAACGCCTCCCGGCTCCGCCCGTACATCCTGGAAATGGGCGGAAAAAATCCCGCCGTCGTGACGGCGAGGGCCGATCTGGGCAAGGCGGTGGAGGGCGTCGCCCGCTCGGCCTTCGGTGCCTCGGGACAGAAGTGCAGCGCCTGCTCGCGGGTGTACGTGGACCGGCGCGTGGCTCAGGAGTTCAGGGACCGCCTGGTCGCCAAGACCCGGTCGCTCCGGGTGGGCGATCCCTCGGAGCGGGACGTCTTCCTGGGCCCCTTGATCAACGGTCGGGCCGTGGCCACGTTCGAGGCGGCCGTCAGCGAGGCGCGGCGGGACGGGCGAGTCCTGACCGGCGGCGAGGTTTTGAACGAGGGAACGCACGCCCACGGCCACTTCGTCGCGCCGACCGTCGTGGATCGCCTTCCCCTGGCCCACCGGCTCATGCGGGAGGAGCTGTTCGTGCCGTTCGTCGCGGTGGCGGAGGTCGGGAGCCTGGAGGAGGCGCTCACCTGGGCCAACCGGTCCGAGTTCGGGTTGACCGCGGGGATCTTCAGTGAGGACGCCGACGAGGTCAGGGCGTTCTTCGAGAGGATCGAGGCGGGCGTCGCCTACGCGAACCGCCCGGGCGGCGCCACGACGGGGGCGTGGCCGGGCGTCAACTCCTTCGGCGGCTGGAAGGCCTCAGGCTCGAGCGGCCGGGGCGCCGGCGGCCCGTACTACATCCAGCAGTTCCTCCGGGAGCAGTCTCAGACTCGGGTGACGTGAGACGCTTCGCGACTTTCTGCTGGAACAAGGGCACCAGGTCCTCCTCGCCGCGGACGGAGCAGAAGGGCTCCGGGCCGTCGTCGAAGACGAGCCCGATGCCGCCTTCGTGGACGTGGTGCTCCCGAAGATGTCCGGCGTCGCGCTCTTGGAGCGGCTCAAGGGACTCGGTCGGCGCACGCCCGTGGTCGCGATGTCGGGGCATGCCAGTGAAGAGGAGGCCCGGGCGTGTCTGCGTCTCGGCGCGGTGGACTACCTGCCGAAGCCTTTCACCCTGGACCGGGTGGGCCTGGTCCTCCAGATCCTCGAGGCCAGCCTGACGTCCTGATCTTCCCCCCCGACTGTCGGGGGCCAGTTTCCCCAAGCCGCGGTAGGCGCGCGCGCCCGTTTCCCCCACCCGTCGGCCCGTAGGGATGTCTCGAATTCCCTGGAAAAATCTACACTTTTTTCCTTGACACCCCTTGGAGGACCTGTGTAGGATGCCCCGCAAAGTGGGATGAATTCCCATGAAGTGGTATCAAGGCTAAGACATGGGGAGTGCCGTCCCTACGGGTGCCAGCAATGTTTCGAGGTCGCTTCTATCACACGATTGACCCGAAGGGGCGGCTCAGCATTCCGTCCAAGTTTCGTGACGTCCTGGACGGCGAGCGCCGGCTTGTCATCGTGCCGAACGAACACGGCCTGGAAGTGCACCCGATGAAGCTGTGGGAACAGATCGAGGCCAAGGTGAAGATGCTTCCGCAGATGGATCCCGACGTGCAGAAGTTCAACCGCCTCTACATCTCGAGCGCTGTGGACGCAGTGCTCGACGGGCAGGGGCGCATCCAGATTCAACCCGATCTCCGCCAGCGGGCCGGGCTTGCCAAGGACGTCGTGCTCGTGGGCTGGGTCGGCAAATTCGAGATCTGGAACAAAGAGCGGTGGGAGGAGTACCTCAGGACGAACGAGGCGGCTTTGCCCTCGCTCTACGAGAAGATCAGCAGCAGGGGAGTCTGAAGCTCGTGAAGCCGGAGGCCGGGACTCACCTCCCGGCCCTGCCGGACGAGGTGACGTTTCTTTTGCGCCCCCGAGGGGCGGGGTGGGTGGTGGACGGCACGGTGGGAATGGGTGGACATGCCGAACTGCTCTTGGAGCGCGGCGGCGAGCGGGTTCGGCTGCTCGGGATCGATCGGGACCCGGCGGCTTTGGCTCAGGCCCGCATCCGCCTCTCCCGCTTCGGCGATCGAGTCGTGTTGCGCCACGCCGACTTTCGCGACCTCCACGCGGTGGCCCGGGCGAACGGGGTGGAGGATGCGCAGTCCGTCCTCCTGGATCTCGGGGTGTCCACCTATCAGCTGGCGACTCCGGAGCGTGGCTTCTCCTTTGCGGCCGATGCCCCCCTCGATATGCGCTTCGATCCGACCCGCGGGCCGACGGCCGCCCGTCTCCTCGAGACGTGTTCGGAGGCGGAGCTGGTCCGGATGATCTTCGAGTACGGAGGGGAGCCCCACGCCCGCCGGATCGCCCGCGAGATCGTGAGGCGCCGGGGGCGGAAGCCGCTCCGGACGACCGGGGACCTGGTCCAGGTGGTGAAGGCCGCAGTGCCGCGCCGGGCGTGGTCGAAGGGCCGCCACGTCGCGACCCGGACCTTTCAGGCGATCCGCATGGCCGTGAACCAGGAGCTGGACGCGCTCGGACAAGCCCTGCCGGCCGCGGCGGGGCTCCTCGCTCCGGGGGGCCGGCTCGGGGTCATCAGCTTTCACTCGGGCGAGGATCGAGTCGTGAAACAGGCTTTTCGCTCGCTGGCCGCGGGGCCCTACGCCCTCGTCGAGCCCGCGCCCATCACGCCGAGCCGCGAGGAGCGGCAGGCCAATCCGCGTGCCCGCAGCGCCAAGCTCCGGGTGCTCGAGCGCAGGAGGGAGTCGCATGACGCCCGCTGATCAGTCGGCACGCCTCGTGCGGGAACGGGACCCGCGCCTCTGGCGCGCCATGGGGACCACCCTCCTCGTCACCGCCTGTCTGGTGGGAGCCGTCCTCGGAATCGTCGGGCTCAAGGTCACGCAGGTGAGGTTGTCGTACCGGCTGGATCAGCTCCGCCTGGTCCGGAGCCAGCTGGAAGGGGTGAACCGTCAGTTGCGGGTGGAGCACGCCACGCTCCGCGCGCTTGCCCGGATCGAGTCCAAAGCGCGGGGCGAACTGGGGATGCTTTCCCCGTCGCGCAGTCAGGTACGGCTGGCGCGGGAGTACGTGCCGGGTGGCGGCGGCACCGCGTCGCTTCGCACCGCGTGGGAGGAACCACTGGCCCCCCCTGGGCCGCGAGCCAGGTGACGTGACGAACGCCGAACGAGCTGAGTGGGCATGACGGGGCCGCTGGGCGGGTCTCTCCGGTCCCGTGCGCTCATCCTCGCGGCTCTGTTTGCCTCGGCCCTCCTGGCGCTGACCGGTCGTCTGGCGTTCCTTCAGGTCGTCAAGCACGAAGAGCTGTCGCGGCTGGCCGAGCGGCAGCGCTCCAAAACGATCACCCTCCGTCCCGAGCGCGGCCCGATCCTCGACCGCGCCGGGCAGCCGCTGGCGGTGTCGAGCCGCGCCGAGTCCCTCTTCGCTCTGCCGGCGCGTATCGAGGACCCGGAGGGGACCGCCCGGCGTCTGGCGGCGATCTTGAAGGAGACGCCCGGGGCGATCCGGAAGCGGCTTGAGGCGGACCGCGGCTTCGCCTGGGTCAAACGGAAGCTCCCGCCGGCCGTCGCCCAGGCGATCCGGGCGCTCGGCGAGCCGGGCCTCGGCTTCGTTGAGGAGAGTCTTCGTCTCTACCCGAACCGCGAGCTGGCGGCGCACGTGCTGGGGTTCGAGGGGATGGACGGCCGGGGGCTCGAGGGTGTCGAGCGGGCCTGGGACAGTCACCTGGCCGGCGAACCCGGTCTGGGTCTCGTGGAGCGCGACGCACTCGGCCGGGAGGTGACGGGGCTGGCCGCGGTGATCAAGCGGCCGACGCCGGGGCAGGGCGTCGTCCTGACCCTGGACAGAACGATCCAGTATCTGGCCGAGAAGGAGCTGGACACCGCCTGGCGGCGGACGCGCTCCCAGTCCGCCCTGGCGATCGTCCTCGATCCGCGCACCGGGGAGGTTCTCGCCCTCGCCGTCCGTCCGACCTTCAACCCCAACAGCTTTGCGACGGCGACGGCCAACGAATGGCGGAACCGCGCCGTGACCGATCCCTTCGAGCCGGGCTCCACCTTCAAGGTCATCCTGGCCGCTGCCGCCCTCCAGGCGGGCGCGGCGCGCCCGACCGATCGCTTCTACGGCGAGCAGGGGAGCATCACCGTCGCCAGCACGGTGATCCACGACTGGAAGCGGTACGGCTGGCTCACCTTCTCGGAGGTTCTTCAGAACTCCTCGAACGTGGGAGCGATCAAGGTCGGGATGGCCCTGGGACGGGACCGCTACTACCGCTACATCACCAGCTTCGGGTTCGGGAGCCTCACCGGTCTCGGGCTGCCCGGCGAGAGCCGTGGGCAGATCCGGCCGCCGGAGCGCTGGTCGGGGCTCTCTCTGGCCACGATGTCCATCGGTCAGGAAGTGTCGGTGACCGCGCTCCAGCTGATCGCCGCCTTCGGCGCCGTGGCCAACGGGGGTATGCTCATGCAGCCCCAGATCGTTCGGGCCACGCTGGATGCGGCCGGCCATGAGCTGCGGGGCTTGGAACCCCGCGTGGTCCGCCAAGTGATCGCCCCCGAGACGGCCCGGTCGCTGACGCAGATCCTCACCGGGGTGGTCGAGGAGGGGACCGGTCATCTCGCCGCGATCCCCGGCTATCGGGTGGCGGGCAAAACGGGGACGGCTCAGAAGCTCGACCCGGCAACCAAGCACTACTCGCGGGCGCCGGGGGTCCTCTCCTTCGTCGGCTTCGCACCCGCCGACGATCCGCGCGTCGTGATGCTGGTCCTGCTCGACGAGCCCAAGACCGAGAAGTGGGGGAGCGAGGCCGCGGCACCCATCTTCGCCGCCCTCGGGCGCGAGGTGCTCCGCTACCTGAACGTGCTCCCGCAAGACGCGCCGCCGGTCCAAATCGTGCGCGCGGGGGAGCCCGGGACGAGCGTGCCTGTCTCCCTACCGGAGGCGAGCCGGGCGGCCGCCGTTGCGGCCCCCGGGACCGGGCGCGCGGCGCTGGACGCTGACGCGCCGAGCGCGCGGATGCCGGACTTGGCCGGCAAGAGTCTTCGAAGGGCGCTGTCCGTCTTGGAGGCGCTTGACACCCAGGTGGAGGTGGCGGGTCGCGGGGTGGTGGTGAGCCAGCGGCCGGCGGCCGGTGAGGCGCTGGCGCCCGGTGCGATTGCCCGGCTGGAGCTGGCTCCGCCGACCGCCCGGCGATGAGGCCGCGCCGCGTGGCGATGAGCACACTCTTGGAGGCGCTCAGAGAGAAAACGGTGCTGGGATCGCTCCCTCCCGCCGTCACGGGACTCGCCTGCGATTCGCGAGCCGTGACGGCCGGCGACCTCTTCGTTGCGGTCCCCGGGCTCCGGCAGGACGGGCGGCGGTTCATTCCCGAAGCGCTCCAGCGCGGGGCTCTGGCGGTGGTGACCGAGGGCGGGGACCCCCTGGCGGGCTCCGACCGGGGGCGCGTCCTCGTGCCGTCGGTGAGGGAGGCGCTGGCGCGGCTGGCTGCCGCGTTTTTCGACCACCCGTCGCGGGCGCTCACCGTGGTGGGGATCACGGGGACGAACGGGAAGACCACGATCTCCTATCTGGTGGAGGCGCTGCTTCGCGCCCGCGGGATGCGCTCGGGCGTGGTCGGGACGATCCAGTACCGGATCGGCGACGAATCTCTTCCCGCCGGCCAGACGACGCCCGAGGCGGTGGAGCTTCAACGGCTCCTGGCTCGAATGGTGGCGTCCGGCGTGACGGGCGTGACCATGGAGGTCTCCTCCCACGCGCTGGCCCTCCACCGGGTGGACGGGATGGAGTTCGACGTGGCCGTCTTCACCAACCTCACCCAGGATCACCTGGATTTCCACGGGACGCTTGAGGCCTACGGCCGGGCCAAGCGGCGGCTCTTCGAGCTCGTGGCGGGCTCCGCCAAGCCCGAGCGGTGGGCGGTGATCAATCTCGATGATCCCGCGGGCCGCGGGATGGTGGAGGGGCTCCCGCTCCCGACCCTCACGTACGGACTCCGGGCCCCGGCCCAGGTGCGTCCCGCGGAGTCCGCCTCCACGCTCGACGGCATCCGGATGACCGTCGAGACGCCGGCCGGCCGCTTGGCCCTGGTCTCTCCCCTCATCGGGGAGTACAACATCATGAATCTCCTCGCCGCGTGCGCGGTGGGGACGGCGCTTGGGATGGAGCCGGCCTCGATCCAGAAGGCCCTCGCGTCGGTCGCCAGCGTGCCGGGGCGCTTCGAGCGCGTGGAGGCGGGGCAGCCGTTTCTCGTCGTCGTGGACTACGCGCACACTCCCGATGCCCTGGGGCGGGTTCTGGCCACCGCGCGCAAGCTCACCCGGGGGCGGCTGGGCGTCGTCTTCGGCTGCGGCGGTGACCGCGACCGCGGCAAGCGGCCCATCATGGGCGCGATCGCCGCGCGGCTGGCCGACCGGGTGTGGGTGACCTCCGACAACCCGCGGAGCGAAGACCCCGCCGCGATCATCGAGGAAGTGGTGGCGGGAGTCCGCGACGTCTGGCCCGACCTCGACCGCTGTGCTATGATCCCGGACAGGCGCGTCGCCATCGGAGCTGCACTCGTGTGGGCCCACCCCGGCGACCTCCTCGTGATCGCCGGGAAGGGCCACGAGACCTACCAGATCATCGGCCGAGAAGTGCTCCCCTTCGACGACCGGGTGGTGGTTCGTCAGATCCTCGCGGAACGCGTGCAATAAGGAGCGCTATGTCGCTGCTGACCGTCCAGGAAGTGGTTCGCGCGGTCCACGGCGCCCTCGTCGGGGGCGACCTCGGGGTGCCCGTGACCGGCGTGAGCATCGACAGCCGCACGCTGGGCGTGGGCGAGGCCTTTTTCGCCATCCGCGGTCATCGTCAGGACGGGCATGCCTTCGTCAAGGACGCCGCGGCGCGCGGCGCTGCCTGCCTGGTCGTGCACCATCTCCCGGACGAGGTCCCGCTCCACGTGCCGGTGATCCTGGTTGACGACACGACGCGCGCGCTGGGGCGGCTGGCGGCGTTCCACCGGGGCCGATTCTCGGTTCCCCTCGTCGCCGTGACCGGCTCCAACGGGAAGACCACGACCAAGGAGATGGTCGCGGTGATCCTCGGCGCCCGCGGTCCCGTTCTCAAACCCGAGGGGAGCTTCAACAACCAGTGGGGGCTCCCCCTGACGCTTCTCGGGCTCCGGCCCGAACACCAGTCGATCGTGGTCGAGCTGGGAGCCAACCAGCGCGGCGAAATCGCCACTCTGGCAGGCATCGCGCGTCCGAGCGTCGGGATCGTCACGACCGTGGCGGCGGCGCACATGGAATTCTTCGGGACGCTGGACGAGGTGCAGCGGGAGAAGAGCGCCCTGGTGAGGGCGATCCCGCCGGAGGGGAGCGTGGCCCTCAACGCGGACGACCCGCGGGTCCGCGCGATGGCGTCGGAGGCCCGCGCTCCGGTTCTCCTGTACGGGGTCTCCGCCGACGCCGCCGTCCGCGCTGCCGAGCCCCTCGAGGAGACGCTCGACGGAGTGGCCTTCACGCTGGAGATCCGGGGCGCGCGGTGCCCGGTGAGGTTGGCGTTCCCGGGCCGCCACAACATCACCAACGCTCTCGCGGGGGCGGCCGCCGGAGTAGCGCTCGGTCTGTCTCTTTCGGACATCGCGGCCGGACTGGAGCGGGCTCGGCCCGTCAAAGGCCGCTGCGTCTGGCGCCGGGCGGGCACGGTGCGCATCCTCGACGACACCTACAACGCCAATCCGGCGGCCGTGGACGCGGCGCTGGCCATCGTCGCCCGGGCGCGGGCCGCGGGCCACGTGCTGGTCGTGCTGGGGGACATGCTCGAGCTGGGCGAGCTCACGGAGGGCGCGCACCAGGACGTCGGCCGCCGCGCGGCCCAGCTGGGCGTGGACGCGTTTGTCGGCGTCGGAGCTCTCGCCGGGCACGCGGTGGCCGCCGCGCGCGAGGCGGGGCTCGTCGAGAGCCACCACGTGGAAACCACGGACGACGCGGTCATCCTTCTGCTCAAGCGCCTGGCACCCGGGGACCACCTGCTGGTGAAAGGGTCCCGGGGGATGCGGATGGAGCGGGTCGTGGATGCGCTCGTGGCGCGGCTGGGAGGAGGCGAATGACGGATGCTCTATCACCTCCTCGTGCCGTTCGCCAAGGAGCACATCGTCTTCAACGTCTTCCGGTACATCACGTTCCGGACGGCGATGGCCACGGTCACGGCGCTGGTGCTGTCCTTTCTGCTCGGCCCGTGGCTGGTCCGGACGCTCGCGATGCGGCAGGCGGGCGGCGAGACGATCCGCGAAGACACTCCCGAACGCCACCGCGCGAAGGCCGGGACCCCGACCATGGGAGGGATCCTGATCCTGGCGGCGATCCTGGGCTCCACGCTCCTCTGGGCGAACCTCAAGAACCGCTACATCTGGCTGATCGTGCTGGTCACGGCCGGGTTGGGCCTCATCGGGCTCGCCGACGACTGTCGGAAGCTCCGCACCAGGAAGGGCGTGTCCGCCAGGCAGAAGTTCGCCGCCCAGATCCTGCTGGTGGGGGGCCTGCTGCTGTCTCTCTACCTGTTTCCGGTGGACGGCTTTTCGACCCGGCTGGCGATCCCGTTCTTCAAGGGGTGGCTGCTGAACCTGGGCTGGTTCTGGATCTTCTTCGCGGTGCTCGTGATCGTGGGCGCCTCCAACGCCGTGAACCTCACCGACGGCCTCGACGGGCTGGCGGTGGGTCCCGTCATCATGGCCGGGGGCGCGTTTGCGGTGATCGCGTACCTGACCGGCAACTTCATCGCCGCCGAGTACCTGAAGATTCCGAACGTCAAGGGGGCAGGGGAGCTCACCGTCTTCTGCGGCGCTCTCGTGGGGGCGAGCCTTGGCTTTCTCTGGTTCAACAGCTACCCGGCCCAGGTCTTCATGGGCGACGTGGGCTCTCTGGCGCTGGGAGGCGCAATTGGTACGCTGGCGGTGCTGACCAAGGCGGAGCTCCTCCTGCCGCTCATCGGCGGGCTGTACGTCGTGGAGGCGGGATCGGTGATCATCCAGGTGGTCTGCTACAGGCTCACCGGCAAGCGGGTGTTCCGGATGGCACCGCTCCATCACCACTACGAGCTCGCCGGATGGCCGGAGCCCAAAATCATCGTGCGCTTCTGGATCGTGTCCTTCATCCTGGCGCTCCTGGCCCTGACCACGCTGAAACTCAGGTGAATGCATGAGCGCCGAGCTGCAGGAGGAAGTTGAGGTGCGAGGCGCGGCGTACCGGGAGTGGCTCCGTGGGCGGACGGTCTCGGTCGTGGGACTCGCCCGGAGCGGCGTGGCCGCTTGCCGACTGCTCCGGCGCCTGGGCGCCGTGGTTCTCGCCTCCGACGCCAAGCCGCGCGCCGCGCTGGGCAAGGACGCGCTGGCTCTCGAGGGCGAAGGCGTCGTCCTCTCCACGGGCGGGCACCCGACCGAGGCGTTCCGTGGAGCCGGGCTGGTCGTGGTGAGCCCCGGGGTGCCGAAGGACCTGCCGGTCCTCGGAAACCTCCGGGGCGCCGGCGTCAGCGTGATCGGCGAGCTGGAGCTGGCCTGGCGGGCGATGGAGGCGCAGGTCATCGCCATCACGGGCACTAACGGCAAGACGACGACGACGGCGCTGACCGGTGCGCTGCTGCGCGAGCAGAGCCGGCCCGTCCTGGTGGCCGGCAACATCGGCACGCCCCTCTCGACCCACGCGCTCACGTTCCCCCCGGACGGAATCGTCGTGGTCGAGGTGTCGAGCTTCCAGCTGGAGACCATCGAGACGTTCCGGCCCCGGGTGGCAGCCGTTCTCAACCTGAGCGCCGACCATCTGGATCGCCACGGGAGCTTCGACGAGTACGTGCGCGCCAAGCTCAGGATCTTCGAGAACCAGACGGAGGCCGACTGCGCCGTCCTGAACGCCGACGACGCCCTCACCGCCCAACTGGCCTCCCGCTCGAAGGCTCCCGTGGTGTTTTTCAGCCGGGCCCGGAGGCTGGACCACGGCGTCTTCTGCCAGGACGGGTGGATCGTGGCCACGCTCAACGGCCATGTGGAGCCAATCTGCCCCGTGGGCGAGGTCTTCCTCCGGGGGACCCACAACCTGGAAAACGTGCTGGCCGCGACGGCCTGCGCTCTCTGGACCGGCATCGCGCCCGAGCCGCTCCGTCGCGCGGTCGCGTTGTTCCGGGGCGTCGAGCACCGGATCGAATGGACCCGCGATCTCGGCGGGGTGGCGTACTACAACGACTCCAAGGGGACCAACGTGGCCTCGACGATCAAGGCGCTGGAGAGCTTCAGCGAGCCGGTGATCCTGATCGCCGGCGGACGGGGCAAGGGGCAGGACTTCGGGCCGCTGGCGGAGGCGGCGCGGGGACGGGTCCGGTGCCTTATCCTGATCGGGGAAGATCGGGAGAAAATCCGCCGCGCCCTGGGGGAGGAGATCCCCTCCGCGTTCGCCGGATCCATGGAGGAGGCCGTCCGGCTGGCGCGACAGGGGGCACGCCCCGGCGACGTCGTGCTCCTCTCTCCCGCCTGCGCCTCCTTCGACATGTTCGAGAACTTCGAGCAGCGGGGCAGGGTCTTCAAGACGGCGGTCCTCGCCCTCCAGAACACCTGATGCCGAGGAAGCTGGTGCCCGATATGTGGCTGTTCGGCACGGTGGTGGCGCTCGTGGCCGTCGGGGTGGTCATGGTCTACTCGGCCAGCGCCATCGTGGCCGCGGACCGCTTCCGCGACCCCTACTTCTTCCTGAAGAAGCAGCTCTTCTGGGCGGTGCTGGGCTTCGGCTGCCTCTGGGCGGCCATGACGCTTCATTACCGGTCCCTCCAGCGAGCCATGCTGCCCCTCCTCGTCCTCTCGCTGGTCCTCCTGATCTTCGTGCTGATTCCCCCGTTCAGCCAGGAGATCAACGGCACGCGCCGCTGGCTCCGAGTCGGCCCGGTGTCCTTCCAGCCCGCCGAGCTGGCGAAGTTCTCCCTGGTGGTGTACCTCGCCCAATTCCTCACGCGACGGCGCGAAGTCGTGGAGAGCTTCTGGCTGGGGCTCCTGCCGCCCCTCCTGGTGGCGGGCAGCATGGCCGGGCTGGTGCTCCTCCAGCCGGACCTGGGATCGAGCCTCACGCTCCTCGCGCTCGTCTTCTGCCTCCTCTTCCTGGCCGGGAGTCGGCTCAGCCAGATGGCCCTGGTGGCGGCGTCGGCGCTTCCGCTCGTCGCGCTGGCGATCTACGCGGCCCCCTACCGGCTCCGGCGGATCATGACGTTTCTGGATCCGTGGGCCGACCCCCGCGGGAGCGGCTTCCAGGTCATCCAGTCGTACCTGGCGCTCGGCTCCGGCGGTCTCATCGGGCGCGGGCTCGGCGAATCGAAGCAGAAGCTGTTCTATCTGCCGGAGCCGCACACGGACTTCATCTTCGCCGTCCTCGGCGAGGAGCTGGGCTTCCTCGGGGCCCTGGCGGTGATCTGCCTGTTCGCGCTCGTGATCTGGCGGGGGATTCGCATCGGGCTCGGCGCTCCGGACGCGTTCGGGGCCTTCCTCGCCCTGGGGCTGACCGCGCTCCTGGCCTGCCAGACCCTCGTCAACCTGGGCGTGGTGACCGGGGTGCTTCCCACGAAGGGGCTCCCGCTGCCCTTCATCTCCTTCGGCGGCTCGTCGCTGGTGATGGCGATGGTGTCGGCCGGTGTGCTGCTCAACATCTCCCAGCACACGAGGGACGTCTGATGTTTAAGAGGTACCAGCAGATCCACTTCGTGGGCATCGGCGGCGCCGGCATGAGCGGCATCGCCGAGGTGCTCTTGAACATGGGCTACCGGGTCACCGGCTCGGACCTCAAGCGCAACGAGGCGGTGGAGCGCCTCGAGCGGCTGGGGGCGAAGGTCTTCACCGGCCACGAGCCCTCCCACGTGGAGGGCGCCCACGTGGTCGTCTACTCCTCGGCGGTGGCCAAGGACAACGTGGAGGTCCAGGTGGCCCGGCAGCGGCAGATCCCGACGATCCCGCGGGCCGAGATGCTGGCCGAGCTCATGCGGCTCAAGTACGGGATCGCGGTGGCGGGCACCCACGGCAAGACCACGACGACCTCCATGGTCGCGGCCGTGGTCGCGGAGGGGGGCTTCGACCCCACCGTGGTCGTCGGCGGGCGCATTCAGGGACTGGGAGCCAACGCGCGACTCGGGCAGGGCGATTTTCTCGTGGCCGAGGCCGACGAATCGGACGGCTCCTTCCTCAAGCTCAGCCCGACGATCGCCGTGGTCACCACCATTGACGCCGAGCACCTGGATCACTGGCGTGATGTCGACGCCATTTGCGAGGGTTTCCTGGCCTTCATCAACAAGGTCCCCTTCTACGGCGCGGCGGTGCTCTGCCTGGACCAGCCCCACATCCAGCGATTGATCCCCCGGGTCGAGAAACGGCTGGCCACCTACGGCCTCGAGTCGGGTGCCGACTTCACCGCCCGGCGCCTGGCGCTCTCGGGCCTGACCTCCAGGTTCGAGGTCGTTCATCGAGGGCGCTCACTGGGCGAGTGCGGGCTCCAGGTCCCGGGCAGGCACAACGTCCTCAACGCCCTCGCCGCCGTCGCGGTGGGCATGGACCTCGAGATCCCGTTTGCGAGCATCCAGCGGGCGCTGGCCGTCTTCGCGGGCGTCCAGCGCCGCTTCCAGGTCAAGGGAGAGGTGGGCGGGATCCTGGTCGTGGACGATTACGGCCACCACCCCGCCGAGATCCGCGCGACGCTGGCCGCCGCCAAGGCCGGCTTCGACCGGCGCGTCATCACGGTGTTCCAGCCCCACCGCTACACGCGCACCCTCTATCTCCGTCAGGAGTTCCTGACGGCGTTCTACCAGACGGACGTGCTGATCGTGATGGACATCTACCCGGCTGGCGAGCAGCCCATCCCGGGGGTCCACGCCCGCGACCTGGCCGACGGGATCGCGTCCCACGGCCACCGGGAGGTGGTGTACCTCGACAACGACCGCCAACGGATTCTGGAGTACCTGTGCGAGATCACGCGCCGAGGCGATCTGGTGCTCACCCTCGGAGCCGGAGACGTGGGCACCCTGGGCGGAGAGCTGGTGGCCCGGCTGGGTGCCCGGGAGGGGTCAACGAACAGGAGGGCGACATGCTAGGAGAGATCCGAGGCGAGGTGCGCTTCAAGGAGCCACTCAGCTTCCATACCTCCTTGCGCATCGGGGGGTCGGCGGATATTTTCGTCATTCCCCAGGATGTGGACGATATCCGCCAGGCCCTGTCCTACGCCGAAAAGGAGCGCCTCCCGGTGGAGGTCATCGGCGGGGGGAACAACCTCGTCGTCAAAGACCGTGGCGTCCACGGCGTCGTCGTCAAGCTCGAGGGCTGCCTGGGCCGCGCCGAGTTCCGGGGTGAGGAGGCGGTGGCCGGCGCGGGGGCGAGCTTGTCGGCGTTGATCCGCGAGGCGGCGGCGCTGGCGCTCGGGGGAATCGAGTGCCTGGTGGGCATCCCGGCCACCATCGGCGGGGCGCTCGCCATGAACGCGGGCACCCACGACGGCGCCATCGGCGACTTCGTCTCGGCCGTCTACTTTCTCCATCCGGACGGTACGCTCGGCGAGTTCAAGCCGGGCACCGGCGCCTTCGCGTACCGAACGTTCCATTGCCCCCCCGGCGCGATCCTGATCGGGGCGCGGCTTCAGCTCCATCGGCGGTCGCCGGTCGAGATTCAGAAAGAGATCAAGCAGCGGCTGAAGCAGAAGAAGGCCACCCAACCCCTGGCGCTGGCGTCGGCCGGCTGTGTCTGGAAGAACCCCGCGTCCGACTACGCGGGACGGCTGATCGAGAAGGTGGGCCTCAAGGGCAAGCGGCTGAACGGGGCGGAGATCTCGTCGAAGCACGCCAACTTCATCGTCAACCGGGGCGGCGCCACGGCGG
>Ga0209515_10004494_pt1 | contig 18796 bp, 19 predicted proteins | sample Subgroupgradi54m_FD_187454 | JGI IMG/M metagenome (GOLD analysis project Ga0209515, IMG submission 187454) | Subsurface groundwater microbial communities from S. Glens Falls, New York, USA - GMW60B uncontaminated upgradient, 5.4 m (SPAdes)... ...
TCTACTATCTCTTCAGTTTGAGCTCCGGGAAGAGACAAAATATTTAGTATATGTTTTACCGGATTTTCATCTAATATTTTTTGTTCAATACAAAAAGTACATAACTTCCGGATTGTTGATAAGCGCCGATTAATAGTTTTATGAGGTATTTCATTTTCAAAAAGATATGATTTATAGTCATTTATTGCTTGAGTTGTTATAAAAGAACGAATAGGACAATTACTATCAATAACCTTTAATTCATGTGAACCGATATAGAGCGATAGCCAGCCGAAAAAATGCCTTATATCTGAAAGGTAGTTTTTTATAGAAACAGGTTTAGTTATTCCCGCAACAAGGAATTGCTTGAATGAGGCTTCAAGATTATAAAAATTATACGTATTCTGCATATACTTAGATAATAAAACAATAGTAATAAGGATGTCAAGAGGTATTTAGTATATATTCTGATATAGTTCAGACGTAAAAAATTAAATAATATAGGGTATATATTTTATGCCTATAATTATATTTAATTAGATTTAATATAATTAACGCATAAATCTTTTGCTTACCTATTTATATCAATATAGATCATAGAACTTATAGTAATTTATGCTTATAGTTTTAACTTAATTAATTTCCAATTATCAATTTTCAGTTTTCAATGAATTTACAATGAATCAATGACCAAACAGTTTGAAAATTAAGTTATTGAAAATTGAATATTGATTGTAAATTGGAAAATGAAAATTGATAATTATGATTATGCATATGTAATGAGCCTGATTTATCAGTTATTTACTTTATCTGCTAATCCTTATTCTTTTTTGTGTAGATTGTTTCTATGCTTAAAATCCTCTATATTGGGTGTAATACCTCTTGGATACACTACTTATAGTATTTTATCGCATATTTCCTTGACAGGGGACCTCTTATTGGTATATAGTAAAACCAAGAGCTATGAAGAAAATTTTTTATCTTTTAACCATTGTTTTAGTCGTTCTTTTGGCTTTCTCTGGCTTTTTTTGGCTCTACGAAGTCCGCTATAAAGTAGGAAGAGCCAGTGTTACAAACTATGCATTTTCTATAGACAACTCCTATCTTTTTGTGACACCGCTTCGGGCAAAAGCAAATAATCAAGAGAAAATCCGCATCACCGTTTTTATTCTTAATAACCAAGGATTAGGGGTTATGGGAAGAAAAGTGTTTACCGGAATGGACCCAAGCCTTAATATAGAAACAATCCAGGGTCTTACCGACTCCTACGGAAAGACATTCTTTGACATTTCGGCTTCGAAAAACGGGGAGTACTATCTAGAGATAACGGTTGATGATACGAAACTGCGAGAGAAAGCGCACCTATCATTCTATTAATGACTAATTTACAATTTTCAAATACCACTGTTTTTCAACAGTGCAAGCAATTTTCATTCAATATCCAATTTTACAATTTCCAAACGGTTTGAAAATTAATTCATTGAAAATTCAATGAAAATTAAAAATTGTAAATTGAAAATTAAGATTGTTTAACAAGTGGATATTCTTTCGAGACCAGAAGAATTACCTCTTCCGTAACGATTGGATATAGCCTGCGTATGGCAAGAGCCCTATTCCTGGCGACTACATGAGGATGCAAGTAGCGGCGTAAGAAATAGAGAGCGAGTCCAAGAATTTCTCCAATAATAATGATTTCCAAGAGCCGTGATTTGATAATCGACCATACAAGATATAAAAGCTGAATAATGATCATCCAAATGGGAAGGATTTTGATATTGAGTTTGATGCTTTCGGGAGATTGACTGTTGTCATAGGAAGTTTGCGCAAAAAGTCGGAAAAACTCCGGACGTGAAGAGGGAATAGACAATGAAAAATTTCCTTTCTCATCTGATTTAGAGGTAAGTTGAGGAAAGGTAAAAGCCTCGACGGGCTTAGGAGAGATGATAGATGAGAGATATTGCGTGAAAGATTTTTTTTCGTCAATGAAAGTGGAAAAAGTAACTTCAGTGTTTGGTATTGACTGTCCTGATAATTTAACCTCATCTCCTTGATAATAATTAGCCGAGTTTAATGAAACCGTCGGAGGTAAAAGAACAGGGCCAATATTTGCATTATATCTGATAGGGAATGGTGGAATGCAAGTTGGACTGGTTATTCTTCCAAACTGATCTTTGGCAGATAAACATGCCTCGCGCGGACTCAAAGGGGAGAAACGATTATGAAACTCAAAGTATCCCCTTACATCTGCAGATGTTTGATCATAGATCCCCATTCCTTCTATGGTTACAAGGGCTTTTGGCGATGTGTAGCCAAAAAGGGAAAATTGAAATTCACCGATAAAAGCATCAACGCCAACACTCGCTTGAATAGGCTTAATCGATGCGTAACTTTGATTATGCGATATCTTTGACCATAGGGCGAATGCAATAACTAAACTGGAGCTAATAAACAATCCAAGAACAAGAAGTTTTTGCTTGAGCATTAATTAATTCTATATAACAATTTAACAGTTTAACAATGTAACAATTCTTATTCTTTAATCGCGTCTTTTCTTCAAGGCTTCGCGAAGTTTATCTATTTCCGCTTTTTCTTCTTCGATTTCTTTTTCCAGCACTGCCTCTTTCTTATAAACTCGATCAATAGTAGATTTAGCCAGTAGATATATGAGAATCATTGTCAAAACAAACAACAGCCCGGCGCGCCAGGGGAAGACCCAAACGTACGTGGTTGAGGAAGTGGTTTTTGGAGTTTGTCCATAAGAAATATTCGACGCAATTTTATACCGGCCAAACATCCATTTTCCGCCCAAAGCGAGTTGATATTCTTTCGTTCGTTCAGGAAAAATACGCAGTTCTTTGAGAGATTGTTGATCTACATATGCTCCAAATAGATTAGTTGCAAAAACAGTCCCTTTTGGCGATAGATGAATATCTCCGTTATTTCTAAGTTCTAGAGTCACTGGTACGGGCCCGTATTCAAGAAAGGCCGGAGCAGTAAGGTTTGATATAGAAACAAATTCCTTACACTGTTTTCCCTGAACGACAAAGTTCAGAAGAGCTCCGATTTTAGAAGTAATATTAGATCCTGCTTCCGACGAAGTTCCCAAACGTTTTACCGCACCTGGGTTTGGTTGGAAATACACCAAGGCATAATATCCGCAGCTCGTTAGGTCATTTGGAGGGGTAATATAGAGATTGAGCGTAACGCTTTCATTTTTCGGTATGGCAATACCATCATCAGAAAGCTTGATCCAGGAAGAAGCCGAGTATTTTGGTTTCAGTTTTGGATCTTCGATAATCTCTGTTTTTCCTTGTTTGTCAACCACCACAAAATCCGCCACTTTGACATCGCCAACAGTTACTTCACCTGATTTGTTGTAGAATGTCACCTGCGCTCTGGTTTTTTCACCTGGCATTACCTTTATATCCTGTACTGCAGGAAAGACGGTAATAGAGGTAATGTCCTGAGCATGGACTTTAACCAAGGAAAAGGCAAGTAAAAAAGTAAACGTTAAAGATGCAAGAAATAATCTAAATAATTTGAAATTTGAAAATTGAAAATTCATTGAAAATTAAAAATTGTAAATTGAAAATTAAAATGTCGGCGTTGCAATATACGTTAACTTATTTAAATAATATCCGGCTTTTTGAGTACCTGAAGTGGCGATTTGGTAACATACGTTGGCGGCAGATCCGGAGACCGGGCTGGCATTCGTCATGATAGTTCTTGCTGTCGAAGAATCATATGGTTTTGCTGAAAAGGTGCGGGATGATTCATTATAAAGAAAACTCGCGTCGGTTCCGGAACTGTTTGCTAATGAATATCCAAATCCTGACGTCGTATTAGTAGTCCAATCGGCAGATGTGGTCGTTGTGCAGGACCCGGGCGGACACGCAGTATCAGCAAGAGTGGTTGTGCCTAATCCGTCAATAGATAAGGCAGCATTTTCTTGTGCAGTAACGACATATCCACTGGCCGCATTCGTCGATACGGTTAAAAGATGAGCTGCATTATAAAAAGCTCCTGAGGTGATTGTTCCGAAAGGAACGGTTGTTGCAGTAGTAGCAACAGACGTAGTTTTTCCGCAGACTGAGGTACTTGCAGCAACCGCAGCAATGCTAAAACTGAGGGTATTTTGTACCGTTGCCGAGACAAGGACTCCTTCCACCGGCGCAATACTGATGGTCGAAGCATCTACAGGCGCGGTATCTCCAACTCCTACTGAACTCCATTCATTCACCACTACTGAGTAAGGATCTGAAATGCCCCGGGTATGACCGCTGGTAATAGGCGCCGGGTTTACGAATTTGTGAGTTCCACCGATAGTGATAGTGATTGCAGTTGAATTTGGTACCGTAGTTCCTACGGAAACACTACATCGGATAGAATGATAATTCTTGCTGCCAGAATTGGCAGAAACAACTGAGGCAGTTCCATTGGAACAGGTGACATCGCCTGCCACAACTCCGGCAAGGTCAAAGCCATTAGTGCCTGCAACTGCTGAGGCACCATAGTCGGGCATGCCATTGATTGAACTGGTTGGATTATTGGCAGCTGCAAGTTGTGATCCAGCAGGAATCTGTACTTCAAATACCGGACCATTGACCGTATTAGCTGTGGTGAAAGTGACTGTGTGAGTTGCCGATTGAGAAGCAACAATGACATCAGTCGTACCGATATTGACAGGAACAGACGTTGCGAGTTGGAATAGAGTTCCTGATTGAGATGGAACAGTGGCAACTGTATATGTAGTATTACCAAGACATTCATTAAATCCAGAATGGGTGAAACAGACGGTATCTCTCTGGAACAAATTTTTAAGGTCTACATCGGTAAACGTACCACCGGTGCCAATGGTAATAGAGGTCCCCGGTGTGCTTACCCCAATCCCTACATTTCCTAAAAATGAAAACCGCGAGTTAGAAAGAGTATCTTTTACTGAAGTTAATGTTGCTTGTACCGGAAATAAAAACCATAAAAAAAAAGCATAGATCAACAGGAAAAAAATAGCGATATAGACTGATTTGGATGAAAAAGATCTCAACTGATTGTTCTTAATACGCATACTATATTAATAAATATAGTTAAATCATTCTTACTTGTCAACATTAAATGCAGAAGAAGAAGAATTGGTAGTATTTGTAGTATTGGTTTATTGGATTATTTTTTTACCCTTGACATAAAAAAATTCGTCTGTTAAAGTGTAACTATAATGGGAATAAAAGAACGGCGAACGAAAATATTGCTTTCACTATTTCTTCTCACAGACGTAAGCTTTACTCCAATAAACTTTAACGAACGGGTACAAAAGGTTTTCGATGTAACATTCAATCAAAAAACTCGTGGAACTCTTTCAGGAATAATGAAAGAAGGTCTGATAGAAAAATTCCCAGCGACGGGTGGTACGGGTATAAAGGAGGGAAACCCGGAACAGGATCCGTCGCAGATAAATAATCAATACCGTTTAACAGAAAAAGGATTTTTGGAACTTTGCTTCCAGTTTCCTTTTTTCCGTTTTCTCAAAGAAACCTGGGATGGAAAATGGAGAGTTATATCCTATGAAATCCCAGAAAAAAAACGAGAACTGCGCGATCGTTTACGAAGAGAAATGCAGGGTTGGGGTTTGGGTCCTTGGCACAGATCATTCTGGCTTACTCCCCATCCGGTTCTTGACCACCTCAAAGATTTAGTTTCACAGAAAGAAGAAGAGCAGTACATTCAAGCGTTTCAAGCAGATCACACGTTCGGAGATAAAGAAATATTGATTGAAAAAGTTTGGACAAAGTCCGCTCTTGATAAACGGTATCGAGAGCTCTTCAAAAAATGGCATGATATTTTATCCGGGAAAGAAGAAAAGACAGAAAAATTGAAAAAAGTTGTTACCGAATACGTAGATATTCTTAAAGAAGATCCTGGATTGCCAAAAGAACTTTTAGGCGAGCAATGGATTGGGTTTGAAGGATTCAATATCTTCAAGGAAATAAGATCGATACTTCTGTCATAAATTTTCAATTTTCAAGTACAAATTTTCATTCAATTTTCAATAACCTAATTTTCAAACTGTTTGATCATTGATTCATTGTAAATTCATTGAAAACTGAAAATTGTAAATTGAAAATTATTTCAATCTAAATATAATATCCCCATTTAAGTCCGTCCGTCGTATTTTCACTTTGTGGCTTTGTAACATATCTAAAATTTCTTTATGAGGATGGCCATATGCATTCTTTTTTCCCACACTTATTACTGCAACCCTCGGATTTACTAATCGCAAAAATGATTCAGTCAGGCCGTTTTTTGAGCCATGATGAGGGACTTTAAGTATAGTGATGCTTCTTATCGTTTCTTTTAACAAACTACCTAACACTTTTGGAGATGCATCTCCAGTAAATAAAACAGCTATATTATTTTCCACAAACGTAAATATTTGAGAACAGTCATTGTTGTCACGAGCTATACAAGGATTTTTAGGCGAATAGAATTTTAAAAAATCTCCGAGAATTTTTATAATCATTCCACTAGAAGTTGTTTTTATCTCAACCTTTTTATTTTTTAAATTTTCTTCAAGCTTCAAATAAGTTTCATTATTACTTTGAAGCGGTGAAACAAAGACAGTTTTAATAGTATATCGCTCATTAAGGTAGATGAGACCGGCAAAATGGTCTTTTTGATCATGGGAGATAAAGGCAAACTCGATTATTCTGTCATAAAAAGGCATATATTTTCCTAAGCAGTTCAAAATTTTCCGGTCCGGACCAGCATCAATCACTACATCGAATCGATTTTTTATTCGTATGTACGCTCCATCTCCCTGTCCTACGTCACAAAAGATGATTGTTGTTCGATTATCAAAATAAGAGATGCAAAAAAATACCAAAAGAAACAAAAGACTAAAAAATAAGCCTTTAAACAAAGTTTTAACATTGACAGACTCAATCATTTTACAAAATTGAAATAGACAAATGGTAGTTTTGAGAGCATTTCAATAACAAAAACCATATATTGTAACAGTCCATAACAAATGAGCGAGGGAATAAGCCCCAAAAGATAATGAATTTTCCCAAGAATCGCCGTAAGAAAACCAAATATCATAAGAGGATAGATAGTAAAGGCTACTAACAGATTGGATAAAGGAGCAATAAGAGATATCTGTTTAAAATAGATAAAAATAATTGGAACAGTAAAGATTTGAGCAGCTAATGAAGTTTTTAATTCTCTCCATAGTTCGCTTCTCGATGAAGATTGAGCAAAAAGAATAATGCCTAATGTTGCTCCATAAGAAAGCTGAAGAGAAACAGTAGTCAACCACTTCGGCCAAAAGACTGCAATAAAAATGAGTGATAAAAAAAGTGAGTATACTGCAAGATTTTTTCGTCCATACAAAATTGCAACGAGCGTGAGCATACCCATAAAGCCTGCTCGAATAATTGAGGCTTGGAATCCTACAAATAATATGAACAAAATAATCGTTAGTATCGTTATCAAGATTGACGCTCGTTTGCTAAATGATTGGGTTAGTGAGGCGGTGATTGAACCAAGCATGGTAATGTTGATTCCGGAAAGCACCACAAGATGGAGAAGTCCTACAATTTTCAATTGATTATAAAAAACCTTTCCTGCCTTGAGATTTACTCCAAAGAGAATTCCATTTAGGAGCGATGCATGGGGCTCAGGTAAGTAGCTGTTGATAATGTTGGTGAAAATCGATGGGTCAGGCATTCGTTAATTTATTATCAGATTTTTAATCTTCTCATACACTCCCTTATTCACTACTTTCTTGCTTACGAGTTCTTCCACACTTTTATATGGCCTGTTTTGAATCATTTTTTCAGCGGTCATTTTTCCAACACCTGCTAATGTATTAAGTTCGTCAAGAGTTGCACGGTTTATATTGATTTTCTGGGAATTTGAATTTCGTACGACCGAATTTTCCTTCTCAGCGGGCGAAGTATAATCGAGTATCTTTTGGGGCTCCGTAAAAATCCCTGATGCTATCTCTGTACGGGAAGGAACATAGATTTTTTCCTGATCGGTGACTCGTTTTGCAAGATTAAAGTTACGCGCAATATATTCTCTTTCGGCTTCTTTTGACAAGCCACCTGCTTGGATAAGAATATCTTTTAGTCTGGCGCCAGGAGTTGCTTCATAGACGCCGGGACTCTCTACAGCCCCAGCAATATCAACAACCATCCGGGACGAACTGGCAGAGAGAACGGATTCCTGTACGGTTTCATCTTTAATAGATAGATTTTTATTATTGTATATATAAACCACAACAGAAATAATTGCAATAAAAAAGGCAGTGATTAAAAGAAATAGCTCAACTTTAAATTTTTTAAGCTTCTTGAGTAGGGGTTGGAACGACTGAAAAAATCCATTCATATAGTAAGGATGTCTATTAAGGAGAGAAGAATCAATGGACTATATGCTACAAAAAACCCTATTCTTCCTTTTGTGTTAACTTCTTTACTATGAATATACCTATTATGATTGCTATAAAAAATCCAAGGAATAATTTAAACGGAACAGCAATAAATGACGTTGCTCCGAAGATATTCGGAGAGTTTTCTCCAAAATTAATGGTCGTTGAAATTTTGTAAAGGCCAACAAAAAAGCCCGAAATAAGTAATGAAATAGGTTGACGAAAATCAAATTCAGCAGAATTACTTGCCGTAATAAGTCTTTGTGATTGCGCTAGTATATTTTGAGGAATAATGTCGTATCGAGCTGTTTCTCCAAATCCTCCTTTTAGAACAATAGTTCCTTCCGGTATAAAAAGATTTTTTCCTTTATTTTCTACAATAAGTACAACCGGAATTTTATCATTACTATCAAATACATTCAATTTCCAATTTCCAATTTCCAATTTCCAACGTGGGAGTGTATCAAAAAGGGCGACTCTTCCTTTTACATCGACAGTTCCGGAATTGGTAACGGTAATCAAGATATTCGATCCGATTGTTGCTTTTGCCCGGGCTGATGGAACTCCCTCCAAAGTTGGCGGTGGTTGGCTTTCTGCAAGTAGCGTATAGTAATAATCTCCTTCTGGAGTCCCGTCAGGGACTTTCATCCGAAGCAATACCTGTTGAGAATCACGAGTCTTGAGAAAAAATGGTTGCTCAAGAACAATATTTGCATTATCAAGACTGAAACGGATCGGTCCTTCAAACTCATCCTTGATGACAATTGTACCCACATTATCTTTTGCTTCAAAAGGAAGCACTTTTGTAAGCAAAATTGTTGGATCACCGGTATTTTCGACAGTATATGCAACTAAAACTGACTTACCAGGTTTCGCAATAAGTTTAATAAGTGGGGGAGAGATTGAGAGGGAGATTTGTTGAGCATATATTAATGGTGTAAAGACCAATGTCAAAGTTAGAATACAAAGAAAGCTCAACACCGTATTTCTCATCACTCGAAACAGGCATCTTCGCTTTCTTTTGGAAATTAGAAATTGAAAATTCATTGAGAATTGAAAATTGTAAATTGAAAATTGAGAATTAATATGAGGGTGTTGCGATAAAATTAATAACCGTTTGATAGGTTCCAGCTGTCTGTATTCCAGAAATATTCAATTTGAATGTTACGGTTGACTGTCTATTTTTTCCAACGTTTGTATTTGACATAACAACTGTGGGGCTTTCGGATAAGGTTCTATCGGGAAAAGGCCTATAATAGGTACTATCGGTAAAGTCGGCAGGAAAATCCTGTCCTGACATACTATATCCAAAACCATACGCAGAGGTCGAAGTCCAAGGTTTTGCAGCAGTAGTGGTGCAGGTATTAACTCCTCCATTACAACTCGTATTGGGAATTGTTTGAGTGTCAGAAACTCTTTTTAACGGTCCAATTTCTTCTGCGGTGACTTGATATTGACCTGCACCTCCAAAAGAAACAGTAAGATTCGTAGTGCCGGTTACAGGAGTATTAGCGAGGACCGTTCCAAAATTAATGTTTATGTTAGAAATGGAAAATTTAAAAGCAATAATTGAATGAAGATATTGAAAACCTGCTTTAATAATATAACCATTTGAAGAAAATTGACCTGCAGCGAGTTGACCAAGCGTATCTGATAGTCTATAGTTTGTCGAGGATTTATTTCCTGCAGCGTCGTTGACACTCGCCGATTCGATTTTGAACGTATTTGAATTCATGGAGATAGCATTCGCTTCGCTCAAGTGAAAAGTTAAAAGTGAAAAGTTAAAAGTTAATATAACAAAACAATATTTTATAATTTGAAATTTTAAATTTCCCCAAATAAATTTATTTAAAATTTTTCGGGATAAAGAAATTTTCATTGAAAATTAAAAATTGTAAATTGAAAATTAGTTACTCCTTTCATACTCCTCAATTACTTTCTCCATCTTTTGCGTTGTTTTTTTAATTTCGTGAAGTTCCTTGTCACCCATAAAATTTTCTACTGCATTTTTGATGTTTTTAATATGATTTTTGAGCATGAGTGATAAAAATAATAATGCATCTTCCTGGAGCTTTTCACTTTTCACTTTTAACTTTTCATTTTGTATATATTCTTGTCCCATAAACAGCGCAAATGGTGTTAAGAAGGCCAAAGAAAAAATAGGAAGGAGACTTTTGAGGCTTTGATTTTGGGGTAAACTCAATAAGAAAAAGATGATAAGTGCAAGCGTTGCAGTTATTGAGATGATTGGTTCCAACAGAAGGCTTATTGAAAATAAAAGAAAAAAAATCAGGAAAAAAAATGGAGAGTCGGTTCCGCCTGTTGTATTGACGATTCCTAAAACGATCATCGTAAAGATGACCGATTCCAACAGTAGGGAACGGTCGCGACCGTTCCGTACAAAGACAAATCGTTTGGCAAGAAAAAGAAAAATAAAAAGCATCGCACCAATCTGGATATCATACTGGGCCAGATTGGTTTTGGGGAATAGAAAAGTAATAGCAATAGTTGCAATTAAAATGATTGAGTGGATGATTTCTCTGGACATGATATTAGTATAGAGTATTTATCTAATTAAAAAAATCATTTGACATGAAACTTGTGTATAGATATAATTCGTCATTATTAATTCTAATCATTTAATAATACAATGGACTTTGGAACAATTGGATTAATAGCAGCAGGAATAATTGCCGTGGGGTGTGGTGGAATTACTTGGCGAGAATTACATTGGGAAATAGTAGGTAGTGACAAGCAAGAAGGTGTAGTTTTGAAACGTAGAAGAAATTTTGGATATCCAGTGGACGCTTACTTTGGGCCTGATGGAAAGATGAGCCCCGAAGGAGCTCATTCTGCACCTGCACGAGTTAGAAAATAATTTTTAAATTCCCTTCACATTCTCACTAAGAAATCCCATAAGAGTATTAAATACATGAGTAGGATTTTGATCTTTAGATGGAGGGTTAAGAATGAAAGCATCAACAATTTTAGGTGCACGTTTTATTTCAGCCATTGATTTTGGATAGCGCGAAACAAACTCAACCGCTCTTGTTTCATAAATACGTTGAAGATAATCCCTAATAGGCATTGCAGGAAGCAAAAATACACTGACAGTAGGAATTTCTTGTTCTCTAAGATGTTTATTAATTGCTGTAAACCCAAAGATATCAACTTCCAATATGATAATAGGAGCTTTTGTTTTTAGAGCGTCTTCAAGCTGTTTTTGTGTTGTTCCATACCAATTATCATGTTGATGGATAGCTTCAATAAATTTATGATCTTGTCTTCTTTCTTTAAAAACTTGACGGGATATAAAATCATGGTCAGCTTCCATTTCATCTTCTCTTTGTTTTCTTGTAGTTGAAGTCCGTACTCTCGCATATTCATGTTCTGATAATTGATTTTCAAACATTCTGATGGCGGAATTTTTTCCTGAAGAGGTAGGTCCCATAATTGCCAAAACGATCTGGTTACGAGGACAATTTGATTCAGTGAGTGTAGCTTTCGTAGATTCCTGACGGACGTATAAGTCCGGAGTTCCTTGAACTTGTCTAAATAAGCGATAGTCTTTGAAATAATGAGTAAGTCTTTCGGGATCAAGTATCACATTCTTTGCAATCATAGGAGCGCTTTCTACCAATGCTCCAAAGGTACTTCTATTTCTAAAAACAATTTCACTTTTACCCATAGGCGCATAAATTATATCAAAAAAATGACAATATACAATTACTATGGGTTTTTAATTGAAACATGACGGATTCTCCAATTCTAAATACTAATCTGTGTTACAATATTCCTTATGCAACCAAAACCAACAGTAAACAGAACTTTTGTTACAGATATCATTGAAGAGCTCAAAAAGGTAACATGGCCGTCTAGAAAAGAAACGATTCGATTAACGATAATCGTCATCGCAATCTCCTTGATAATTGGGTTTTATGTGGGTATAATAGATGTTTTGTTGGCAAAAGGACTAGAAATAGTTACAAAGTTCCGCTAGTAGCATAATTTTCAATTTTCAAATACCAATTTTCATTCAATTTTCAATAACTTAATTTTCAAACTGTTTGATCATTGATTCATTGTAAATTCATTGAAAACTGAAAATTGTAAATTGAAAATTTATTAAGATGGATCAACAGAACGAAACTAAACCAGTACCTGTAGCTCCTGTTCAAGAATCTATCCATAAGGGTAAATGGTACGTCATACATATCCAAACAGGCTATGAACAAAGAGTAAAACACGCTCTTGAACAGCGTATTAAAAGCCTTGGTGTTGAGGATAAAATCTTTGATGTAGTGATTCCTACACGTGAAATTGTTGTGGTAAAAAAAGGAAAAAAATCCAAAGCAATTGAAAAGGTTTTCCCTGGTTACGTCTTAATCCGCATGATTCTTAATGATGATTCCTGGTTGGTGGTAAGAACCACAGAAGGAGTTACCGGATTTGTTGGAGCCGGTTTGAAGCCAACGCCAATTTCTGAAAAGGAAGTCGAGGCGATCATGAAGTTTGTCCAACAGGAACAGCCAAAATTCAAGGCAAAGTTCTCGGTTGGCGAAGCAGTCAAGATTACCGAAGGACCGTTTGCAGATTTCTTAGGATCAATTGAGTCAATCGATGAAGAACGGGGGAAAGTAAAAGTTTTGGTTTCGATATTTGATAGAGAAACACCAGTAGAGCTAGATTTTCTACAGGTAGCTAAACTATAAATTTTCAGTTTTCATTTTTCAATTTTCAATAAATAATCAATTTTCATTAATCTAATTTTCAAACAATTTGATAATTGAGCATTGATTCATTGAAAATTCAATGAAAAATGTAAATTGTAAATTGAAAATTTATTAAGGTATGGCTAAGAAAATCAAAACAATCATTAAATTAAACTTACCGGCTGGTGAGGCGACACCGGCTCCTCCTGTAGGTCCGGCACTAGGTCAGCATGGTGTGCCGATCATGGAGTTTATTAAGGAATACAATGCAAAAACCGCAAAACAGAAAGGCCAAATTATTCCGGCGGTTATTACTGTGTATGAAAATCGGTCATTCACGTTCGTAACAAAACTACCTCCGGTTGCTGCAATGATAAAAAAAGAGATAGCATTGCAAAAAGGTTCGGGAAAACCAAATACCGAAAAAGTAGGAAAACTTACAAAAGCGCAGGTAGAAAAAATTGCAAAGGAAAAATTAAATGATTTAAATACCGATACTGTAGAAGCTGCCATGAAAATAATAGCGGGAACAGCAAGGAGTATGGGAGTTGACGTGGAAAAGTAATTCTCAATTTTCAAATACCACTGTTTTTCAACAGTGCAAGCAATTTTCATTCAATATTCAATTTACAATTTCCAAACGGTTTGAAAATTAAATCATTGAAAATTCATTGAAAATTGTAAATTAAAAATTAGAGATTAATTAAAAATGGGAAAAATCAGGACTCGAATAATTGGGAATGAGGACGTTGAAGAAAAGCAAAAGGCGCAACAAAAACAGCGTTCACAGGAAAAAAAACTTGAGAAAACAAAAATTCATCTCGCAGGAATGAAAGGTGGAGAGAGAATGAAGTCGGTAGAACCAGATGAAGCCTCTCTTGAAAAGATGAAAAAAGCGAAGGAATTAATTACCTCCTCCGCTAAAGCTACGGAGGTCAAGGAAAAAGAACCCAAGAAGAAAACTCTCGTTATTAAATCAAGGGGAAAAAAATATAAAGAAGCAAAAGAACTGGTCGATAAAACAAAATTGTATATTCTTGAGGACGCAATAGAAATCTTGAAAAAAATGAAACTTTCCAAATTTGACGAATCAATTGAACTTCATCTTAATGTTGATGAAACCGGGTTAAAAGGAGAAGTGGATCTGCCCAATTCAACAGGTAAAATCGTAAAAGTTACGGTCGTTGATGATGCGGTTTTAGCAAATATTGAAAAAGGCAAAATAGATTTTGATATTTTGGTAACGCATCCCTCATTTATGCCGAAATTGGCAAAATTCGCAAAGGTATTAGGCCCCAAAGGATTGATGCCCAATCCAAAAGCAGGGACAATCTCAACAACTCCTGAGGACGTAGTCAAAAAATTCTCAAAAGGAATATTACGATGGAAAACAGAAGCAAAATTCCCCCTTATTCACCAGATGATCGGCAAAATTTCTTTTGAAACAAAAGCTTTAGTTGAGAATGCCAATAAATTTGTAAATGCAGTGGGTAAGTCTCATGTAAAAAAACTGGTCATAAAATCTACGATGAGTCCTTCAGTGAAGGTTGATCTTGAAAAGATTTGACTTTTTAAGTTCTTTTTCATTATAGTGATACTTAGTAGTATAGTTAGTACTATATATGTATTATTATAAACATCCTCAAAAAGGTGAAATCGTCACTCTTCTTACCATCGGAGCAGTACTCGTCATCGGTTTTTCTACCATTGTCTCTTCTCTTTTTTTGAAGAATCCAAAGAATAAAGTCGCATCAAATCCAAGAGCATCCTTTGACTGTAGTGGTGCCTGTGGGTGTTATCCTGATGGAAGTGAAAAAGCCTGTCCGAATGACAATCCACCTCCTGAAAGCAATCCAACTCCTGAACAATCTCAAAATCCACTAGATAATTGGAATGCCTATACTCAAGCTCCTCAAGAGTTCCAAAACATTCCCTCTTCAAAGGGGAACATACCTTCAGGACTCAATTTTAATAGTGGAGTTGATTGGTTAAGTGGTTTTTCTAACTGGAATAGTCCTGAGCTTACTTCTTCGCCTGAACGTACCTTTCTCAATGGTCCTTCTGACCTATCAGTTCAACCTGAAAAAACGTTTCTCAATCCCTCTTCCTCTTCTCATGAATTTACTCCATTAGGAGGAAACTTTACTAATCCTTCTGATTGGTTAGCTGGACTTCCTCCCCAAGGACCAACTCCCGATCTTTTTCCCAACGAAATACTTCAAAGAGACGCCAATGGAAAATGGGTTTCTGATGATGGCGTTAGTTTCCAACTGCTTGGACAACAGATACTCTTCCCTCCTGAAACACCCGCTCCTCCTTTTGACGTCAAAGGTTGGCTTACCCATGTTCAAGAGAACTATCCGACCGCAGAACCCATCCCCAACGAGATTGTGCAGATATCTCCAGTGCATCCAAACACCACCGATCCATTTGGAGCAAATTATGTAGGTCCCGATCTTTCTTCCCAACCCAGATCAGCTCCGCCTGATTGGTTTCAATTCAATATTCCAACTCCAGAACCCATAGCTTTATATACTAATACTCAACCTCAACCAACAGAAGCACCAACTCCGGAAACACAACCGACACCTCCAACCTTTACCTATCCGATGTCTCTGACCTTAACCTATTCTGTAAGTCCAACACCAGTAATTCAGAGTTCAACTTCTATTGCTCAAGGAAGCACAAATTCTTTTGATGCAACAGAGATGTTACGAAAACATGATGAGATGCAAACCTGGTGCAATACCAATCCTGACGAATGTAAGAATCGACTAGCTCAAAATGATCATGAGCTTGTAGCAATAGGTATAATCGCTCCTGTAGTTCTTGCAACAGCAGTAACTGTACCCATTTGGGGACCTCCGGCTGCTGCAGCAGTAAACACTGCCTCAATCTATGCATATGTTACTGGTGCAACAGCAGCCAGTGTTGCTCTAGCGAATGCATCACCTCAGACTCAACAGGTAGTACAAGCAGTTGCCCGCTATGCCCCTCCGATACTGGAAGGAGTCGGACTCACCGCAACTGCTCTTGCCTGTCAGAATGAAAATCAAGATGCTTGTCAACAAGGGTTTGCTTTAGGTTCTACGTATTTAGGAGCTCAACAGGCAGCGGGTTCTCTTGCGAATGCTGCAAGAAATGTTAATAAACTGTATCAACCCCCGCCTGGCGTAAATGCAGGTGATATTACTGAAATTTATGGTAGATTTAAACCACAAAATCCGAATTCTTGGGATCCTTATCCTATTCAACAACAAGCAAAAGAATATTTGGCAGCAGGTGATGCTAATGGTGCGTTTAGATGTCTGTCTCAATATTGTCAATCTAATGGCATTCAGGTTCAAAAAGTACAAGCTCTTTATACTGAAAATGATAATATTGTTGCTGGTATGTATAGACCGGGTGGTAAAGGATTATTTGGAACAACTTATGGTCCGGGTACAATCGAAATAGGACAAACAAATTCAAAAGGTCAATTGATACCTCAACTTGCTCAAGCTTCAACATTTTCCCATGAAGTGGGACATGCTATAGATATGTCAAATATACCTAACATTTCATTAGCGCAAACTGAAGCTCGACAACACTATGTTTCTTCTTTAAATTATAAAGCTATGGGAAATCAATATGTTTCAGAACAATATTATAATAATGCTATTAGGTTTTCAACTGGAAAATATCCAAGTCCACCAGATGTTCAACTTACACAAGTAAATAGAATAAGTTCTCCAGCTTCTTCTATAGCTAATGCCAGATCTTGGAATGAATTATATAAAGGTATCCAAAATACTGGAGGACTTCAGGGTAGTAAAGCATCTTACTCTCCTAATCAACTTATAAATATAATTAAGGACGTAAGAAGTAATCCTAACAATATAAATACCATAACTAATGCTGGCGGGTTAAGAAGTAAAGTAATACAAATGTTAAATCAGGGATATTAATTATAATAAATAAACTCAATCAAATATCTATTGACATTTTTTAAAAATCCTTTACATTAAAACTATGGACAGAAAAAAACTATTACTCTTCGGTGCACTTGTTTTGTTTGTTTCATTTTTCCTCTTTCAGTATTTCTCCAAGCCCACCCTCATCACAGTCACCGGTACTGGTAAGGTAAAAATCCAGCCCACACAGGCAACAATGGTAGTGACCGTTGCAAATGGTGCCATTGGCGCTTCTCAAGCATTGTCAGATAATCAAAATCTTACTAATAAAGTCATTGCATCAGCAAAGCGATTGGGAATCAGTCAAACAGATATCGAAGTCGCCTATGCTCAGATGACCCCCACAGATCTGGGAAAAGGACAGGTATTGTATCAAGCGGTAAACACCATCGGATTAACCCTAAAAAACCTCAAGAACTTCAATCGGGTAGTAAATCAACTTTATGCTGACGGCGCCTACAGTGTGGGAAACATTGTTTTTACCACAGAGAATTCACAAGAAACAGAGAAACAGGCAGTGGCGAGTGCTACTCAAGATGCACAACAAAGAGTAACTGAAATTGCAAAATCCCTTCATAAATCAGTAGGTCGAATGGTATCGGTCACAACCTCGGAAGTGGGAAGCTCAGGAGCTGTATCAGGACAGGGAGGAAGTTCAGTTGCGAGTTCTCCTGATCAAATCGAGATTCAGAGACAGGCTTCTATTGTATTTGAATTGAAGTAATTCTTTCCTTTTATTGAGTGCCTACTTGACAAACACATATCATTGTATTATCCTGTACATATATGTACAGGATAGATCAATTACTTAAACAAGATCAGAAATTGTTCCATACGCAGGATTTAGCCATATTGTGGGGGACTGAGAATAATAATACATTATATACCACCATCAAACGCTATGTTCAAAAAGGCATACTTATTCCTATTCATAAAGGGTTTTATTCAACCTTGCCGTTATCCAATATAAACCCTTTTCTATTAGGAATAGGCTATTTACACTCTTTTTCATACGTGAGTACGGAAACGGTATTAAATAATGAAGGAATACTATTTCAAAAACCTAACTATATTACCTTCATCTCCAATAAATCAAAGAAATTTAAAATAGAGAATACCTGGTATCATGCAAGAAAGTTAAATGAATTGTATTTATATAATGAAAGCGGTATTCAAATGTTAGATAGTGTTCGTATAGCTACGGTGGAGCGTGCAATTGCTGATCTTATTTATTTTGATCCACTATATCACTTTGATTCAACTGAACAGATTAATTGGAAAAAGGTCAAAAAAATCCAAAAGGAGGTGGGATATCGATGATATTGCCTAAACCAGAAGACGCGATTCATCGTTTTCAATTATATCGTCTTCTTACCGAAATACTTGACGATCAGGATATTTCTCATAATGTATTATTCAAGGGGGGGACATGTGCTTCCATGTTGGGATATTTAGATAGATTTTCGGTTGATTTAGATTTCGATTTAAAAAGTCGAGAAAAAAAATTGTTATTGCATAAAAAATTACTGAAAATATTTTCAAGTCTTGATTTTGAAATAAAATCAAAAAGCAAAAATGAACTATTTTATGTATTAAAATATCATACTAATGATAGTCGTTTAAATAGCCGTAATGTCTTAAAATTAGGAATTATCGATACTCCATTAAAATCAAATAGCTATATCCCTCTTTATTTAAAAGAAATTGACCGTTATGCAGTATGTCAAACA
>Ga0209515_10004495_pt1 | contig 18796 bp, 20 predicted proteins | sample Subgroupgradi54m_FD_187454 | JGI IMG/M metagenome (GOLD analysis project Ga0209515, IMG submission 187454) | Subsurface groundwater microbial communities from S. Glens Falls, New York, USA - GMW60B uncontaminated upgradient, 5.4 m (SPAdes)... ...
AGGAGCGCAAGCGTCACGCGCAGAGAGATCTTGAAGAGCAATCCGAGGCCGATCATGATCTCCCACGCTCCTAAGGACACGAGAAATCCGTGCGCGGGAAGGAATGAATAGGTGTCGGCGATGAGCGCCGCGACGGGGCTTTGCCCAATGATCTTGAGCGCGCCGAACCACATGAATACGATTCCCAGAGCGATGCGGAGCCAAGGAATCGCCCGCGCGTTCAGGTGGCGAATGAACGCCGTGTCAAATTTTTTGAACATGATAGAGGTATTGTAGCATAGTATTACTGTTTTCACGTCGTGGTTCTGAGGCTATTTTACGTAGTAACAAATTTTGTGCGATCGCATAGTTTTTGTTACTATGGTTCACGGGTGATTTTAGTATAATGTATCCTTACCACTACTATGGAAGAAGAGCGCCCTATCCTCGGATTCCGCAGGAATATTTTCTTTCTGGGGCTCGTCAGTTTTTTTAACGATTTTTCTGCGGAGATGGTGCAGTCCGTGATGCCCGTATTCCTCACGGTTGTTCTTGGCGCGCCGGCGGCCTTCGTGGGATTTCTCGAGGGGTTTGCGGATGCGCTCGCGAGCGTGCTGAAACTTTTCTCCGGATGGTGTTCGGACAGGATCGGCCGCCGCAAGGCGCCTGCGGTCATGGGGTACGTGCTCTCGGTAGGCGTGCGGCCGTTGCTTTCAGTTGTCACAAATTTTTCACAAGTATTCGGCCTGCGCGTTCTGGATCGGATCGGAAAAGGATTCCGGGACGCCCCGCGCGATGCGCTCATTGCTGAATCCGCGGCACGGGAAGACCTTGGGCGATCATTCGGATTCCACCGCACGATGGATACCCTGGGCGCAACCCTCGGCCCTCTTGTTGCCTTTCTTCTCCTCCCGCTTCTTCATGGCAGTTACCGCGCGCTTTTTCTTGTGGCGTTTGTGATAGGTCTCGGCGCGATCGGCAGTTTCGCCTTTGTGCGAGAACAACGAATCGACACCGCGGATCTGAAGCGCACTTTGCCGAAATTGAATTTTGCGCTCCTCGGGGAACACTCGCGATTCGCGGGCGTCGTCGGCGCGATCTTCGTCTTCGGTGCCGGGTCGCTCCCCATCGTGCTCTTACTGCTCAAAGCGACCGAAGCGGGCTTTTCCTCCGCGAGCGTGCCGCTCGTCTATTTCATCTACAGCTTTGTCTTTGTGCTCACGGCGATTCCCCTGGGGAAGCTTGCGGACCGCATCGGGGATCGCTCTGTGATCGCGGGAGGATTTCTCATTGCCGCGCTCGCGTACTTCGGTCTTTCTGCGTCAAAAGAAATGAGTTCCGTTATCTTATTTTTTATCCTGCTCGGCGTGTATGCGGCCGCAACGGATGGGGTCCAGCGCTCGCTTGCCGCAAAGCGCGTTGCCCCCGCGATCCTCGCGACCGGCCAGGGGTTTTTGAATATGGCAATCGGCTTTTCCTCGCTTGCCGCGGGGCTCGCGGGCGGACTCTTATGGACGAATGTCGGTTCCTCCGCCGCGCTCACTTATGCGGGCGCCGTATCACTCGTCGGCGCGGCGTTGTTTCTGTTCATGACGGGGAAGAGAGAAGAATAAGATTTTTCCGCATCCTCTTGCAAAAATATAAATATGTAGTAAGGTGTTGAGCAGATAGTGGTGAACAATCATCACGGCTTGACAGTCATATAATTGGTAGTTGGCTTTATATACCTTGTTATCCCTAATCTCCACGGGGCCATTCTGATGGATGGTTCCTTGTCTTTTCTTGGGCGACTACGAAATTCCAAGACCCGAGGATTCAACAATTGAGAACTGGCTCAATCTGGGCTAGGAGGAAGAGAAATGAAATTCAGAAGTGTTCTGTTGTGTGTTATGTTCGTGATGGCGGCCAGTGCAGCGGCATATGGCCAGGAGTCGGATTTAATTTCGGTTCAAAGCGGGTGGGGACTTTCCCACGTAGTCAAAGCTTCCGGTGCGGATCTCGGATGGATTTGGAGTGTGATGCTTGACAACAAGCTCACAGTCGAAGACATCTCGCGCCTGAAACCGATGCAGAACATAAGTGTTCTGAGGCGGTACATCGGCGCCGCGCCGCCTCCAGAAATCGCACTCGCCTCAAAACTGCTCCTCAAGGAGTCTCTCGATCGATCGCAGGTCGAGTTTCTCCAAAGCAAGCAAAAGATCACCGAAACGCGTGTTCGTGAGGCGGAAGCTCGGGTTGGGACGCTGATCGCGCAGCACACTGCGCAACTGGATACCAAAAATGCCACTATCGCTCAGCTGAAGAGCGAACTCGAGAAAGTGAGGAAGCAGAGCACACCGGCTTCAAGCGGGGGGTTACTCACTCAGTTTCTTGCTCTCGTTATTCTTGCGGGTGGCGGGGCATTCTTGTGCTACTACCTGCAAAACCAGAAAGTGATGCAAGTAGCACAAGAAAAAAAAGAACTCACGCGGCAAAACAACGAGTTGCGTGAGGATCTTGTTCAAGAAAGAAGCAAAAGCGGGGAGGCATGGGATCGGCTTGGAGAAGCGGAAAGAGCACAACAGCTCTTGAAGCAAGAACGCGAAACTCTGGCAGCAGAAAACCTTTGCCTGCGAAAGGAAAACCACGCCTTGGTGGGAGAGGGTTTTACGGATCGACTTGCAGTTGAAGTCGTCGATCCGAGAAATCACGAGGAGAAGCTGCGGTTTGAGTTGGTATCGGTACAGCGGCTGGATGACGATAGTTACGAAATACACCACAAGTGTCCTCTGTGCGAGAACCCTCGCATACAGAGGAAAAATATCGGTCGTCACCTCCAAAACTGTCCGGAGATCAAATCGGCGACAGTGAGTTCTTTTCGAGGCGGGGCCGAGGCTAGAGCATCCTGACCGTTGTAAAGTCAATTTTTTCTTTTCTATTGCGACGACCGCATTCGTTTTTGTATTACCCACGGGGAGATAAGATCAAACTAAGTGGGAGGACCCTTCCTTGCGAAGGGCAACCTTGGCCGATCCTAAAAGCTTACGGCCTGAGAGAAAAAACATTTGCGTGTCTGATACAATCAAAAAAGATATCGGAGAATGGCCCCGTGCGTGGATGCACGGGGCTCGTTTTTATGAGGGAGTCGGGAATGGGATGCGCCGATCATATTCCCATTTTTTTTGAAAAGCACATAGCAATGGCGGAAAAGAAATGCTATACTATTTCCAAAGGTCGTGATATTCAGAACACCTTATATGACGAGAAAAGTCCTCATCTATTCAAGCGTGGCACTTATCTCTCTGATCGCCCTTCCGGTGTTTGCGGAGACCACGTCTACCGCGCCGGGGGCTTCTCCTGCCGCCATCTCTTGCGTGGGCGCGGCGGTTGCGGTGCGTGAGTCCGCATTGACTGCGGGGGTTACGGCCCGCGCGCAATCGATCACGGCCGCATACACTGCGCGCGCCACAGCGTTGCAGCAGGCGTACGCAAGCGGGAATGCTTCACAGGTGAGAGCAGGAGTGAGGGCTGTGTGGAAAGCGTTCAATGCCGCAGTGCGCGCCGCAGGAAAAACATGGCGGACGGCCCGCGATGCCGCGTGGTCGCAATTCAGAACCGCCGCGAAAGCATGCAAAGCGCCCGCGGGCGTGAGCGATTCCGCAAACGCCTCCTCAGAAACGAGCGGGGAATAATATTGGGCACGTGCGATGCAAAAGACCCTTCCTATCACATGAAAGGGTCTTTTTTGTGCGCGTGGTTGTGCTAACGAAATGCGGAAATGAACTGCAGGGGATCCACGGAGATACCATTTATTTTAACGGAGAGATGGAGGTGCGGCGCGCTCGCAAGCCCCGAGTCGCCCACGGTGCCGATGACACTACCTTTCTTGAGAGAATCGCCGAAGGTGACGCGCATCGTGTCGAGATGCAGATAGAGGGAATAGGTCCCGCGGCCGTGGTCCACGATCACCGAGTTGCCGTAGACGGGATCGGCGTAGGCGTTTACGACGACGCCTGCGTTGATTGCGCCCACTGCGGACCCCTTCCGGGCGGCAAAATCCGTTCCGAGGTGGACGATGCGTTCGCTGCCGGTTGTTCTCACTTCGCCGAAGCGGCTTGAGATCATCCGGTTGTCTTTGAGCGGCAGGCCGAACGGTTCCGAGAACCGCGTCGTTTCCGAAACCGCGGCGGTTGACGTGTTGATCACATTGTTAGCGGTCGAGAGATTCTTTGTGAGCTCACGCGCGGTGATGCCAAGTTTTTTTGGCACGGGAAAAGTAATGGTTCTTGCGCGGCCTCTCCGCACGGAGACGGTGCGGTCTATCGTGGTCGTTGCAACCTGCATCGTGAGCTGATGCGCGCCCGCGTGCGCGGAGCGGGGAACGGGAATTGCGGCTCTCCACTCGCTGCGATAGGGGAATGCGGTGATCAGTTGTGCGTCAAAGAGGATGCGCGACGGCGCTTCGTCGAACTGCACGATCACCGTCTGGCCGGGGAAGAGCGCAGGGGTCAAGATGTGGGGGGCGGCCGCCGAAGCGTTCGCCGTGAAGGCAATGAAAAAAAGAAAAAGAAAAAAGGGGCGCTGCATGATTGCGGGTGCGGAAGGGGATACCTCACCTATTTTTTTGCTTTGATAGTGTTCAATATCTTCTCCACCTTTTTGATGCTCGTGGGGTTGTGTAGGGAGACCGCGATCGCGTGCGGGTCTGCTGTGTTGAGCGCGGACAATTTTTTCTTCAGCTCTTCGGGAGTTGCGAGGTCGCTCTTCGTAAGGAAAAGACACTCCGGTTTTTCGAGGAGCGCCTCGCGGTATGCCCCCAACTCTTTCCTGATGGTGCGGTAATCGCGGAGAGGATCGGGAGATTCCGCGGAGATGCAATGAAAAAGGATTCCCGTCCGCTCGATGTGGCGGAGGAATTTGATCCCGAGCCCGCGGCCGCGGGACGACCCTTCGATGAGCCCGGGAATGTCTGCGAGAATGAGTTCGTAGTAGACGCCCAAGTTCGGCTCGAGCGTGGTGAAGGGATAGTTCGCGACTTTGCTCCTCGCGTTCGTGAGCCGATTGAGCAGGCTTGATTTGCCCGCGTTCGGGAGCCCCACGAGGCCCACGTCGGCGATGTATTTGAGCTCGAGCCGGAATGTGCCTCCCTCTCCCGGCAGGCCCGGCTGGGATTGCTTCGGGGTGGTGTTGCGCGAGGAGCGGAACTGGAAGTTGCCTTTCCCGCCGATGCCCCCTCGGGCGAGCAGCAGCCGTTCGCCGGTCTTCTCGATGCTCGCATCAGCGCCCGTCGTGAGGTTGTGCACCACCGTTCCCAAGGGAAGTTTCAGGATAAGATCCTCTCCGTCGCGGCCGTCGCGGAACTGGCCGCGGCCGTCTCCGCCATTCTCTGCGTTAAATTCTTTTTTGAAACGGAACTGCCGGAGCGCGCTCAAGTCGGAGACGCCTTCTCCCCACACGCTCCCGCCCTTGCCTCCCGACCCGCCCGCAGGCCCCAAGCTCATCAGGTTCGTGTTGAATTTCGAGGCGCCTCTTCCGCCGCGGCCGGCGCGTATTGTTATTTCGACATCATCAATAAGCATGATGCGGTAATCCTACCGTAAATTACGGAGGAAAGGGAACCGCGCCCCGTCCACGTTGCTCTGTCGATCGATTGTTATTTTTTCATCGCGAGAGCAGATCGATTCTTGAAGAGGAAAAGATAAATAACATTGTTAACACTTTTTATGCGATCGCACAAAAAATGTTAACAACTTAATTTACCCTCCTCATCGCGCTTCGTGCCGCTTAATGTGTTGCTTCCGAGGAGACGTCTTGGCTGATCTCGCCCGCCTTCCGCAGTTCTTCGAGGGCTTGATCCATGGTGATCATTCCTTGATTGCGGGAGGTCTCGAGAACGGTTTTGATCTGGCTCACTTTATTGTCGCGGATGAGTCCGGCGACCGCGGTCGTGTTGATGAGTATTTCGTACGCGGGAATCCTTCCTCCCGAGGCGCGAGGAAGGAGCCACTTCGCGATGATCGCGGTCAAGACCGACGAGAGAGAAAAGCGTACTTGCTCCTGCTGGTGGGGCGGGAAGAGATCAATGATGCGGTTCACGGCCTGGACCGCGCCCGGCGTGTGGAGCGTCGCGAGCACGAGGTGGCCGGTTTCCGCGAGGGTCAAGACCGCGCTCATCGTCTCGAGATCCCGCGCTTCGCCGACCACGATCACGTTGGGGTCTTGGCGCACCACATGTTTGAGGCCTTCGGCAAACGAGAGCACGTCGGTGCCGATCTGGCGCTGGAGGATGACTGACTTCTTGGGCGTGAAGGCAAATTCAATGGGATCTTCAAAGGTGACGATGTGTTCCGCCCGCGTTTCGTTGATGTAGTTCACCATCGCGGCAAGCGAGCTCGATTTCCCCGCGCCGGTGGGGCCGGTCATAAGCACAAGGCCCTGCTTTACTTGCAGGATATTTTTACAGATCTCAGGCATAAAGAGCTCTTGCAAGGTGGGAATATTTGCGCTGACAAGGCGCGCAACAAGGCCGATCGTGCCCTGCTCCCATTGCAGATTCATGCGAAAATGCGTGCCGTCCTCTGCGACGTAGCTGAAGTCGAGCTCTCGTTCCGCGCGGAAGCGCTCCTGCTCTTCGGGGGTCGTGATGCTCGAGGATAACTTTTCAGCATCTTCCGCCGTGATCGCGGGGAGGTCCGTTTGTACTTGAAGTGCGCCGTCCACGCGCAGGATGGGCGGCTCGCCCACCACGATGTGCAGGTCAGAGGCCTTCTTCGCGACCGCCAACTTCGCCAGTTCTTCAAAGCTCATCGCCATCATAGTTCGCCTTTATGGTAGCACAGTTCGATGGAGATGAATGTTCATGGGACGTTGTTGAGATCATTATACACGAAAACCGTCCGGCACCGGGATTGCGTTTTTGTAAATAGTTTCTCGGGGACTACGGCCTTCTGTCGGGCTCGTTCACTCTGTAGGGATTCGGCCGCACCGCGAGATAATCCTCGCGCCAGTCATAGCCCGCGGGCCGTTCGAAACGTTCTTGTGTGCACGCGAGCGGGTGAGCGTCGCGGTATGCGCGGGTGATGATAAAGTCGTTCCGTTTATAGCCCATCTTCGCCCAGGGCGCGAACGCAACGTCCGTCATTGCGGCAAAGTATGATATGTTGGCGTTGCGGAAGGGGAATACCGTCGCTTCGAGCGAAATGTCGGTGCCGTCGCGTGGGCCGATGGTTGCGATTCGCTCGCCGGATCTCACATGGCTCCTGACCGCGAGGCTCGGCAGAAGGTCAACATGAAAAATGCGCATCACATATGAGGGATACTGCTCGGACTGCACATGCACCTGCCGGCCGATGGGAGTGTGCTCTGTGTCGTTCGCGGTGATCCATCCGTCGAAAGGCGCGTAGATGTCGATGTTCGGGTCGCTCGCGGTAGGTTCCGATCGCATGGGCATGTGCTCCTCATTCATACTGTTCGAGACATTCATATAGTGCTTCATACTGCGGCAGGTTTCTCCGTCCCATGTATTCGAATAATCGTGGCCGGCGCCGGAGCGGAAGCGGGAGACAAGGTACACGCGCTTTGGGTCGACCACGTTTGCGGTCACCATCTGCGGGAGGGCATGTTCATCGAAATGAAACAGCGGCCGCATAACATAAAAATACGCGCCGATTACGATGCCGATCAACACACCCGCGATGAGGGCAACGCGCGATAAACGCCATGCAGGGTTCATAGTAGTATTATACACGCCCCTCTCCGGTCTGTTTCGATACCGCTTCTGACTGGTACTGCCGGGCTAGGGAATCGAACTGCTCGCTCGCGTGCGCTCGTTGCGCTTAAGAAACCCTCGGTTTCTTACGTCGCTCCGCTCCTATTTTCCAATACGGGAGGAACCTTAAACTTTCCTCCCGACCCCTCCTTTGGTTCGAATCCAAGCAAAGGAATTGAAATGCGCATACCGCGAGGGTATGCCCATTTCAATTCAGCTGCGAACTGTGGAGGCTGTCAGAACGTGGATCAGAGCCAATCAGGACACCTACTATGTTCCTAATCTCGTTGCAGTTGCTTAAATTTTAGCAAGGCGGGGCAGAGCAGGGTATACCCCCAGAAAAGGGGCCGGCACGAGGAAATACCGGTATCAGATAATTATTCGTAAATAAAGGACAATTAGACGGGCATTTTGGTCTAATTTAATATTACAAAAAAAGAGCCTGACCGCGTTAGCGATGAGGCTCTTGATCCTCTCTATCTCAGGAGCTATTCCTTAGTATAGCGCTTGATGAGGCGTGCCTGCGCCATACCAAGCTCAACCCCTTTCTTTTCCGCGATAGCCACGAATTCCATGATGATCTTTGGGGCAAGGATACAGGTGTAGATGTACCCCAGATACGCCGCAACGAGACGGCCAAGCCCCTTCAAGATGAATGTGAACTCTCCCTCGCCGCCTATCTGGATTTTCTCCGCCTGCTTCCATCGCGCGAGCATCTCCTGTACCTCTTTCGGAACCTTGAGTTCGCAACGACCAAACTCACCTTCCCAAATGATCGTGCCGAACGGAGGTTCACAAATAACGCTAATCGAGTCCTGTGCCATTACCAGCCTCCTCTCGTCAGGTATGTTGTAGCCGCTTTGATCTGTGCTTTGAAGGGACGTTTACTCACATCGAAGTATCCATAGCCGAGCTTTCTCGCCTGCTTCCTGAGCTTGCTACTCTTTGCTATCCCTTCCTGTACTGATTTTCTAACGGGGGTGTCATCTCCGCCGTGTTCTTTTATGACGGTATTGATCCAATCTTTCTTCTTTCTTGAGTAGGCGAGGATTGATTCGAGGTGAGACTCATGCTCGTAGCCCAAAAAGACTGCCCGGACACGCAAGTTCTTGAGTCTCAAGCGCCGTACCCGCTCTGGCGTAATTGCAATACCTTCAATCAAGAGGTTCGCTCTGTGCCGATCATGCGTTTCGATGAGGCCCAAGATACCCTGCCATGTCATTTCATCCTCGTTCCAGTGATCTTTCGAGATCGTGAGGTGATGCACTTTGAGACTACCCGGTCGGTGAAATGATATTTTGCCCCTGAAGCGTGCTTCGTGGATGGCAATGTATGATTCACCGGTTAGGACTTTTCTAATCGCAGCGCGGGTGGTATCTGTTGAAGCTGCGGCCACATGCCTGAGGCGCATCACCGCTCGCATAACCTTCGACTTTCCGGTTCTCGCAAGTCCGCCGATTAAATAAAGAGTAGGCCTATGTTTGTTCTTCATGCCGTTTCTCCTGTGTAGGTGCTGGCTATGATATAGCAGACTGGATATTACAAGTCAATAAAATCAAGCTTCTTGCAATGTGAGAATTTTCGTGCGCATTTTCAGCCTTTTGCGTCTAGTCAATAGCTTAACATTACTTCGCATCATTTCTAAGGTCAAATTTTAACTATTGCATCTTATGGCCGTTGCTTAAGGAGCGGAAGGATATTGAAGAGGAATTATCGAAGGCAAAATTTAAAGTTGATAGAACTCTTGAGCTTTCGGAGCGAACATTCAATTTCTGCGTTTACGCTCGGCATCATTTCGAATACGGCACGATTCAACAGAAAAGAGAGATATTTTCAAGTGTCGGTTCGAACCTGACACTCAAAGACGGAAAACTTAAGATTGACGCGCTTGAACCGTATTTGCTGATTGAAAAATCAGTCGGCGCTCTCAAACAAAAACTTGCGCGGTTAGAACCTGAAAAAAGTGGCTTCACTAAACGGAGAGAAGCCGTTGTTGCGGCTTCTTCTCCAAAGTGGCTGCCGGGTTTGGATTCGAACCAAAATATTCGGCTCCAAAGGCCGAAGTCCTACCGTTAGACGACCCGGCAATTCCTCATCAATGTAGGGCATAAATTTGAAAAATGCAATAAAATTTGTTATGATAAGCAAATGGAAATAATCCAAAACGAGGACCGTAAAGTATCTCCCAAAGATGTGTTTCTGCATCTTTTGGCGATTGTGACCTTGTACGCGAGCGCGATTGCGCTTTTGATGCTGGCGTTCGATTATATCAACGTCTACTTCCCCGACGTATTGAGTGGGGGATACAATTATTATTCCGCGCAGGGAGCGCGGCAGAGCATTCGCTGGGAGCTCTCGATGCTCGTCGTCGTATTCCCGGTCTATATTATTGTGAGCTGGTTTTTGAATAAGGGCTATGAGGCGAACCCGCCGAAGCGCAACCTCCGCATCCGCAAGTGGCTCGTGTACTTCACGCTCTTTGCGGCGGCGCTCATCGTGATGGGGGATTTCGTCGGGCTCATCTACAATCTCTTGGGCGGCGAGCTCACGGTTCGCTTTTTCCTCAAGGCGCTCTCGGTCTTCCTTGTCGCCGGCAGCGTTTTTTTCTACTACTTCTCTGATTTGCGGAGGCACAGGGTAGAGTGAATAAGTTATAAGTAAGTAAGTTGTAAGTATGAAGTATTTTGTATATATCGTCGTTGCGGCGGTCGCGGTCGTAGTGATCGCGGGATTTTTTATTGTCGGATCACCGGGGACGGAGCGGATGCGCCGCTTTGATGAACAGCGCGTGCAGAATTTGCAGAATATCCAGGGCGAGATCGTGTATTACTGGCAGAACAAGAGCCGCCTTCCGGAGAAACTTTCCGATTTGAATGACGACATCCGCGGATTCCATGTGCCAGTAGACCCGGAGAAGGGAACCGCCTATGGGTATGAAGTGAAGGGTGGCGTAGACTTCGCGCTGTGCGCAGAATTTTCTTTGCCCGCATCCGATACGAGCGGTATCTATCCTCACGCGGCGCCGTATCCTGTGGGAGCTGTGCGCAAGTTCCCCGTTGATTCATGGGCGCATGATGCGGGGCACGTTTGCTTTAGCCGGCATATTGATAAGGATTTCTACGGACCGAAGCCGCTTACGCCCCCGGCGAAATCTATCTATTAGCAGACATTAAGCAATAATAATTTTTTTATCGTTCCATATGTTCTAATTCGCGCGAATTAGAACATATGGATGGGCAAGTTATGGAGGGGAACAACACGAGACAACTCGAAAAAATTTTTAAAGCGCTCGCGAATCGGCGCCGACTAGCAATCCTTCACTTTCTTGCGAAAGAGAAGGAATTGTCGGTTGCAGAGATTGCCCGACGCATCAAACTTTCATTCACCTCTACCTCAAAACATCTTGCGATATTGCGCCAGCTTGATATTGTGGATCGCCGCCAAGAGGGCTTAACGGTTCATTATTCTCTCGCCGACCCATTTCCCCATCTCATAAAACAGTTTCTTCCCATCATCTCTAATTCGCGCGAATAGGAAAATAAGGAGGAAAATCAGTTTTCATTGTATATGAAGAAACATATTGTGTTTGATTTGGAGCTTGTGAAGAAGCTGCGCCGCGGCGGCGTGGGCGTGATTCCGACTGATACCATTTACGGCGTTGTGGGGAGCGCACTTCTGCCGCGCACCGTTCTGCGTATCTATCGCCTGCGGAAGCGGAGCTTGAAAAAACCGATGATCGTGCTCATCGGCGCAGTTCCCGATCTCAAAACATTCGGCGTACGCCTACTCCCTACTACCCACTCCCTACTTACTAGATATTGGCCCGGGAAGGTGAGCATTATTCTGCCGATACGAGATACGAGATATGTGAATCGTTTTGACCATCTCCATCGGGGGACGAAGGCACTTGCCTTTCGCCTGCCCGCCGCGCGAGGACTCCGCGCACTTCTTCAGAAAACCGGGCCGCTTGTCGCGCCCTCCGCGAATCCCGAAGGCACGCCGCCCGCGCGCACGATTGCCGAGGCAAAAAAATATTTCGGCGACAGGGTTGATTTTTATGTGGATGGCGGCAGAAGAAACGTGAAGCCATCGAAGTTAATCTCTCTTCTCGGGAACGTCCCCGTGGTGCTCCGCAAATAATTCCTTCCTCTCACTTTTTGTTATATCCCTTATCCGTACGAATAAGGGATATAATAAAAGCAAATGCGCCGCGGCTTGTGGCCGCGGCGCGAAACGGGGATAGGTTAGGCAGGAACCGCTTGCCGCGATTCCCCTAACACCATTTCGTACGCTTCTTGAAACGAGATGGGTTCGAAGTACCCCATCTGCTCTTCGACGCTCCATGGCCCTCCGTGGGCAAAGGGGATCGGCGCGAAAGGAACGAAGGGACGGGGATTGGCGTCGGAACGGTAATAGACCGCCGCCTCCCGTTCGATTCGCTGGAGATCTTTGAGTGATCCCGTTCTCCATCGCGCGGGGAACCCTTGCGGAATCTCACGGGTGAAGATCATCGTCTTCTTCACCGGGATCCTCATCTCGAGCAGCAACGGACTGGAGTTTGTGGGTCTCTGCTCCTCGATGTGCTGTTCTATCGCCGGAATATATCTCTTGAATTCCGCGTTGAAATCATCGGCGCGTACGACACCGATAATCCCGAATTCTTCCGTGACAATGATTTTCGGTTTTTCGGTTTCTTCTAGCGGGTCCGTCCATGGGAAGCCGAAATTTTTTTCTTCTTGAATTTTGGGAGGGGTTGATGCTAGACATCCTGTCCAGCGGGGCAATACGCTTCGGAGTGACAGGTTTAACATACGGACCTCCTGGTTACTGTTTTTATTCTACCATAACGTCTTTACGCGAGTCAATGGCGCGTAATGGCTCAATAGCTTGTAATCACCCCTCGGTGTTCCAAGCTATGTACATGGCTCCAATAATCCTCACCTGCCTCGCGTCAGAATGGACGCGGTTCGTTTGGTACGCTCTCGGATTCCCCGCACGTTTGCGTCATGGCAGCAAGGAATACCCGAATATCTTGAGTGGTACAACGCAAAAAGGCCCCATCTGGGCCTTGCGCTCAAAACGCCGCTTTTAAAAATCGCCGAAGTGATTACAAGCTATTGACCTGAAAACGTTTTGTTTATTTGTTTAGAGGAAGGCATCGGAGTAAAATGAATGCACATGCAAAAGCTTTCCCGCACGAAAATAGAGTTGTTTACGAACTGCCCACGCTGTTTTTGGCTTGACGTGAAGCAGGGCGTGAAGCGGCCGTTCGGCCCGCCGTTTACCATCAATAACGCCGTTGACTATTTGATGAAGCAGGAGTTCGACGTGCATCGGGCGGACGGCACGCCGCATCCGGTGATGGTCGCGAACAACATCGACGCGGTGCCCTATCAGCATGAGGAGATGGACAAGTGGCGGCACAATTTTACGGGCGTGCAAGTGAAGTATGCGCCCACGGATTTTCTCTTGACCGGCGCGGTGGATGACGTGTGGGTGAATCCAAAAGGGGAGTTGTTCGTCGTGGACTACAAAGCGACCGGCGCGAACGAGCACAAGATCCACGACTCCTACCGCCGGCAGATGGAGATCTACCAATGGCTCTTGCGGGGAAATGGGTATCGGGTGTCGGGTACCGGATATTTTGTGTTTGCGAAAGTGAATAAGGGAGAGGGGTTCGGACATGGACATCCGGTCTTGCCCTTCAACTTTTTCGTTGAGGCGATGGTAGGGGACGATTCGTGGATCCCCGCTACCTTGGCGCGCATGCGCGAGGCGCTTGACTCTGATGTGGCGCCGCAGCCCTCGCCGGATTGCGAGTATTGCGCCTACCGCGCTCGCGCGGACCAATTCGATTCTTAACGGAGCAATGTTGTTGGTGAGGAAACCGAGTGTCTTGCAATGGACCGCGCACAGCCGCGGCAAGATGCGCTTCTACGGTCTCTCGGAACAGCGCGTGAAGCGCGTCATCCATTCCCCCCAACGTCTTGAGGAGGGCATTGCGCCGAAAACGATCGCCATGATGCAGGACGCGGGAACTGCAAAGCATCCTTACGAGATTTGGGTGATGATCCAAAAGAAACGGCGGGGAATGGGGGATAAGCGGCAGGAGACGACGACCGTCATCAGTGCATGGCGCTATCCGGGGAAGACGAAAGCAGGCGATCCGCTCCCGGCCGAGATTCTGCGGGAGCTTCGCCGTTTTTTCTAGATTTTCTCTCGCCTAGATTTTACTTCATATCCACTTGTTATCATTTTCAACGATCGCACAAAATGATAATATTATTACAAATCCCGATCCCATGAGTGCAGTTACGGATATTTTAACGATACTCTCGAGTTATTCTGGCGGATATCGCCTGATGCGTGCTCGAATGCGAGGAGATACGCGTGATTTTGCCAATCGCGGGAAATTTCACGCTTCTCCCGATATTCATGAGGCTTATTTCCGTGTGGCGCTTTCCCGCCTGAGAAAAAAAGGTTTTGTGCAACGAGAAGGAAGGCTTTGGAAAATAACTAATGAAGGTCGTAACTATCTTACACGAAAAATATTCCTCCCTCGTCATCGAGTTATCTCTCCCGAAGTAAACAAAAATAAAAATATGATTATTGCATTCGATATTCCTGAACGCGATAAGAAAAAACGCAATTGGCTTCGTATTGAATTAGTAAACCTCGGGTTTACCTTGTTGCAAAGGAGTGTCTGGTGTGGTCGAGCACCTTTACCCGTTGATTTTATTCATACCTTAAAAAGGTTGAAATTACTGCCGTACATGAAGTTTTTCGAAGCGAAAGAAAAAGATATTATATAAAGACGATCGCAGAAGTATTTGCGAGAGTATTGTGATTTGTTATCAATTTGTGCGATCGCACAAATTGATAACAATAATGATTGAAATTGAAAAGGAAAAGCTCTGTTCAATGCTCCATCGTCGTGAATTGTTTTATCCACAGCGCGGCTTGACTGCGTCGGGCTTCTTCGAGTATGCTCTAGGGGTTATGCGCAATCGAGTCTTTTTTTCTTTTTTTATTTACCTTGCTTCGCATTCACCCGGAGGCCTTTTCTCGTAATTACATTCACGAACGCAACAAGGCCTCTGCGATCCGGAGGTTTTCTCTTATGGGTGTGGCTTGAATGGCGTGCGGCTCCTATGAGATACATGCCCTTCAGGCCGTAATGGCTGGCCTGATTCACGTAGGATCTTCACAACTGAATAGAAGATAAGAGAGGAGAGTAATGAAACAGAAACAGTCCGTCGAGCTGGGAATTGTTCCCGGTGAGCAGATCGTGAATGCGATTTCAGTCTCCCATCACGATGTCTTCGGCAACCCTGCGCACGGCGTATTCCTCATGAAGCTTCTTGAGGAGATTGCCCACCCTGAGGTGCCGCGGCTCTCCGCCCGGATAGAACGGCATTTCGGCAGCTGGAATATCACGAGTGATCCATTATGTATAGAATGTGCGGGGTCGCTTGTAGCAGGTCCCTTTGCATTGGATCTGAACATTATTGTTGGCCTCGAAGTGGGGCTTGTGCTGCGATGCGCTCCAGGGAAATCACAATCGCTCAAGCATCGGAGCGAGGGCGCCAACTTCGTCATCACGCTGGGACGGGACATAGGCGCCTCTCGCCTTGTTCATGTCGCGAACCAGATTGCCGCCTGGGTGGTGCACGGCGAAGGTTGGAAAAATTCCCACGGCTGTACATTCAGCGCCCCCTTCGGAGATGTGGGCAGACCAAAGTCGCTTCCCGTAGGAAAAGTGTTCCCCTATGTCCGGCGATTTCACAAACACTCTTCTTCGCGGGCATCGCGAGCCTATCTCTAGGCAGATCATCGTCTTCAAGGAAACCGCGAGGTTGCTTCATGCAACTGAAGACCGGTTTCCTTTTTCTTTTTTGCTGTACTACGATTGCGGATATGCACCCCTTCCGCACGCGGTTTACAAAGGACATCGTTGCGGAATTCCTGCCACCGTTATTGGGGGCACGGCGCGGGCGGCGCGGAAGCCGAAAAGGCGACCGCGCGGTGATCTACTGCGCGGGGATGCCGGGAATGCCGTCGAAATCAGCGCTGGAATTTTTTGCGCGCAAGGGATATTGGGCGTTTGCTCCTCGCTACCGCGGTTCGTGGGAGAGCGGCGGGAAGTTTTTACGCCATTCGCCCGCGCGCGATATCAAGGACGTGATTGACGGGATTCATCGCCCGTTCCGCGATGCGTTCACGGGGAAGCGATACCGTCTACGGCCTAAAGAAATCGTGCTCGTGGGGTCGAGCTTCGGCGGGCCTGCAGTGCTGTTGAACTCGCGCGACCGCCGGGTTTCAAAAGTAATCGCGTTCTCGCCAGTAGTTGATTGGACCGACCCAAGCAAAGAAGAGCCGATCGCAACATTCTGGAGCGTCGTGCGCGATGCCTTCGGCGAAGGGTACCGCTTCGATAAAAAAGATTGGGACAAATTGCAGAACGGGAAGTTTTATAATCCCGCGGGGAACCTCAAAAAAATCGACGGCAGAAAAATTTTTGTGCTGCACGCGAAAGACGACCGCGTCGTCGGGTTCCACGCAGTGAAAAAATTCACCGAGAAGATCGGGGCGCAGTCGCTTTTCCTCGCGAGAGGAGGACACCTCGGCTCAAAGGCGCTTTTAGAGACGCGCGCATGGAAACGCATTCAGCGATTTTTGAAAGCAAGACGCATAGTGTACTGAAGGGCAACGCAGTTAAGGTTGCCCCGCTCTCCAGCCATTGCCGAAGAGCACGGCAGTGACCATCAATACAGCGTTTTCGCCCCCCCCCGTTTCAATGAATTGACAAAAAAAGAATAGAGAGTATAATGTTGCGTAGTTTCAGATGCCGCGGGGAAACAAGTTCTTTTTATTTTAGTAGGGGTTTGTGAGCGGTTGTACCACCACGATGGAGAATTGCCGCGAGGTGTTTTCCTGCCCCGAGACGAGGGTCACCGTGAACGTGTAGGTTCCCGGAGTGGAGGGAGTGCCGGAGATCCTCGCAGAACTCTTGCAGGGAATATCCGTGCAGGCGCTTTGGGCGAAGAGAAGATCCTGCGGGAGTTTCCCCTCAGAGATCCGCCAGATATAGCCTTCCGCGCCGCCGATCCCATTGATCTTCGCTTCGAAGCGGTTTCCAGCGGTCACTTGAGGAAGTATGTCGGTTGTGATGCCGAGCTGAGGAAGCGCCAACACGATGAATTTCGCCGAGTTCGAGAGGCCGTTCGCATTTGAGAGCGAGATCGTGTATTCGCCCGGGGTGAGCACGCTTTGCGGGCAGGCGGATTTCGCCTGGTCGGCGCTGCACGGCGCCGCGGGAAAGACAAACGTGGCTGTTTTTCCATCAGATGAAGGAATGTCCACCAGTGCATTTTTCATGTCGCCGATCGAAATGGAATTTTTCTGTTTGAGAAATCCCGTACCGGTGAGCGTGATCTTGCTTCCCACCGTGCCGGAGCCGGGATTGATGCCCATCACGACCGGAATGGCATCGGTGCTTTCCCTGTCTTTCACGGCAAGGTCAGAAATGTTTCCCACGATTCCCGTGGTCGCATCCATCACGCCCTTTACGCTCACGAACGCCTGGCTCTCGAGAGGATTTTTTATCGTGATGGTTTTTCCGTCACGCAAGCGGATAACGAATGTGTTGTCGCCCATATTGATCTGGGTGATGATGCCCTCGTAGGTTTTAACTTTGCTCACCATCCTTGTTGCTGTTGGCCTGCTCTGCGCGGGGGGAATGTCCGTCTCCGCGGCGGATTTCTGATCGGAGCTACTTATGCCGGCTCCCATAAGTTCGTTCGCTCTCTCGCGCGTTTTGGGGCCGAAATATCCATTCGCAGGACTGATGCCTTCTTTGGCCTGAAATGCCTTGATCGCCTTGAGCGTTAAGGAATAAAAATTACCGGTAATTTCTCCGGAGTAAAGGCCTTGCGCAGTGAGCAATGTTTGCAGCTGTTGAACCTGGGCATTGTTCTGCAATCCCCAGTCAAGATCTTTCGTAAATACCGCGGCGTGTGCCGAGTAAGCGATAAACACGGATGCAATAATGAGTAATGCAATCAGCCCTTTTTTCATAGAGAGCATCATAACATACTCCGGTGCCCTTGCGTAACGGGAGGGACCTGGCGTATCCTTGAGGAAGAAAGGGGATTGAACATCATCATGGAACCATCGGGAGTATTCTCGGAATTGTCACTGCCCGCCGTTCAAGCGCTGTTCGGCGCGCTCACGGACCCAGAAATTTCCGAGAGCATACAACAGTTTGCCGCCGAGAGAATACTTGAGTCGGCGGGATTCGGTAAAATTTCCCTCGTGCGCTCTTCGCTCGCGGGTGGGAAAAGGGGAATCGGGGAAAGAGAGGTTGTAGATTCCTCGTTCTTGTGGGGACGCGCATGTCCTTACGTCGTTCCTTACAGAGAAGGGAAAGAAGGCGAGGAAGCGGGGCAAGCCATCGAGTGGCTCGAAGGCATCTGGCGGGCTATTCGCGTTACCTCGTTTCTTGGGGGTTCTCGGGAGAAATTGATTGCTCTCCTCGTCAAGGAAGTTGCGCTCGCCCAGCGCGCGCACGCGCCCGTATGAGCGGCATACTCCTCGAAATCGATCACGGGGCGGTCCGATGTACATCGGACCGCCCCGCATTTCTTTTTACATACCATTGCATAGCGTTTCTTGAATTTTAATGATAAAAAAGCAATAGTGAGAAGCGTTATGAAACTTTCTCTTGGCACGGGTGGAACACAATCCGTAACAACGAAACACCAATCATTCCCTTTGAGTTCCTCATACGGCTGCCCTTTCCGCGCTATTCTCGGACAATCACGAATCGCGATGCGATGGGCAGGATTATCCGATCCGCCCCCATCCCAGAAATCGTCGACTAGAATGCCCGTCAGCGCATTTGACAGAAGAGGTGATTATGGTATATAATGTACGCATAGCACTTTGGCACCCGACCCCCTCAATCCGAATGCCGTCATAAGCGGTGTTTTTTATTTCTTTTCCTCAGACGATGGGCTCGAAGCACTTCTCCCGGGCTCTGATATCCGAGACATTGCATCGGTCTGCGGT
>Ga0209515_10004496_pt1 | contig 18794 bp, 14 predicted proteins | sample Subgroupgradi54m_FD_187454 | JGI IMG/M metagenome (GOLD analysis project Ga0209515, IMG submission 187454) | Subsurface groundwater microbial communities from S. Glens Falls, New York, USA - GMW60B uncontaminated upgradient, 5.4 m (SPAdes)... ...
GTGGCTGAGTGTTGTCTCTTCGACCACGTCGCGACGCTCGACTTGACTAGTTACGACGCCTTCCTGGGCGTTGCTGACCCTCCTGAATCAACGCCAGACGTGAGATGACATCTTCGTGCAACATGCGAGCTTGCGCGAGGATGCGCTCATCGCCAGCAAGGATTTCCTCGCGCAGTGCCTTTTCGGTTGCAGAAAACCTCGCGCCCATATCCTCTCGCAGTTGCGAAATCTGCACAGACAGGGCGTCCATGCGGGCAGGAAGTTGTTGAAGATTCGTCACGTGGTCTTCCATTTGCGATTGACGTGCCAGCCCACATCGCGCGACGACGCTACCATCGTCGTCCGCGCTTGATCAAGAGCTGCAACGCGGGCGAGCCAGAACTCGCGTCGAATGACGACGAAGGCTCGACGCGTCGAGGTCGTACCCCTTACCAGCCGCGATCTGGCGATCGCCTTTCGCCAGCAGACGCAACAGCTGCCGCTCATGCTCCGAAGCCTCATAGGCTTCGAACGTCAAGAGCTTTGGCCATAGTCGATCTCTACCGATGCGTCCAAGCGTACGTCCCGGCGCGCCTGGACGCAAGGAGCCGATGGCCGGACCTCCCCTGCCCCAGCGGTGGGATTGACTAGTTGCGACGCCTTCCTGGGCGTTGCGGACCCTCCTGGATCAACGCCAGACGCGAGATGACATCTTCGTGCAGCATGCGAACTTGGGCGAGGATGCGCTCCTCGCTGGCGATGAGTGTCTTTTCGGTTGCAGAAAACCTCGCGCCCATATCATCTCGCAGTTGCGAAATCTGCACAGACAAGGCGTCCATGCGGGCGGGAAGTTGTTGAAGATTCGTCACGTGCTCTTCCAGCTTTTCTACTCTGCGCTCAATCGTTTGCGGTGGCATCGCGGTCTCCATCAGGAGCGCATTTCGCGCGATCGCGTTCGCTCCTGGAGACTCCACTGATGCGATTGGCGTGCCAGCCCAAATCGCGCGACGACGCTACCATCGTCGTCCGCGCGGGATCAAGGGGTTCCGTTTCTCCGTTTCTCCGTTCCTCTGTGTGATCCCGTTCTCTCCGTGATCTCCGTTGTCTCAGCCGGCAGGCGCGAGCGCTTCGTGAAGAACAGCCTCGAGGAGTCGCCGGCTTTTGGTCTGCGTCGTCGTGAGCTGCGCCTCCAGCCTGTCGCACACCGTCATCAGTTCTTCGACCTTCGCGACGATGCGATGTTGTTCGGCAAGCGGCGGCAGAGGGATTTCAATCTGACGAATCTTGCCAACATTCAGGCTATAGAGCCCGCTGCTGGTGATCGCCAATCGCTGCATGACCGCCATTCCGGCCGGCGAGTTGAGGAACCGCGACACGAAAGGACTGATCTTGACATCGAACGGACGGCACCGGATCACGTGATTCTGGTGAACACAGTTCTCGACTTCGCCGTTCCAGAGCGCGCACCGCCCCACCTCGGTGAGAATGCCATTTCCCTCGATAACCAACAGGTCGCCAGCCAAACGGACGGAAATCGTTCACCATCGTCTGGTTCACCAGCACGTTGCGGTCCGCGAGGTACAGAATCCGTTTCTTCCGGCCGGCCTTCCAGAGCCGCCAGATGATCTGGAACGCCGTGTACGTCTTTCCCGTGCCGGTGGCCATCGCCAGCAGCAGGCGGTTCTGCCCTTTGGCGATCGCTTCGGTCGCCGCGTTGACCGCGCTGGCCTGGTAGTACCGCGGTCCTTTGCCACTGCCATCGTCGAAATAATCCTGAAGGACGATCGACTCCGCTTCCGGCGGGAGCCCCTTCCAGGCTCGGTACTTCGCCCACAGCGTCGCGGGCGACGGGAACTCGTCGAGCTGGAGGTTCTGCTCGATCGCCCCGCTCGTCGCGGAGCGGTCGTGGAAGACGAAGCCATCGCCGTTGGACGAGAAGACGAACGGAATCTGCAGCGTCTCGGCGTAGCCCAGCGCCTGCTGCATGCCGTCGCCGACGCTGCAGTTGTTGTCTTTCGCCTCGAGCACCGCGAGAGGGATGTTCGGCTTGTAGTAAAGGATGTAGTCGGCGCGCTTCGCTTTTCCCCGCGTGACGAGCTTGCCGCGAACGATGATCCTGCCCTTCGTAAAGCTGACTTCTTCCCTGAGCTGGGTGATCTCGTCCCAGCCCGCCTGCCGGAGCGAGGGCGTGATGAACTTGGTGCAGATATCGCGTTCGCTGAGCTGCTTTTTGTTCATGCCGAAAGGGGTATCCTACCGTTCCCGGAGCACGCCGCAAAGGAGCAGCACATGCCGAAAGAGATCATCCACACCGACAAGGCGCCGAAGCCCCACGGCGCATACAGTCAGGCCGTGAAGGCGGGCGGCTTCGTCTTCGTGTCCACGCAGGGCCCGACCGACCCCGCGACCCGACAGATGGCTGGCGACTCGATTCAGGACCAGACGCGGCAGTGCCTCACGAACATCGAAGCCGTCCTTCGCGCGGCCGGCAGCTCGCTCGATAAAGTGGTCAGCACCACCTTCACGCTCGGCGAGCTCCAGGATTTCGCCGGCATGAACGAAGAATGGGGGAAGTGGTTCCCCACGGATCCGCCCACCCGTCAGGGTTCGGTCATGCCGATCCCTGTGAAGGGGATGAAGGTCGCGGTTTCCGCAATCGCCGAGGCATAGATCGGACCAGAAGCGCTACAATCAACTCTCTCAGCACTCTGAGTCCATGAGGCATCCATGAAGGTCTCGCGACGCGATCTCCTCGCCGGCGCCGCTGGCGTCGTCGCCCTCGGCAAGACGGCAGCGATGCAGGCCGTCCAGCCCACCGCAGACCCGAGCAAGGTACGGGGAAAACCAAGCAGGGCCCTCGGACAGCGGGCGCTGTCCGAAAAACCTCAACGGCAACCGCGCGGCGTCGCTTCGTCCGGCACGCCGCATCAGGATCTCTACGGCACGATCACCCCGGCCGACCTGCACTTCGAGCGACATCACGGCGGCGTCCCCGAGATCGATCCGAAAAGCTACTCGCTGCTGATCCACGGGATGGTCGAGCGCCCGATGGTGTTCAGCCTTGCCGACCTCAAACACTTTCCCAGCGTCAGCCGTGTCCACTTCCTCGAGTGCTCCGGGAATTTCGGCGGTCGAGGAACCGCGACCGACATCACACCGCAACAACTCGCCGGCCTCACCAGCACGAGCGAGTGGACCGGCGTCGCGCTGGCCACGCTCTTCCGCGAAGTCGGCGCGAGCCCGAAGGCGACGTGGTTCCTTGCCGAGGGGCAGGACGCGGCGGTGCTCACGCGCAGCATTCCGGTCTCGAAGGCGCACGACGATGCGCTGATCGCGTACGGACAGAACGGCGAAGCGATCCGGCCCGAGCAGGGATATCCGGCTCGGCTGTTGCTGCCAGGCTGGGAAGGCAACGCCAACGTGAAATGGCTGCGCCGTATCGAGCTGTCGGATCGCCCGTTCATGACGCGCGAGGAAACGTCGAAGTACACCGACCCGATGGCCGACGGCACGGCGCGCATCTTCAGCTTCCTCATGGACGCGCGCTCCCTCATCACGTATCCCGCGTTTCCGGTGACGCTCAGCCGCGGCTGGATCGAGATCAACGGCATCGCGTGGACCGGATCCGGAAAGATCACGCGCGTCGACATCAGCACCGACGATGGCGCCACGTGGACGCCGGCAAAACTGCAGCAGCCGGTGCTGTCGAAAGCACACACGCGGTTCCGGCATCTCTGGAATTGGCCAGGTAATAGTGAAGCGGTGATCATGAGCCGCGCCGTCGACGAGACCGGCTACGTGCAGCCGACGCGCACCGACTTGCTGGCCACGCGCGGTATGAGCACCGTCGGCTACCACTTCAATCCCGTCACCGGCTGGCTCGTTCGACCGGACGGCACCGTGGTGTATCGCACGGAGCAGTGGTCATGAAGTACGCGCTGTGCTGCGCGTTCGTTGGCGCCTTCTGCGCAATCAGCATCGCCGCTGCGCAAACGGCGAAAGCGCCGGCGAAAGCGCCAACGAAGGAAAGCTCACCGAAGGAACCGCCGACGTTCGGCATCGGGCGACCCGCCACGCCGGCGGAGATCGCCGCACTGGACATCGACGTCGGGCCCGATGGCGTGGGGCTCCCGCCCGGACGCGGCACCTCCGCCGACGGCGCGCCGATCTACGCGGCACGCTGCGCGAGCTGCCACGGCAAAACGGGAAAAGAAGGGCCGAACGACGTTCTCGTCGGCCGCCTGCCCGGCGACGCGTTTCCCTTCGCGAAGGATCCCCGAGCACCCAAGACCATCGGCAGCTACTGGCCGTACGCGACGACGGTGTTCGACTACATCCGCCGCGCGATGCCGCCGGACAAGCCCGGGTCGTTGCGCGATGACGAGGTCTACGGCCTCACGGCGTATCTGCTCTCGTTGAACGAGCTGATTCCGGCGGACGCGGTCGTCGATGCGACATCGCTCCCCAAGGTGAAGATGCCGGCGCGCGATCGCTTCGTGCCGGACACGCGCGGAAAACCCAAACCCAGGTAGGTCCTGTCCATTGAAAGCGAGGAGTCCTGTGGCTGAACAGCGAAACGATTCGGACGGCATCTCACGGCGCGAATTCGCCACCCGCGTGGGCGCGGCGGCGGCGGGCATCGCGGTCGGCGGCGATCTGTTCAGTGCGCGTGCCCACGCGGCGTCGCGCGCCGGCGGTCGCATTCTCGGCGCCAACGATCGCGTCGTCACGGCCAGCATCGGGATCCGCGGCCAGGGCAACGCGCTCAAGCGCGGGTTCGCGAAGCTCAAGAACGTCGAGATCAAGACGCTCTGCGATATCGACGCGAACCTCGCGCCGGAGCGGATCCACGACGAGCGTCTGCGTGACGTCGCCACGTTCAAACCCGGGTTCGTCCAGGATCTGCGGCGCGTGCTCGACGACAAAGACATCGACGCCGTCGTGATCGCCACGCCCAACCACTGGCACGCGCTCGCCACCATCTGGGCGCTTCAGGCCGGCAAGCACGTCTACGTCGAGAAGCCTTCGTCGCACACCGTGTGGGAAGGCCGCCGAATGGTCGAGGCCGCGGCGCGCTACAACATGATCGTGCAGGTCGGCACGATGAACCGCAGCCGTCCGGCGGTTCGTGACGCGATCAAGTTCATCCACGAAGGCGGCCTCGGGAAGGTCTACATGGCCCGCGGGCTCTGCTACAAACCGCGTCCCGCGATCGGCAAGTACGCCGATGGCCCGATGGCGCCCGGCGAGAAGTACGCGCTGACGGTGACGTCCACGTCGTACGAGCCCACCTACGATCAGCAGTACTTGTCGAAGGTCGATTACGACCTGTGGCTCGGGCCCGCGGCGAAGCGCCCCTTCAACCGCAATCGCTTTCACTACAACTGGCACTGGCACTGGGACTACGGCAACGGCGACAGCGGCAACCAGGGTCCGCACCAGTTCGACATCGCGCGCTGGGGTCTGCAGAAGCAGGAGCACCCGGTGAAGATCAAGTCGGTCGGCGGCTACTTCGGCGATGAGGCCTCGCAGGAAACGCCGAACATGCAAACGAGCTTCTTCGAGTACGCCGACGGCGCGATTCTCGAGTTCGGGACGCGCGGCGGGTTCACGAACGACGAAGGCAGCGTGAAGATCGGCAACCTGTTCTACGGCACGAAAGGCTGGCTCTGGATCGAGGAGGCCGGGAAAAACTGGCAGTCGTACTTCGGGCCGAAGAACGAGAAGGGCCCGGGCGCCAATGATCCGAACGCCGAGGCGACGGGCCTGACGACGATTGAGTACCCGCACTACCAGAATTTCGTCGATGCGATCCGCGCGGGCGATCCGAAGCTGCTCACGTGCGACGTCCTCGAGGGTCACCTGTCGTCGGCGCTGCCGCATCTGGGCAACATTTCGTACCAGGTGGGACACAACCTCGTGTTCGACGGCAAGTCGGAGACGTTCGTCGACGACAAGAAAGCCGATCGCCTGCTGACGCGCGAGTACCGCAAAGGGTTTGACATTCCCAAGTCGTTCACATGAATCGGCGCAGGTTCCTGAAGACCGCGAGCGCCGGCACGTTGGCCGCCGCCTCATGGAGCGCGAGCCCTTCGGCCTCGGAGAGCGCGAGCCTTTCAGGCGAGCGGCGGCATCAGGGTGCGCCCGCAAATCCGAACGCCGAGATCGTCGTCGTCGGTGCCGGCGCTTTTGGGGGCTGGACCGCGCTCTATCTGCGGGAGATGGGCTTCACGGTCACGTTGGTCGACCAGTACGGTCCCGGCAACTCGCGCGCGACATCGGGCGGCGAGACTCGCCAGATCCGGGCGGGGTACGGCGAGCGCGAGATCTACACGCGGTGGGTGCTCCAGGCGTTCGAGCGGTGGAAGGCTCGAGAAGCCGAATGGGGCAGGACACTCTTCTTCCGGACCGGCCAGTTGTCGTTGACGCGCGAGTGGACCAAAGACCTCACCGACACCAAACGAGTATTTGACAAGCTCAGTGTGAAATACGAGGTCGTCAAACACGACGACCTCGTACGTCAGTACCCGCAGATCAATGCGCAGAGCGTCGACTTTGCCATGTACACACCGAGCACCGGCGTGTTGAAGGCACGCGAAGGATGCGTGGCGGTGGCGCACGCGTTCGAGAGAAAAGGCGGGCGGTTTCTGACCGCGAAAGTGGACCTGGGGCGGCGCTCTGGCGGCACTCTGCAGGACGTCGCCCTCTCGACGGGCCAGCGGGTCGCGGCGCAGACGTTCGTGTTTGCCTGCGGTCCGTGGCTGCCGAAGGTCTTTCCGTCGGTGATGAAGAACAAACTCGCCACGCCCAGGCGCGTGGTGTTTTTTTACGGCACGCCGCCAGGTGACGAACGTTTCACGTACCCGAACTTTCCGACCTGGGCTGTCGACGACGCCTACGGCTTTCCGAGCATCGAAGGCAAAGGGTTCAAGGTCGTCCCGACGTTCGATCGCGAGCTCGTCGACCCCGACACGCAGCAGCACACGCTGACGGCGGACGAACTGCGCAAGGGCCGCGAGTTCGTGACGAAGTGGTTTCCGGCACTCGCCAATCAGCCGCTGGTCGAGAGCAAGGTCTGCCAGCGCGAAGACAGCATCGACGATCACTTCATCGTCGACCGGCACCCGGAGCTGAGCAACGTGTGGCTGGTCGGCGGCGGATCGGGCCACGGCTACAAACACGGCATCATGCTCGGCGACTACGTGGCCAATCGCGTCGTCGGCAAGGACAAGAGCCCGGAGCTCGCGGCAACCTTCAAACTGAAGGACGGCTCGTTCTAAGACGAGGGCGTCGCGTCGCCGTCCACGAGACCGAGCCCCCAACGGATGGCTTCGAAGTACATCGTCGCCAGCGCGGGATTGTCCCAGGCTTCCGCGTCGTGTCCCAAAATGGAATAGAACACACGCCCTTTGCCGTAGGTCTTGGCCCATGCGGCTGGAAAGTCGCCGTCTTTGCGATGGACCAGCGGCCTCGTCAGGTCGAGCTTGGAGGCGTCGAGGTGCGCGAGCACACGGATCTTGGCGCGTGAGAAATTCTTGATCTGGTAGAGCTCGTCGTGAAACACCGAGGCGCGCGCGAGGTGACGCATCGCGGGAAACGTCGGGTCGTCGACCACGACCGTGCCGTCGATTATGCCCCAGGGATGCTCGTCGAAACGGCCGCCGACCATCTCTCCGAACTCAGGCCAGGAGAAGAATGCCGTCGCCGCAGAATGCGCTGAGACAAACCCCTTCCCATCGTCTTTCACGAACGAGATGAGGTCCGCGCGCTGTTCCGTTGAAAGATCGATCTCCCGAACGCCAAAGAAGAAGATCGCGTCGAAATAATTGAGGTTGCGAACGTTGAAGTCTTCGCCGGCCGCAATGCCGGTTCCGGCGGCGAAGGTGATCGGATGTTTGGTGATCAGTTGCGAGTCGGTGCGAATGAACGTGTCGTAAGCGCCCGATTCCCGGCCGAGCCGTTCGATGGTCGCGACGGCGTGCGAGATGGAGTCGTGCTGGTATCCGTTCCTCACGTCCGCCCACGCCAGCACGTGCTTGCGCGGCGCCGGGGCCGCCGCCTGATGACCGTGAACCGGCGCGCGGGTGATGACGACGGTCGCGATCGCGACAAAAACCAGGCCAGGAAAAAAGGGGCCGTACCCCTTTTTCCGGGTCACCTGACGCCTGATGGCAGCGCGAACGCCAGGATCTTCGAGCCGGGCGCCGCGCCCAGGAAACTACCGCCACCGGCTGCGACGACGACGTATTGGCGGCCGTCCTTGCCGAGGAACGTCATCGGCGTGGTGTGGGCGCACGCGGGAAGCTCGGTTTCCCACAGTTGCTTCCCCGTTCGCGACTCGAAGGCGCGGAAGCGGCAGTCAATCGTGGCGCCGATGAAAATGACGCCGCCGGCTGTCGCGATGCTGCCCCCGATGTTCAGCGTGCCGGTCTTGTCGAATCCCTTGGCTTTGAGCGACTCGACAAACCCGAGCGGCACCTTCCACGCCACCTCGCCCCGGTTCACGTCGACGGCGACCAGCTCGCCGAACGGCGGCGCCGAGCAGGGAATCTTCGTCTCGGGATTCCAGAATCGACCCACGGCTCCGCCCCACGGGCTGCGCCGCACCCAGGTCGGCGGACCGCCGCCACGCGACGTACCCTGCACCATTTTCGCGACCTGGCCCAGGTTCATCACGCTCGTGAATACCAGACCGAGCGTCGGGTCGTAGGAAAACCCGCTCCAGTTCCCGCCGCCGAGCGTGCTCGGGAACGTCACCATGGTGCCCTCCACGCCAGTCGGCGTGTACGGCCCCTTCGTGTACATCGCGTTGGTGTCCCAGATCTCCTTGCAAAAGGCGGCGTGCTCGGGCGTGAGCGTGTAGAAGTCTCTCGCCGGATCGAAGGTGTTGCGCGCCAGCGGCGGCGGCTTGAGCGGAAACGGCTGCGTCGGCCACGTCGCTTCGCCAGGAACGCTGCTCTGCGGCACGGGCCGTTCTTCGACGCCGAAGATCGGTTCGCCCGTGACGCGATCGAAGATGAACACCAGCGCCATCTTCGTCATCACGGCGACCGCGGGAATCGAGCGGCCGTCGCGTTTCACGTCGACGAGCGTCGGCGCGGCCGGCACGTCGTAGTCCCACAAATCGTGGTGCACGAGCTGCTGGTGCCACTTCAACTTCCCCGTCGCCGCATCGAGCGCGACGACGGAGTTGCCGTACAGATTCGCGCCCTTGCGATCGCTGCCGTAATAGTCGGATGTCGGCGCGCCGATGGGGGCATACACGATGCCCCGCTCGGTGTCGATCGTGAAGAATGACCAGACGTTCGTGCCCGACCGGTTCTTCCAGCTCTCGCCTTCCCATGTCTCCACACCTGGTTCGCCGGCGCGCGGAACCGTGTGGAACGACCAGAGGAGCGTTCCGGTGCGAGCATCCCAGCCGCGGATGTCACCGTAGAGACCGAAGCTCGGCGACCCCTCGCCGTTGTTGCCGCCGGTAATGATGATGTTCTTGTAGACCGCCGGCGGCGAGGTCAGGCTGAAACCGCCGTCGACGTCGCCTCGAATGCTCGCCTTGAGATCGACCGAGCCGGTATCCCGGTCGCCGAAACCGGCGGCCGGCTTGCCGCGCTCGGCGTCGACGGCAAGGAGACGATCGCCCGATCCGCTGAACAGGCGAGGCGACGTGTCGCGGTCGCCGGGCCAGTACGCGACGCCGCGGCGGCTCACCGCCGCAGGCGCCGTGTATTTCCAGATCACTTTGGCTGTCTCCGGCTCGAGCGCGAGGATGTCCTTGCCGGCCGTGACGTACATGATCCCGTTGACCGCGAGCGGCGTCACCTGCAGACCAGAAACGCCGGTGTCGAACGTCCACGCGAGCTGCAGCGTTCCGGCGTTGGCGACCGTGATCTGCTTCAGCGGGGAGAATCGTTGCCCGCCGGCGTCGTGGTCATGCGACGGCCAGTCGTTGACGTCGGCGGCGACGAGCCGGGGCGCAGCGATGGCACCGGCGAGCGCAAGAACGCAAAGATCGCAAAGGCCGCAAAGCGCGTTCCTCAAGAGTTTCTTCTTTGCGTCCTTCGCGGGCTTTGCGTTCATCGTGGATCGGATCTCAGAACGTGAACTTCAGCGCGAACTGCATGATACGCGGATCGCCGGCCGTCAGGATCTGGCCGAAGCTCGCGCTGTTCAACGACGCGACCGGCGCATTGAGGTTCACATGGTTGATCAGGTTGAACACTTCCCACCGGAATTGGACCGATTGCGCCCCTGAGATCTTGAACGTCCGCGTCAGAGCGAAATCGTTCTGGAGGTTATCCGGGTTCAGGATCGTGAACGGCGCGAGCGCGCTGTACGTGCCCGTGGTGGGCGACGTAAACGCCGCGCGATTCAGATAGGCCGTCGGACCGCCGGTGCCGTAGGGATCGTCAAGAATCTGCACGCCCCGCTGACCGCCCAGACCTGTCAACGCATTGTCCACGCCGGTCGTCACGCTCGCGCGGTTCCCCGACTGCCACCGCACGATAGGCGACAGCTGCCAATCGCCGAGAATCGCCCTCATCACGTGGTTCTCGAAGTCTGGCGTCCGCGCCACGGCCGAGACGCTCACCAGATGCCGGCGGTCCGACGAGCAGTACGCGTAGTCCGCGTCCGGGTTGGCGGGATTCACAATCGTCGGTCCCGTGATCTCGGTCGTCGCGGGATCACTCATGCACTTCGAGACCGTCCAGTTGGAGAGCACGCTCAGGTTGTTCTTGAGCCGGCGCTGGAGCGACAGGAGCATGGCGCCATAGTTGGCCCGCCCGGTGTCGTCGAGTTGACCGATCGTCCCGTAGTACTGGCCCTGCACCGGGTTCGCGAGCTCGAGCACGCGGCGCGCGTTCGTGTTCGCCGTCGTCGCGCCCGGTCCGAGGACCGCCGGATTCAGTTCGGTCGCCCTCCAGAGATGGCTGGAGTGATTCCCGAGATAGCTGGCTGCGACCAGCCAATCGCCGATCTGGCGCTGGAGGCTGAGGTTCCACTGCTGGAGAGACGTCGGCTCGAGATGCAGCGGCGTGTTGACATACACGCCAAACGCCGGAAACGGCTGCGTCGCCCATCCCGTGTTCAGTGCGGGGAAGGGGTTGCCACCCGGGTAACCCTGGTACGGATCGGAAAATCCTCCCGGCGGATTGGAAATCGTGATCTGAGCGCCCCACGGCGGGTTGTTGGCAAAGCGGGTGTTGAAGAACAGATGTGGCGTGTCGTAGAAGACGCCCCATGACGCGCGAACGCTCGTCCGCTCGTCGCCGTTCGGTGTCCAGACCATCCCGACGCGAGGCGCGAACTGCCCGATCTTGCCGAAGGTCGTCGCATCGCCCGGATACCCTGAATCGCCCGGAAACATCAGACCGGCGGGCGCGAGCGGATACACGGTGCTGCGGACGTTCTGATCGAACCGTGCCTGGTCGAAATGACTGACCCACGAATAAGTGTTCTTCACCGGCAGGAACGGCTCCCAGCGGAGACCCAAGTTGACGGTCAGATTCGGGCGGACGCGCCAGTTGTCCTGCGCATACGCGCCGACGTACTCGCTGTGGTCGTAGTCGTACACCGGGTTGCCCTGGAGAAACCCGCCGCTCACGACGCCCAGCATGAAGTCGGCCAGCGAGAGACCCGTACCCTGACCGTTGAAGGTGAACGCGCCGTTGGTCGGCCGGTTGTTGAGCGTGTCGATGCGGGAATGAATCCAGTTGCCGCCGATCGAAAACTGGTGATTGCCGCGAACGAGGTCGATGTCGTCGGCGATCTGGAAGCCCTTCGAGTTGAAGTAGCCCGGATTCGTCGCGCCGGCGCCGACTGCGAAGCCGTTGCCGGTGACGCTGACGCCGACATACCCCGGCACGAGGCTGGACACCTTGGCCCCGAGATCCGTGGCGCTGAAGAACGACGGCAGCGGCCGGTCGTTGAACGTGCGGTTGATCGTGACGTGCAGCGAGTTGAGCGTCGACGCCGACAGCACCTGCGTGTGGCCGAGGACGAGCGAGTGCACCTGGTTGTTCTGCCCGGTGCGGCTGAGCGTCAGCACGTTGCTGCCGTCGTAGGTCGCCGGGTTGTCATACACGGCGTAGAAGTAGCGCGCGAAGAATGACGAGTTCGAGTTGATCGTGTAATCGATCTTGGCCAGCCCCTGATGTTCCGTGTTGTTGTTGGGGATGCCGTACTGCAGCCGGCCGCAGGGATCCTCCGAGACCGGCACGTGCTTCAGGAAGTTCAACGCGACCGAGTTCAGCCGCGACGGATCGATGCGGTTGTTGACGAATCCGCCCGTGAGGCTGAGCTGCCGGCCGGCATTGCAGGCCGGCGAGGTAATGGCCGTGAAATCGCCGCTCAGCATCGCCTGCGTCGGCGCGAAGCTGATCGACGTCGGGGGATTGCTCTTCTCGATTCGGCCCTGGTACCCGCCGAACAGGAACAGCTTGTTCTTGATCAGGGGCGCACCCAGCGTGCCCCCGAATTGATTGCGGTTCAGACTGTCCCGCTCCGGCGCGAAGAAGTTGCGCGCGTTGAAATGGTAGTTGCGAAGAAACTCGAAAAGGTCACCGTGAACCTGGTTCGAACCGGACTTGGTCACCAGGTTCACCGCGGACGCGGCGTGGTAGCCGTACCGTGCCGGCAGCGCGCTCGTCTCGACCTTGAACTCCTGCAGCGCATCAGGGAACGGCGTCGGCAGGTTCAGGTTGTTGAACGGGTCGTTGTGGGTGCCGCCATCCATGATGTACGTGATGCCGTTCGCCTGGCCTCCGGCGACGGAGATCGTGACCGTCGGGAAATTCTTGTTCGTGTTGAGGTCGCCTGCGGGCGCCGACGTGGCGAGCCCGGAGAGGAAGATCAACTCGGTGGCCTGCCGGCCGTTCAGCGGCATCTCCATGATTCGCTGGTTGTCGATCACCTGGCCCACGCCGGTGTTTCTCGTTTCGACCATGGGGGAGTTGGCGGTGACCGTCACTTGCTCGCTGATCGCGCCGACCGCCAACGTGACATTGATCACGGGATTCGAGCCGACCTGGAGGACGATGCCGTCACGAAGATAGGTGTTGAATCCCTGGAGAACCACTTTCAGTTGATAGGGTCCACCAGGCAAATTGGGCAGCGCGTAGGTGCCGTCGGCACCCGTGAACACGGTCCGAATCATTCCGGTGTCGGTCTTGGTCGCCGTGACCTCGACTCCAGGAATGGCGCCGCCGGAGGAGTCGCGCACGACGCCAGACAGCTGTGAGCCGGCGATCGCTTGAGCCGATGCGTCGCCGTGTGTTGCGAGCACGAAAACTGCGATCCCAAGTAACGCTCGAAACAGTCGCACGTTGTACCTCCCTCACGGACCGACATTTCTGTCGAGAGCGGCACGTTAGCACCAGAAATTGTGCAATCCAATGGAGTTACCGTGCTGTTACCGTAACAACACCCCTCCGAGCGCTCCGCGGACGTAACATCCAACCACTTGAATGGATACGTGGCGCACTGCGATTGTCGACGCTGGCCCAAACCACATCAGAGTCCGCGGACACGATGTCCTCGACCTGATGCGACAGGCCACGTTCACCGATGTGATCTTCCTGCTGCACCACGATCGGCTGCCGTCGCCGGCGGAGCGCCGACTGATGGACGCGATGCTGATTGGCGTCGCGGATCACGGCGCCGGCGCGCCCTCGTGCGCCACCGCGCGTCTCGCCGCATCGGGCAACCGGCAATCGTTGTCCGCGGCTATTGCGGCGGGCATCCTCGCGATCGGCGACGAGCACGGCGGCGCCGGGTCGGGGTGCATGGAGCTGATTGCGGCGGGACTGACCCGTGCGCGCCGCGAAAGCCTCTCGTTCGACGAGGCCGCCGCGCGCTTGGTCGACGAGGCGAAGAGCGCGAAGACGCGGCTCCCGGGCTTCGGCCATCGCGTGCACTCGACGATCGATCCGCGCGTCGACGTGCTGTTCACGCTCGCCGAGGATTCCGGGATCGCCGGCGACGGCATCCGCTTCGCCCGCGCGCTGACGGCGGCGATCGGCGAGCGCATCAAGCCGATTCCTCTGAACATCGACGGCGCGCTCGCCGCGGTCCTGATCGATCTCGCCCTGCCCTCGATGGTCGGCAAGCTGCTGTTCATCGTCGGACGCGTCGCGGGGCTGAGCGCCGAAGTGCTCGAGGAGTACACGCGCGAGAAGCCGATGCGCATCAAGATTCCCGTCACGTACGACGGCGTCCCGCCCTTGCAGAACGGACAGTGACCATGGCAGTCGCAACAGCGCCAGCTCGAATCATCACGCCCGAGGAACAGACCACCGCGCGGGAGCTGCTGGCGCGGGCACGAGCCGCGATGCGCGCGGTCGACGCCTACGATCAAGCGGCGATCGATCGGCTGTGCCGCGCCGTCGCCTGGGCAGGCGGAAACGAAGCCACGGCGATCAAGCTCGCGCGGATGAGCGTGGACGAAAGCGGCATGGGCAGCCCGGAGCCGAAGCGACGCGCGAAGGTGCTCGGCGTGCTCCGCGACACCCTGCGGCAGAAGAGCATGGGTATCATCGAAGAGATTCCGGACAAGGGGATCGTGAAGTACGCGAAACCGGCCGGCGTCATCGCGTCGCTGATTCCCGTCACGAGTCCGTACGTGACGCCGATCAGCATCGCGATCTACGCGATCAAGTGCAAGGACGCCGTCATCTTTTCCCCGCACCCCGGAAGCCGCAAGACGACGAACGAAACCGTGCGAGTCATGCGCGCGGCGCTCCGCACGATCGGCGCGCCGGAGGATCTGCTGCAGTGCGTCGAGCGGCCGAGCATCCCGCTCGCGAACGAGTTGATGAGGCTCTGCGACTTGACCATCGCGACCGGCGGCCCGGCGATGGTCAGGGCGGCGTACAGCTCCGGCAAGCCGGCATACGGCGTCGGCGCCGGCAATGCCACCATGGTCATCGACGAGACCGCCGACATCGTCGACGCCGCGCGCAACACGCGGATCAGCAAGACAAACGACCATGGATCGGGGTGCTCGGCTGAGGGCAACGTTCTCGTGGACGCATCGATCTACGACGCGTTCCTGACGCAGCTGCAGACCGAGGGCGGCTATCTCGTGACCGGCGCCGAGAAGGCGCAACTGGAACAGGCGTACTGGGACGCGGAGGGGAACCGCACGCCGGACACGATCGCCCGCGCCGCGTCGGTCGTGGCCGCGCGCTCCGGCTTCACGATTCCCGGCGACAAGACATTCCTGCTGGTCGAAGAACAGCGCATCGGCACGCAACACCGCTTCTCGACCGAAAAACTTGGGACGGTGCTCGCCGTCTTCAAGTACGACGGGTTCGATCAGGCGCTCGAGAAGGTGCGGCAGATCTTCGAGACCGCGGGTAAGGGTCACTCCTGCGGCATCTACTCCCACAACGACGATCACATTCATCGTCTTGCCCTGGTCGCGCCCGTGAGCCGCATGATGGTCCGGCAGGTGCAATCGAGCTCGAACGCCGGCACGTTCACCAACGGCATGCCGATGACGTCGAGCATGGGGTGCGGCGTGTGGGGCGGAAACATCACGAACGAGAACATCTCGCTCAAGCACTACATGAACGTCACCTGGGTGAGCCGGCCGATTGCCGAGGATCGCCCCTCCGAGCAGGAGTTGTTCGGCGAGTTCTACGACAGCGAAACCTTTTAACCGCCACGTGGGATGACCGTATGAGCACAGTTGCGCCGCACACCATCGATCGGACCGAAAGAGCGACGGAGACGCGGATTGCCTCGCACCTGCTGACCGAGTATCTCGAGCGCCTCGGCGTCGACGTGATCTTCGGTTTGTGCGGACACACGATCATCGCCTTCCTCGATGCGCTCGGAAGAAGTCGCATCCGGTTCGTCTCGACACGCCACGAGCAGGTCGCGGCCCACGCCGCCGACGGGTACGCGCGCGCGTCCGGTAAGACGGCGGTGCTGCTGACGCATCTCGGTCCGGGGTTGACGAACGCATGCACCGGCGTGGCGAACGCGGCGCTCGATTCGATCCCGATGGTCGTGATCGCCGGCGACGTGCCGTCGCACTACTTCGGCCGCCACCCGCACCAGGAAATCAACCTCCATCAGGACGCCGACCAGTGCCAGATCTACCGGCCGTTCTGCAAGCGTGTGTACCGCGTCGACCGCGTCCAGGATCTGCCACGCATCATGGAACGCGCGTTCCATTTGGCGCACGCCGGACGGCCCGGTCCCGTCCTGGTGGACGTGCCGATGGACGTCTTCTCCGCCGATCTTCCGGTCGATGCGTTCCAGCACCTGCCGGCGCCGATGTCGCGCCCAACCGTTGACGCGGCAACCGTGGCGCGGATCGTCGAGGCGCTCGCCTCGGCGGAGCGCCCCATCCTGTATGCCGGCGGCGGCGTCCTGTCGGCGCGCGCGACCTCGGAGCTGGCGGCGCTTGCCGAAGCGCTCGAGGTGCCGGTCGCGCACACGCTGATGGGCAAAGGCTGCCTGCGGGAGGATCACCCGCTGCTCCTCGGGCAGACCGGGTTCTGGGGCACGCCGATCTCGAACGACAAGTGCCGGACCGCCGATCTCATCGTCGCCGTCGGCACGCGCCTCGCCGAAGCCAACTCGAGCTCGTGGGATCCGCGCTTCACCTTCTCGATTCCACCCACCCGCCTGATTCACATCGACGCGGACGAAGCGGAGATCGGCCGTAACTATCCCACCGAGCTCGGCGTCGTCGCCGACGCGAAGCTGGCGCTCGGTGCGCTCGCCGCAGCCGCACGCGGCAAGAACCATCGGGATCGCGGCCGCCTCCGCGAGGAGATCGCGCGCGGTCGGAAAGCGTTCGCCGCGAACTGGGATCACCACTGGAGCTCGGATCAATATCCGATGCGGCCCGAACGGATTCTCTCCGAGCTGCGCAAGGCCGTTCCCGAAGACGGGTTCATCGTCACCGACGTCGGCTGGAACAAGAACGGGGTCGGCCAGCAGTTCCCCATCACGGTGCCCGGCACGTTCATCACGCCCAGCGGTCTGGCGACGATGGGGTTCGGGCCGTCGGCCGTGCTCGGCGTCAAGATGGCGCATCCGGATCGCGCGGCCGTGGCGTTGGTCGGCGACGGCGGGTTCAGCACGAACCCGTCGGTGATCGCGACCGCGATGGAGGCGGAGCTGCCCGTCGTCTGGCTCGTGATGGACAACGCCGGCTTCGGGACGATCGCCGGCCTCGAGTCGATGCACTACGGATCGAGCTTCGGCTGCATGTTCGAGCGGTGCGGCAAACCGTACTCGGTCGACTACGCCGCGATGGCGCGCGCGTGCGGCGCGCGCGGCGTGATGATCGAGTCGGCGGCGGATCTGGGTCCCGCGCTGCGAGAGGCACTCGCCTCGAACCTGCCAACGGTGATTCAGGCGCCGATGGAAAACGCGCCGACGCCGACGCCGGGACACTGGAACATCAACGATATTTATCGGAAGGGCGAGTGACGAACACCGCCATGGCGGCGCCGTTGCCGTCGCTGTCCTGGTCCGTCTGGGCCGTCGCGGCCACGTTCTACCTCACCGCCTTCTACCTCCGATCGTCACCCGCCGTCATGACGACGGAGCTGATGCGTGACTTCGGGATCGGTGCGAGCCAACTCGGGAATTTCTCCGCGGTGTATTTCTACGCCTACATCGCGATGCAGATTCCGACGGGCGTGCTCGTCGACTCGTGGGGCGCGCGGCGGCTGCTGATCGCGGGATCGCTCGGGGCCGCGTTGGGCACGTGTCTGTTTGGCGCGACGAGCAGCTACGCGCTCGCCTCACTCGGACGCCTGATCGTCGGCGGCGCCACCGCGGTCGGCTGGATCGTCACGTTGAAGCTCGCCACGCACTGGTTTCCGCGCGAGCGATTCGCCATGCTGTCGGGCCTCGGGCTGATGATGGGCAACGTCGGCGCGCTCGTCGCGCAGGTGCCGCTGCGCCTGCTTGTCGAACAGTTCGGCTGGCGCACGGTTGCGCTGGGGTCGGCAGCCGCGTCCGGCGCGGTCGGCGTGGCGGCGTGGGCGTTTGTCGCGAACGATCCGCTGGAGAAGGGATTTCGCAGCTATGCCCCGGCCGAACTGCAGCGGACGCACCTGACGATCGGCGAGCTCCTTCGCGAGTTCCCGGCCATCTTCACGTATCGCAACACCTGGCTGATCGTTCTCGCGCAAGGCGGCTTCGTCGGTGCGATGTTGTCGTTCACCGGCCTGTGGGGACCGACGTATCTCCGGCAGCGCTTCACGCTCGCGTCCACCGAGGCCTCCGCCGTCTGCTCAGTGATGATCGTGTGCTGGGCGGTCGCGAGCCCGATCGCCGGATATCTGTCGGACACGGTCGGGGGGCGCAAACCGATCTATCTCGGCGGTGCCCTCGTCGCGGCGGCCGGCTGGTCGACGATGTTCTATGCGCCGTTGCCGCTCGCGGCGTTTACCGTGGTCGCCGCGGTCACGAGTTTCGCGTGCGGCGCGGTGGTGCTCGGATTTGCGTTCGCGAAGGAGTCGGTGCCGATTCAGTTCCTCGGGACGATCTCGGGTGCGATCAACGTCGGCAACATGCTCGGTCCCACGATTCTTCAGCCCGCGATTGGCCGAGTGCTGGATCAGCATTGGGCCGGCGCGATGACCAATGGCGTCCGTGCCTACTCGGTCGATGCGTTTCAGGGCGCGTTCGCGATGATTGTCGCGTGGTCCGCGCTCTCATGCCTGCTCATCGCATTCACGAGAGAAACGCGGTGCCGCCAGGACGGGTAGTGTAGTGGCCGTAGGGGCCGACCCATGTGTCGGCCCCAAGGCGGACACGCAGGTCCGCCCCTACAAGCGCGGTTTGAG
>Ga0209515_10004497_pt1 | contig 18792 bp, 22 predicted proteins | sample Subgroupgradi54m_FD_187454 | JGI IMG/M metagenome (GOLD analysis project Ga0209515, IMG submission 187454) | Subsurface groundwater microbial communities from S. Glens Falls, New York, USA - GMW60B uncontaminated upgradient, 5.4 m (SPAdes)... ...
TTAGTATTTCGCGGCGTTTGATTGAGCATGTACTCGTGGAAAAACAAGCTGAAAAAAAATAAAAATGTATAATATATTTTTTAACTGGAATGCGAGGTCTGACCTCTTAAAGCAAGGATGAAAAAACCATGGAATTATATGATAATTGGTGGGAAGAAAAACGTGCAGCTTATCTTTATACCATCATGGCAAAAAATGAAAAAAATATTTTACATAAAAAATTATTTTCCGATTTAAGCGCTGCCGCAGAAAAACAAGCAGCCCTGTGGGGGGGGGAACTAAAAAAAAATCATGTTACGAGGCCAACACTTATTTTTAAACCCGATATACGCACGTGTTTAGTGGCTGGATTAATTAAATGTGTTGGCACTAAAAATATTCATTTCATTTTATCAGCAATGAAAATTCGTGGTATGTCCGTGTTTACGCAATTGCATAATGAACATTGCCATACCAGTTTTAATGCCGCCAGTAATTTACGTGCCGCAGTGTTTGGCGTGAATGATGGCTTGATTTCAAATATGAGTTTGATTTTGGGTGTGGCCGCAGCCAATGCCAGTCAACAAGTCATTATTCTCGCTGGCATTGCCGGTTTATTAGCAGGCGCCTGTTCCATGGCTGCAGGTGAATATATTTCTGTGCGTTCACAACGTGAGGTATTTGAATATCAAATCGCTTTAGAAAAAAAAGAATTGGAAGAATACCCTGAAGAAGAAATTGAAGAATTAAGTTTAATTTATCAAGCACGCGGCGTACCCAAACCCGAAGCTGATAAGATTGCAAAAATCATGATTGATAATCCTGAAACAGGATTAAATGCATTAGCGCGCGAAGAATTAGGCATTAATCCCGATGACATGGTGTCTCCGATGGGCGCCATGTTGTTTTCGTTTTTTTCGTTTGCGATTGGCGCATTTATTCCGATCGCGCCTTTTTTATTTGATAATTCGCCGTGGAGTTTAATCGCGAGTATCTGTATGACTGGTCTCGCACTTTTTATTATTGGCGCCATTTTAAGTTTGTTTACTAATCGCAATCCATTTTTGTTGGGATTACGTATGTTATTCATCGGTATCATTGCGGGCGCATTTACTTATGTGATTGGCAAATGGTTAGGGACAGCGATGTATTGATATGTTAGGCCATTATAAGTGTCGAGTTTTTTATTTCAGATAATAAAACCACATTAACATCCATAAATGTTTTCAAACGTTTGTCATTAGTCAAAAATGTCTGGCAATTAGTTAAATAAGCTGTTGCTAAGTGAATAGCGTCAGGTAGTCGGAAGGTATTGTTACGTAATTTGGCTGCTGCTATAAGAACATCACGTGAGACAGGACAAATCTGTAACACCGCAGAAGTTTGTATTGTTTCTTGATAAATTTTTTGCAAAGCAACATTTTTATCTGCCATTGGTTTTACTAAAGTTTCTGCAAGTGTTAATTCACTTGTTGTTCCGTATAATGTGCCGTTATCTATGTTTTGGAAAATTTGTTGAAGAATTGGAACAAATTCAAGATATCCTTCAAGCATATAAATAAAAATATTAGCGTCTAAATAAATATTTTTTCCTCGTAATTGGTAATTTACTCCCATTTATCACGTTCTCCACGAATAAAAGCATCTGCTTCATCTGAAGATGAAAAACTTCCCTTACCACTTCCTATGAGTGATTGTAAACTGCGATTTTTTACTGGCTCATTTTCTTTTAATAGGATGATCACTTCCACATGAGTACCTGGTTTTAACATAGATGAATGAATTTCAAGAACACTGTCTTTTTGTATAGTCATTTCTTGCCTAATTGCTTGAACCATAATAACCTCACTTTAGTGATAACTAATAAATTGTACTTGAAATTTAGTTCTCTAGAAAAATATTTATTAACGAATGACAAATAAAAATTCGCGATTATTAATCATAAACAACCGCGAATTATTTTTTATTACTTAACCACAAACAATCTGCTGTAAGAATTAGAGTACTTTTTTACTTCTTTCTTTATAGATCAAATAACACAAATAACCGGCAGCAACGCCAACGATAATAAAAATCAGGCGGCCTAACATCATCCCAAAAATGCCCGTTACAATATTAACATTAAATAATCCCACTAAACCCCAATTGATCCCACCGATTAAAACCAGAATTAACGCGACCCAGCTATACATGTTTAACTCTTTCATAACAACTCCTTTTGATTGAGAATATCGATGTCCCTGTTTTTCCAAAGTAGCATATCACAACAAATATCCGTATCCTATGTCCCATGTTATTACTCGCACCGCATGAAATTCACCTTTGGCCGATCACACTCGCATTGCCGCCAGCGCTAGAAGAAAAAGCAGTCGCAACACTGGATGCGCATGAACAACAACGTGCTGCACGTTTTCATTTCCGGCATCATCAACAACGTTTTATTGCGGCACATTATGCATTACGCTGCATATTAAGCCTTTATCTTGATCTGCCACCGGCTGCCATTTGCTATGCTTACACGGCGCATCAAAAACCATTTTTAAATGTCACCACTTCCGTCCCATTGCAATTTAATATTAGTCATTCGCATGAAATGGCAGTGTTTGCAATTTCTGGTGACGCCGCCATAGGCGTCGACATTGAAAAAATAGCGGAAACATACTATGAAGCTGTCGCCAAACGTTATTTTAGCGCTACTGAAAATCAAGCGCTCGACGGTTTAACTGGTCAGGAAAAAATAAAAAGTTTTTATCAATTATGGGCACGCAAAGAAGCATTTATCAAAGCCGTGGGTCAAGGATTATCGTTGCCGCTTTCTTCATTTACTGTGAACCTGCAGGCAAATAAAGAAATGATTAGCTGGGAGCAACAACGCTGGTTACTTTTACCATTAAATATTCATCCTGAATATCAAGCGGCGCTTGCCTGTCATCCTGATAATCAGACCTTATGTTATTGGGATTTTACGGTGGCATCAGGTGAGTTTATTTGCACGAGAAAAGAAGTGATCGAAAAAATATAAAAAATAGACATAAAAGTAGCTCTCGTTATCTGCTAGCGTTAAACTCCATAAATTAAACTCAAACTATGGCTACAAAGAGTAAGTCACTATGTCGTGTTTACACTATGAATATCATAATTTATATATTGAAAATATATCCTTGGCGCAAATCGCGCAGGAATTTGGTACACCTTGTTATGTGTATTCGCGAGCAGCATTAACAGCGAACTGGTTGGCTTTCGATCAGGCATTTCAATCGATGCCACATCGCATTTGTTACGCGGTCAAAGCCAATAGTAATATTGCGATTTTGCATTTGTTCGCACAATTGCAATCCGGTTTTGATATTGTCTCTATCGGTGAATTGGATCGTGTCATGGCTGCCGGCGGTGATATTAAAAAAGTAGTATTTTCTGGGGTGGGCAAAACCGCGGCCGAAATTGAACGCGCGATAAAAGCCGGTATTGGTTGTTTTAATGTGGAATCGGCGCCGGAATTAGAACGCATCGCTGCGATTGCGCTGCAATTAAAACAAGTGGTTGCTGTTGCCATTCGCATGAATCCCGATGTCGATCCGCGCACGCACGCGCATATTTCAACTGGATTAAAAGAAAATAAATTTGGTATTGAAATGAGTGATGTGATTCCACTCGCGCGTACTATTTTAACGTTACCGCAATTAAAATTAGTTGGGATTGCTTGTCATATTGGTTCACAAATTACAGAAATTGCGCCATTTTTAGCTGCGATTGAACGTTTATTAGAAATGTATCAACAATTAAAAAATATAGGTGGTGAGATTCAACACATTGATATTGGTGGTGGTTTAGGAATTACCTATCAACATGAACATCCACCCGCGATTCAAGAGTATGCAAATGCGATTCAAAAATTATTTCATAAAATATTTTCATCATCGCAACCGCCATGCGAGATTATATTAGAACCAGGTCGCGCGATTGTTGGCAATGCCGGCGTGTTATTAACGCGCGTGGAATATATTAAACACACGCCGCACAAACACTTTGCCTTAGTCGATGCCGGTATGAATGATTTATTACGACCGGCATTGTATGACGCATGGCAAGCGATTTTACCAGTAACATTGCGAGCCGGTGAGAAAAAAACATATGACATTGTTGGACCCGTGTGTGAATCCGCTGATTTTCTCGGAAAAAATCGCGAATTAATGATTGAATCAGGTGATTTGCTAGCGATTGATACCGCGGGTGCCTATGGTTTTAGTATGAGTTCCAATTATAATTCGCGCGGACGCCCCGCAGAAATATTAGTGGCGGGTGATCAAGCACGTTTGATTCGGCGGCGCGAAACAACGGCAGAATTATTTGCGTTAGAAAATATATAATGAGGATTATTTTGCATCTGAATTGTCATCTCAAGATAACCCAAAAAAATAACAATCTCATGAAAAGAAGGAAAATAATATGAAGCTTGTTCGATATGGTCAGATCGGTCATGAAAAACCAGGTTGTCTTGATAGCCAAGGAAAAATCCGCGATTTATCGCATGTCATTCCTGATATTAATGGTGAAGTATTAGCGAGTACCGTCTGGAAGGAACTCCCAAAAATAAAAACCGATGAATTACCTTTTGCACCGGAAAACAGCCGTGTTGGTGCATGCGTTAATCATGTCGGAAAATTAATTGGCATTGGTTTGAATTATGCAGATCACGCCGCAGAAACTGGTGCGATGACGCCAACCGAACCCGTGGTTTTTTTAAAAGCCACCAGTTGTATTAACGGTCCATACGATCCCATTATTATTCCGTATGGTTCGACATGCACTGACTGGGAAGTGGAATTAGGTGTCGTCATTGCCAAATCAGCAAAACATATTAAACCAGAACGCGCACTTGATTATGTTGCTGGTTATTGTGTGATTGACGATGTCTCAGAACGACAATTTCAATTACGCACTACAGGTCAATGGGCAAAAGGAAAAAGTTGTGATAGTTTTGGCCCGATTGGTCCCTGGTTGGTGACGCGCGATGAAATTACGGATCCGCAAAATTTATCGTTATGGTTGGAAGTAGATGGTGTGCGGTATCAAAATGGTCAAAGCAATAATATGATTTTTACGGTGGCACAGTTGGTAAGTTATTTAAGCCGATTTTTTACTTTACATCCGGGCGATATTATTGCGACCGGTACACCAGCAGGGGTTGGGTTGGCACAAAAACCGGATCCGATCTATTTAAAACCGGGTCAGACAGTGAGATTAGGGATTAGTGGTTTAGGTGAGCAATTGCACTCAGTAGCGGCAGAAATAATAGCGTAAATATTATCTCGAGCGTGACTGTTATCGCATGCATGAATTGTCATTCTGAGCATGAGCTGCTGTCATCCTTAGAATGACAAATTAATAGCATTACAAAAACAATCAGGAGTGAATATGGATTTCAATTTATCGGAAGAACAATTAGCAATACAAGAAATGGCGCGTAATTTTGCTGAAAAAGAAATGGCGCCGTATGCGAGTGAATGGGATGAAAAACATATTTTTCCCGTGGAAACATTACGCAAAGCAGCGGCACTGGGTCTGGCAACAATCTACGTAAAAGGCGATGTCGGCGGCAGCGAACTCAATCGTTTAGATAGCGCGCTTATTTTTGAAGAATTAGCCACAGCGTGTCCATCAACTGCGGCTTATCTTTCTATTCATAATATGGTGGCATGGTTAATTGATCGTTATGCAAATGATCAATTGCGTCATACGTGGTTACCAAAATTAACTACCATGGACATATTAGCGAGTTATTGTTTGACTGAACCGAGTTCAGGTTCAGATGCTGCATCATTGAAAACCACTGCCGTACGTGATGGCGATTTTTATATTTTAAATGGCGCAAAAGCATTTATTTCTGGCGGTTCAACCAGTGATATTTATGCCTGCATGGTACGCACCGGTGGTGATGGTCCATCAGGTATTACTTGTTTACTCGTCGAGAAAAATCGCGAAGGAATTAGTTTTGGTAAAAAAGAAAAAAAATTAGGTTGGCATAGTCAACCGACGAGTATGGTGTTTTTTGAAAATTGTCGCGTGCCGGTTAGCAATCGTATTGGCGATGAAGGCCAAGGATTTAAAATTGCTTTATCCGCATTAAATGGTGGTCGCGTCAATATTGCTGCATGTTCATTAGGCGGTGCAAAACAATGTATTCATTTGGCACGACAATATATGTTAGAGCGTACGCAATTTAAGCGTAAATTAGCTGAATTTGAAGCATTGCAATTTCGTTTTGCTGATATGTTAACAGATTTAGATGCATCGCGTTTACTCACACATCGTGCCGCAGCAGCATTAGATCATGCGCATCCACAAGTTATTACTTATTGTGCGATGGCAAAACGCATGGCAACGGATTTATGTTTTGAGATTTGCAATCAAGCATTACAAATATATGGTGGTTATGGTTATATGCAAGATTATCCAATTGAACGTTATTTCCGTGATTTACGCGTGCATCAAATTTTAGAAGGCACGAATGAAATCATGCGCTTGATTATTGCGCGGCAAGCATTGCAAGTGTAAGTGATGTGTTCATTACAATATAATTCGTTGCAATATCCTGGTGCAGCAAGCCCTCTTGTCATCTTTCACCTGCTTCAGTAGACTGCGTGCAGTAAAAATTCAATTATGAAAAGGAAAAATTATGTCGAATACGCCTACGTCAAATAAAAAAAATAATCCCATTATCATGACCGCGATTACTGCTGTACTCGCCATCAGTGTCGTTAGCAATAGCGCTGCTGATAGCAGTCATGCGACCGTGACCACCACTCCGGCAGCAATAACATCTACTGCTGCAAACACAGCTACAACTACACCAGCCGCTGCGCATGACACTTCTCATTTAGGAAATATTGTTGGCATGGATAGATGTTATGGCGTTGTTAAAGCCGGTCAAAACGATTGCGGCAATGCCATACACAGTTGCAGTGGTCAAGCAAAAATAGATGGTGATAAAAATGAATGGATGGTCATGCCAACAGGTTTATGCGATAAAATTGTGGGTGGTAACACCAAACCTCCCGTCGCGTAATTTGTATTCACATGGAACGTGCTCATCATTGGTTACATGCAATTTTTATTTTCTTTAAGAGATGGTCTTTACTGATTATTTTATTTTTATTTCTGTATATTTTTTTCTATTTTAATTTACAGCAATATTTAACTTTTACTACGTTAAAAAAATATCAAGCTATCGCCCAACACTGGACGTTGGCACATTATAAAATCAGCGTGATGATTTATTTGCTCACTTTTATTTTATTAATCGCGTGTACTATTCCTTGCGCAACATTATTTACCTTAGTTGGCGGATTTTTATTTGGCAGCATTGCCATTCTTTATGCAGTCTTTAGCATTACTGTCGGCGGATCTATTTTGTTTTTTGCAGTGCGCACCGCACTAGGACCTTGGATAACAAAACGTTCAAGTCGGTGGTTGTCACAAGTAGAAAAAAAATTTCAGCAACATGCATTCCATTATTTATTATTATTTCGGTTAATGCCGGTGTTTCCTTGCTGGATTAGTAATATCGCTGCCGGTGCACTCAACATACCTTATCTCACTTTTTTATTTGCTACCGTACTAGGCGTCACACCTGCCACTATTATTTATGCATTGGCCGGACGCGGATTAGAACAATTATTAGAAATGAGTGAACGCCCTGACCTCCATTTATTATTAACCCCTGCCATTTTTTTCCCTTTATTAGGTTTAAGCTTGCTCAGCATCTTTCCTATTTTCTATAAACGTGTTAAAAAATAACAATTGATCCAGCGTAATACCTCATGTTCTCGACCAAGACGTGGGAAGAGCCAAGTACAAGGATGTACGTTCCCGAGTGTCATTTGCTTTCAACGATAGCGAGGCTCCATCAATGGATGCACCATTGCAATTAACTGGGATTGGACTGCGACCACCACATTACACAGCCATATTAGAACAACGTCCCAATGTCGCCTGGCTGGAAGTACATAGCGAAAATTATTTTGGTGAAGGTGGTCATCCACTGGTGATGTTAGAAAAAATTCGTCAACATTACCCCATGAGTTTGCACGGTGTGAGTTTATCATTAGGTTCTGCAGATGAATTAAATTGGCAACATTTAAAAAAATTAAAAGAATTAATTGATCGCGTGCAACCCGGTTTAGTATCTGAACATTTATCCTGGTCATCGATTAAAGGTCATTATTTACATGATTTATTACCCTTACCTTATACCAAAGAAACTGTGGCACATGTCGTCGCACGCATTCAACAAGTACAAGATTTTTTAAAACGCCAAATTTTAATTGAAAATATTTCTAGTTATATTCAATACCCTCATTCTGTTTTATCAGAACATGAATTTTTAAAAGACATTGTCCAACAATCGGGTTGCGGCATTTTATTAGATATCAATAATATTTATGTGAATGCGCATAATTTGGAATTGGATGCACATGCTTATTTACACGCATTACCTGCAGCTGCTATTCAAGAAATTCATTTAGCTGGATTTACTATTCAAACAATCGAACAACAAGAAGTATTAATTGATACGCATAATCAACCTGTTGCACCTGCGGTATGGAATTTATTTCGTGAAGCGATTGATTTATATGGTCCCAAACCGACTATCATTGAATGGGACAATGATTTACCGGCATTAAATACACTCTGTGCAGAAGCACGCCATGCAGAAAAAATAATGAGAGAAAATCATGTTACAAGACTTACAGCTTGAATTAGCCGAAGCCATTTTTTCAGGTGATTTGCATAATGATTATGTGAAGCCAGCACATCGCCTTGCTATTTATCAACAACATGTATTTTCTCATTTAACGACCAGTTTGAAAGAAACTTATCCTTATGTTTTGAAATTGGTAGGTGCAGATTGTTTTCATTTGTTAGCACAGGCTTATATTCAACAATATCCTTCTGGTAGCGGTAATTTAAATGAATATGGCGAATATTTTTCGCAATTCATAAATGATTACGCGCCGCTCAATGACCATGATTACTTATCTGAAGTCGCGGCATTTGAATGGGCATGTCATATTATTTTTTTTGCGGCTGATCATATCGGTTTTGATAAACATAAATTAGAAACATTATCGCCAGAAAACTATCACAGCTTGCATTTTGTGTTACATCCTGCCAACAAATTGATGGCGTGTCGTTATCCCTTATTACGCATTATTGATTTGTGTGAAGGACAAAATAATGATGAAGTGAATCTCAATGCCGGTGGTTTATATTTACTGATACTGCGACAGCAATTAGATACGATGTTAATACCCTTAAGCAGTGCAGAATTTGCCTTTTTAACTGCACTACAACAACAGCAATCATTAGAAGAAGCATTAGAAGCCGCTATGACAAAAGATTTACATTTTAAATTAGAAGAAAAATTACCGCGTTGGATTCAGGGAAAAGTGATAGTGGATTGTTATTAATTATTCAAATCCATGCTGTTTTAATAAATCAGAAAAATGTTTTCCTTCCGATGTATAACTTTCATAATAATAAACACGTAAATAATTTTTTAATAAATATTCATAAGGTGAATGAATTAACAACGCTAAAATTTTTTCCATGCGTTCCTTATCATTCGCTTGAGCAGAACCACTGCGTTGAAAAAGAACGGCCGCTAAAATTTCTGCTTTACACGCTTTTTGTACCGCATCACCTTCTTGATATTGTTGTATGCAATGATCTAATGCGCGATCTTTATTCCATTCTCGCCAGCGATGAAAAAAATTAATTGCTAACGTTTTGTAATAGGCTTGCGCTTGATCACTTTGATTGGTTTGCATCAAAATTAAAAAAAACAATGCTGGAATCGTTGCTTCCATATTTGCCCAAGAACAATTACCGCTGATTTGTGCTTCTACTTTCAATTCTGTGAGCGGTGTTAATCCTAATATCTCATCTAATTCATGATTAATAAAATCACTGGACTGTTTTTTATAAATTAATTTTTTAATAAAATCAGTCGTGAGCACACTACGATTTTGTATGCGATAAAACATAATATTGTCATATAAACGACTGTCTTCACGTCTATCACATTTCACCCAAATATCCCCAAAACGAATAAACGCAATCGCGTGACCTTCATAACCAATAGGAATAATCAATGGGTCTTGTTGTATGAGTAAAGAAATGGCATCACGGTGTTTGCTAATATCAACGCGGTATTGATGATATTTCATTAATTGTGAAGCACGCTGCATGACTTCGACAATAAATTCTGTCAGGCCGCCATAACGACGCAATTGTCGCGCTGCAAAATGATGCTGAAATTGTGTGAGTGAATCGGCAATAATACCAATCGTTGTTTCCAGAAAAAATCCTTCAAAATCTACTTCAACAAATTTTTTATCTGGCCCCAAAATATTGGCAATGCCGACTAACTCAAACATATGTCCCAATAATTTCACATTAATATAATCTTGCGCGAAACGTTGATTGGCACCCGCATTTAATAAGATGCGTTTAATGTCATTTTGTTGCCGCAACATGGACATGACAATCACAGGTTGCCCCGCCAAATTATAACTATTGGGACTGGCCTGATGTGTTAATAATAATTTGCAGAGAGTCGCATTATGATTTTCCGTCGCCCATTGCAGTGGCGTGCCACCCGTCACATCTTGTTTGTTAGCACTCGCGCCTTGCTCCAATAAAAATTTACTAATTTCTATATTTTCAATAATCGCTGCTTCAATCAGTGGCGTAAATCCATATTCATCAATTTGATTTACATCTTCGCCATAGCGCAATAATAATTTAATGCTATTTATATCTTCTGCTAAAATTGCTTCGGCGAGAGATACCATCGTCTATCACCTATCCAGTAGGTGGTTTGGGTTTGGGATTAAAAGAAGGCTGCATCGATGGATGCGGCGTAGGTGCGGGACGCAATTCGTGACGTTTTTCATCATTGGTTTTAGTCATGCTGTCATTGGGCGTATTAGCAACTTGTGGATCTATCATGCCTGAAAGATTTTTTAAAGCAGGATGCTCTTTATATTGAGAACTTTGCCCTGCTGATTGCAGTGATTGCCCATAGGCTTGTGGATTAAACGTGCCGGCACGTTTATGTGCGTAAGCATCTATATTTGCTTTTTGTTTTTTAACACCCAGTTCATGTGCGCTGGGATGACGTAATAATAAATCACGCGTTTCTTCACGCGATAATATTTCTGCAAATGTTTCTTTTTTGCCGGTACCGATAAAATCTGCAAACGCAACTTCACTGCCTGCCGCGCCAGAACTATCGCCGCTGTCAGTATCAGTCGTGTCATCCTCATAAGTTGAGGTAACGAGTTGCAGATGATTCTTTTTATGATGTTTATCAGATGCCATATAGCCTCGTTTTCTGCATAGTAGCCTAACTATTTAATAATTATAGCGCTTTATTATTTTTTTACCCTATTTTTTATTTCTAAAAAGGTCACCTCAAGTACTTATTTTTTCTAATTCTTTTTTAAATGCCGGTAATATTGTAAATAAATCACCAACTAAGCCATAGTCTGCCATTTGAAAAATCGGGGCATCCGGATCATTGTTAATGGCAACCACCACCTTACTATCTTTCATACCCGCTAAATGTTGAATTGCACCCGAAATACCTACTGCAATATATAGGTCCGGTGCAACGATTTTTCCAGTCTGTCCCACTTGATAATCATTGGGGGCAAAACCAGCATCGACGGCGGCACGCGAGGCACCAATGGCTGCATTTAATTGATCGGCAACACCTTCTAATAATTTAAAATTTTCTGCGCTTTTTAATCCGCGACCGCCGGAAATGACAACGCGCGCCGTGGTTAATTCTGGGCGTTTTGATTTTGTTAAAGTTTGATTTTCAAAGCGCGATAAGGTGTTTGGAATAATTGTTGAAATCATTTCAATGTTTGCGTGTGGCGTCGCAGCCATTTCCGCAGCAGAAAAAGCTGTCGTACGAATCGTTAATAATTTTATTTTATCCTGTGTTTGCACGGTCGCCATCACATTGCCAGCATAAATCGGTCGCACAAACGTATCGGCAGAAATAATTTGCATCACATCACTAATCATCGCCATATCAAGTAATGCAGCAGTACGCGGCAATAAATTTTTTCCAAACGTGGTCGCCGCACAAATAATATAATTATATTGTTTACCTATTTCTGCGATCAGTGGCGCGCAATTCTCTGCTAATTGATGCGCATACACAGCATTATCTGCCACTAACACACGTTGTACCGTCGATAATAAACATGCTTCTTGTGCCGCTGTCTTACATTGATCGCCGATGACAAGGACATCGATTTGTTGCCCTAATTGTTGTGCTGCTGTGACCACGTGACGTGTCGCTTGTTTTAATGTTTGTTGATCATGTTCTGCAATAATTAATATTTTATTATTCATATGACATGTGCCTCTTCCTTTAAACGTTGTACTAATTCAACTACATTTTCTACACGTATATTAGCGCGACGTTTTTCTGGAATAACAACACGTGTCATCGTCATACGCGGTGTTAAATCAACTCCCAACGTATCAGCAGCAATCATCACCATTGGTTTTCGTTTTGCTTGCACAATATTTGGTAATGAAAGATAGCGCGGCTCATTCAATCGCAAATCCGTGGTAATCACGGCGGGCAACGTTAAAAATAAAGTTTCCAAACCACCATCAATTTCGCGCGTCACACTGACACCGTCATCATGAAAATCTATTTTTGAGGCGAAAGTCGCTTGCGGCCAATTTAATAAGGCTGCGACCATTTGCCCCACTTGATTATTGTCAGTATCAATGGCTTGTTTACCTAAAATAATCAGTTGCGGTGACTCTTGTTGCGTCAAGTATTTTAATATTTTTGCAGCCGCTAATGGTTGAATTTCTATCTCTGTTTTAATGAGTATTGCGCGATCCGCACCCATGGCTAATGCTGCGCGTAATGTTTCTTGGCACGCCTCACTACCGATTGATACAACAATAATTTCTTTTGCGATACCTTTTTCTTTGAGACGCACTGCTTCTTCTACCGCAATTTCATCAAATGGATTCATGGACATTTTGACATTTGCAGTTTCTACACTGGAACCATCCGGTTTCAAACGAATTGATGTTTTATAATCAATGACTCTTTTTACTGCCACCAGAATTTTCACGATACATTTTTCTCCTTTATGTTTTGCGCTGTCATCCGCAGCTAGCGCTCAGGATGACAGAAATTTGCAAATAGTATCACCGCCATTTTGTATTTTATAGACGGCCATCGCGAAATACGTTATAAGCTCGACAAAGAAATTTACAGAATGTTTATTTAACGATGTCATTACTTTATGTCACTCAGGAACGTACGTCCCTGTACTCGGCGCTTCCTAGCATCCTGGTCGCGACGTCCTTCGTTTACATAAAGTAATGACATCGTTAAATAAACATTCTCAACATTTAGGAGAACTCTGCATGGAAATTAAAAATAAATCAGTTATCATCGCCGGCGGAGCCTCTGGCATGGGTGCAGCCACTGCAAAACGCTTAAGTCAACAAGGCGCAAAAGTAGCTATTTTAGATATGAATAAAACCGCCGCAGAAAAAATAGCGGCTGACATAAAAGGAATTGCCATTGAGTGTGACGTCACTCACGCTGAGAGTGTCGAAAAAGCGTTAGCAACAGCCACCGCGCAACATGGCCCCGCGCGCATCGTGATTAATTGTGCGGGCGTTGTCCATAGCAAACGTATGGTAGGTAAAGAAGGTCCATTACCACTGGATGAGTTTCGCAAAATTATTGAGATCAATTTAATCGGCACGTTTAATGTCATGCGGCTTGGTGCGGCAGCAATGATGCCTTTGACTCCCCTCGATGACGATGAAGAAGGTGGTGCAAAAGGCGATGGAGAACGCGGGGTGATTATTAATACCGCATCCATTGCAGCCTATGAAGGACAAATTGGTCAAACCGCTTATAGCGCCTCCAAAGGTGGGATTATTGCGCTGACTTTACCGGCCGCACGCGAATTAGCCACATTTGGTATCCGCATTGTTGCGATTGCACCAGGTTTAGTCGATACGCCTTTATTTGCAAAAATTCCGGCAGAAGCAAAAACGGCATTAGCAGCGAGTGTGCCTTTCCCGAAACGCCTCGCTTACCCGGCTGAATTTGCCATGCTGGTTGAACAAATCATTAACAATCCTATGCTCAATGGTTGTGTCATCCGACTTGATGGTGCTTTACGAATGCAAGCAAAATAAGGTATTTTATCTCGCTGACAAATAAATTAATATGATGAAAAAACGCGCAAAAGCTTCATGAAAAGCGAGGGTTGATTGATTTATGTTGAAACGAATTCTTTTATTTCTTGCAACAAATATTTTAGTCATTGCCACTATTTCTATTATTACGAGTATGTTGGGCTTGCATACGTATCTTACTGCGTATGGCATAGACTATACCAAATTAGCGATTTTCTGCGCGATCTGGGGAACTGGCGGCGCATTTATTTCGCTCTTCTTATCCAAATTCATGGCAAAAATGGCCATGGGTGTGGTGATCATTAATCCCAAACATGCGACGCGCGAAGAATTATTTTTATTAGATGTCGTTTATCAATTAGCAAAAAAAGCCGGCTTAAAAACCATGCCTGAAGTGGGTATTTATCATTCGCCAGAATTAAATGCATTTGCAACTGGCCCCTCTAAAAATAATTCCTTGGTCGCCGTTTCTTCCGGTTTATTATCCAGCATGAATCGCGATGAAATTGAAGGCGTATTAGGTCATGAAATAGCGCATGTTGCCAATGGCGATATGGTGACGATGACATTAGTGCAAGGGATTGTGAACGCATTTGCAATGTTTCTTTCTCGCATTATTGCTTATGCAATTTCTGCTGCCATGTCGCGCGGCGATGAACGCAATGGCGAAATTTCTTATATGACATTTAGCATCTTAACCATTGTGTTCGATATTTTATTTACTCTATTGGGTACATTGTTGGTCGCCGCTTATTCGCGCTGGCGTGAATATCGTGCCGATAAAGGTGGTGCAAAATTAGTAGGGCGCAATAAAATGATTGACGCACTAAGACGTTTACAACGTAATGTCGATGTGGTGAGCGAAGATGAACGCGCGCCGGCATTAGCAGCGTTGAAAATTTCGCATCGGGCGAGTTGGATAGAATTTTTTTCTACGCATCCGCCACTGGAAAAACGTATTGCGCGTTTAATGAATATGACGTCATCTAATTAATGCATAGTATGACAAGGTAAAATAAGGACAGATATGCCTTTCACAAAAAAAATCAAACAACTTGTTATTGGTCATCCGCTTAATCCTTTTAATCCACAAATTTTACGTCATGTTTCGTTAGTTGCTTTTCTTGCCTGGGTTGGATTGGGCGCCGACGGTTTATCTTCTGCTTGTTACGGTCCTGAAGAAGCGTATATGGCATTGGGTGAACATACGCAATTTGCACTTTATATTGCGATTGCAACCGCAATTACTGTGTTTGTGATTTCGATTGGTTACAACCAAGTGATTGAATTATTTCCTAGTGGTGGCGGTGGTTATAAAGTCGCGTCGCTATTATTAGGTCCGCACGTGGGACTCGTATCAGGCGCCGCTTTAATTGTCGATTATGCATTGACGATTGCGGTCTCTGCTGCCAGTTCGATGGATGCGGTATTTAGTATCTTACCCACTTCTATGTTGAATTATAAATTAGCCGCAGAAGTCGGTTTAATCTTTTTATTATTATTATTAAATATGCGCGGCATGAAAGAATCGATTCGTTTACTCATGCCTATTTTTCTAGGATTTTTTATCGTTCACATTTTTTTAATTATATATGGCATTTTTGGTCACCGCGAAGGCTTGATGTTAATCGTGCCAAAAACATTGGAAGAAACCAGCAGCACGATTGCAGCGGTTGGTTGGATTCCAGTGCTTGCTTTAATTTTGCATGCCTACTCACTAGGAAGCGGAACCTATACTGGGTTGGAAGCTGTTTCTAATAATGTAAATCGTTTGCGTGAACCGCGTGTTGCAACTGGCAAATGGACCATGTTTTATATGGCCATGTCGCTCAGTTTTACAGCAGCCGGCATGATCATATTATTTTTATTGTGGCATCCCATTCCAGAACTTGGAAAAACATTAAACGCTGTCGTATTTCGTTCTATTTTAGGTGATTCGCAAGTAGGTCAACTTACTTTATCACTGACACTTTTATTAGAAGGCGGTTTATTATTCGTTGCAGCGAATACTGGATTTCTCGCGGGTCCCGGTGTACTTGCCAATATGGCCATTGATGGCTGGATGCCCAATCGTTTTCGTCATTTATCCACTCGTCTTGTCATTCAAAACGGTTTAATTTTATTTGGTATTTTTGCGGCAGCGATTTTAATTTGGTGTCGCGGGAAAGTGTCATTATTAGTCGTTTTATATAGTATTAATGTGTTCATCACGTTTTCATTATCATTGTTTGGCATGTGTGTGTATTGGGCCAAACATCGTAGAGAAGCATCGCCCACGTGGAAGTGGCGTTTATTATTTTCATTCATTGCCTTCACCATCACCAGCAGCATGTTATGCGTGACCTTATTTTCAAAATTTGAATCCGGTGGTTGGTTAACAGTGGTTGTGACGTGTACGGTTATTTTTATTTGTTTGTTAATCAAGCGTCATTACAATAAATTTAATAAAAAATTAGCACAAATTGATGTGCAATTAAAACAACCGATTGTGCATCCGATTGCCCCGATTGCGGTCGATCCGCAACAACCAACCGCGGTTATTTTTGTCGGAAAAAGCCCGGGTGTTGCGATGCATACTTTACTCAATGTGATTCGCATGTTCCCGCGCTATTTCAAAAATTTTGTTTTCTTGAGTGCTGGGATTGTTGATGTCGAAAGTTTTGCGGGACAAAGTGAGCTGGAAAAAATGCGCACTGAGGTCAATGAAAATTTACAATATTTTGTTGATTATTGTTATCAATATGGCATTGCCGCGGAAGCGTTTGCAGCATTTGGAACCGATACGGTCGAAGAATTATCGTTGCTGTCTGAAAGAGTAAATAAAAAATATGCTAATTGCATTTTCTTCTCGAGTAAATTAATTTTTGAAAATGATAGTTGGATCACGCGCATTTTGCATAACGAAACTCCGCTCACGTTGCAACGTAATTTGCATTTGCAAGGCAAAGAATTAGTGATTCTGCCAATGAAGATTTGATAAATATTTTACTTATTGCTATGTCGGTATAATCAGCTGTAGCACTGTTGTCATCCTGAGCGAAGCGAAGGATCTCTATGATATGCAGCGGCCTTCCATGGAGATCCTTCGCTTCGCTCAGAATGACAGCAGGAGCAATAATACAGGTAAACATTTTACGTATTACGTGTTAGCTATAATCGTATTTTGTGAGGCACGTACACGCCATTGATCGTTTTGTTTTTCTATCATCCAACTAAATATACCTTGATAAGCCGGTTTTTCTGTACCCTCTGCATTTAATACGCCACGCATTTGCCAATACCAATGCACCAGCGCAATAGTGGGTTGTAAAAATTGAATAGTCATATTGTCATCGCGATTTTGTAATTGCATCACACTGTTTTTATAAAAACGACTAGTTCCCTTGCATACGCCGTTTTTGAAATTAAATCGACAATTTTATCTATTGGTCCGCAAAGATAATACCCATCAAGCCATCAAACAATTTTTAGAAATTTGTCAGCAACTCACTAGAAAACGCAGCAAACGCTAGCATGACCTACTTTACTTCATTTATACTCACCCAACTTATTATTTGACAATACCCATTTCATCAATGACAAGGACACGAAACAATGAGCACGATTTCTTTACAAGGTACGCCGGTTCACACCATTGGCACATTGCCGGTGGTTGAAACAGCTGCCCCGGATTTTACCGTTACTCGCACTGATTTAAGTGAAGTCAGATTAAAAAATTATCACGATAAAAAAATTATTTTAAATATTTTTCCAAGTTTAGATACATCCACTTGTGCTGCGGCCATGTTGCGATTTAATGCGATTGCTCAGCAATTTCCTGATTTATTAATTTTATGTGTGTCCGCTGATTTACCCTTTGCACAAAAACGTTTTTGTGCAGCAGAACATCTTGACAATGTACAACCCGTTTCTACTTTTCGTCATCCTTCATTTGGTCAAGATTATGGTGTACTCATTACTGATGGGCCACTGACAGGATTATTAGCACGTGCCGTTGTCATCATTGATGAACATGGAAAAATTATTTATACGCAATTAGTCAATGAAATTACCGCAGAACCCGATTACGATGCCGTGTTAGCAGCAATGACATAATGAGTAATAATAATAATATTAATCACGATTAGGAAATTCTATGCAAATGCAAACTGACCCCGTTGTCATTGTAAGTATTGCCAGAACTGCTATTGGCAATTTACTCGGAGAATTAAAAGATTTTTCTGCTACTCAATTGGGAACATATGTCATTCAAGCCGCGATTGAACGCGCAGGATTAATGCCGGCCGATATTCATGAAGTCATCATGGGTTGCGTATTACCGGCAGGTCTTGGCCAAGCGCCAGCACGACAAGCAGCTATTCATGCTGGCATTCCAGCAACCACCCCTTGCACCACGATCAACAAAGTGTGCGGTTCCAGTATGAAAGCCGTGATGTTTGCACACGATGCGATTGTCGTTGGCTCAACCGATATCGCAGTTGCAGGTGGCATGGAAAGCATGACAAATGCGCCTTATTTATTATTAAAAGCACGTCAAGGTAGATCGGA
>Ga0209515_10004498_pt1 | contig 18791 bp, 26 predicted proteins | sample Subgroupgradi54m_FD_187454 | JGI IMG/M metagenome (GOLD analysis project Ga0209515, IMG submission 187454) | Subsurface groundwater microbial communities from S. Glens Falls, New York, USA - GMW60B uncontaminated upgradient, 5.4 m (SPAdes)... ...
GGGTGTTTTTTCATGTTGGTTACAACTTTATGGTCTTTAAGCGCTTCGATATACCAGTCGCCGTGCTGGTCATTGCCTACTCTACCACAGAATATAACTGAGGCGCCAAGCAAAGCAAGTCCACGCATGGTATTTGCGGAGGAACCGCCAGGGACGATGTCTATGGTGGTGTTTTTATTCTCGAGAATTTTTAAGACATCTTTGGCTTTTGCTTCATCGACCAAATGCATCTCACCTTTCTTTAAATTGAATTCTAGGAGTGTTTTATCTTCGACTTCTACTAAGAAGTCCATAATAGTGTTTCCGAATCCAATGACGTCGTATTTTTTATTCATGATAGTGTTTCACCCACTTTTTTTTACAAAAATTTAATGTTAATGTAGACAGAATAAATCCGACTACAGGAATAAATGCATTGAGCCAAGGATGAGGTATACCTATAAAGATTAAGAATATCAAAACAAGAAGATAAGTTAGAAGAGCAATAATTATTTTTCTGGTTTTGCTTATTTCCCACGCTTTATCCATTTCTACGCGTTTATTACGTGAATGGATATTGTTTATGTCATCTTCTAGTGCCATTGTCTATTTATAAATTAGTTATCACTCTTCAATTTATTTTTTACTCTCCTACAAATTCTACCAACCAAAATAAATCATATTGTTTTAATTTATCTGTGCCATGTAAGTCTGGAAGATTGATGATGAAAGCGCAGCCAGCGATAGTGCCACCTACTTTTTTGACTAAATGACAAGCGGCAGCCATTGTGCCACCGGTGGCTAATAGGTCGTCTATAATGAGAATAGTATCACTTTTGGTTATGGCGTCAGGTTGAATTTCGATTTTATCGGTGCCGTATTCTAATTGATATTCTTGAGCGATGATGGGCGGGGGGAGCTTGCCTTTCTTACGAATGAGGATGAATGGTAAATTCATCTCAAATGCTAAAGCGGCACCGAAAATGAAGCCACGGGATTCAATGCCGGCGATTTTGGTGATACTTTTGTTTTGATATTGTTGTTTGAGTTTGGTGATGCAGTAGTGGAATGCTTGGGGGTTTGCTACAAGTGTTGTGATGTCACGAAACATGATGCCTGGCTTTGGCCAGTTTGGGACGGTACGAATGACTTTTGTTAGATCCATTGTTTGTAGTTTAGAGTTTGTGGGTTATATTTTTGTAATAACTGTGGTTAAAACGTTTGTTACTTTATCAACGTTGTGGTGGAATACTTTTAAGATGTCTTCCCATGTTACTGGTTGAACATCATCAAATAAACAATCGTAATCAGTACTCATGGCGATGGCGGCGTAGGGAATTGCGAGTTCATTGGCGAGGATGGCTTCGGGTGCAATACTCATGTTGATAACGTCTGCACCCCAGAGGCGAAACATTTTACTTTCGGCTTTGGTGGAGAAGCGTGGGCCTTCAATAGTGATGACAGTGCCGGTTTGGTGATGCCGAAGGGATAATTCTTGGCAGGTGGTGATGAGTTTTTGCCGCAGATCGGCGGCGAATGGTGTAGCCAGTGGGGTATGATTTATTTTACCGTCTTTAAATTCTTCAAAAAATGATACTTTGCGATGTCTGGTGAAGTCGATGAATTGGTCGAGAATGACAAGATCGCCGCGCTCGATGTCTTTACGTAGACTGCCACAAGCGGTGGTGGCGAGGATATGAGTGCAGCCGAGTTCTTTGAGTGCCCAGATATTTGCGCGATTGTTCACCTGTGTTGGAGGAATAGAATGATCCCTGCTGTGACGGGCGAGTAAGATGACTGAGGTGTTGTTGATGGTTCCTTGTTTTAGAGGTGATGAGGGGGAACCGTACGGGGTTGTGAGGGTAATGTCTTTACCGTCTTTTAAGATATTGGGGTTGTCTAGTCCAGAGCCGCCGATTATACCAATTTTTGTATTCATGAAATCTATTTTTAGTAAAGGGGTTTATATGTATTATGAAGTTGAAAGGGATATTAGCAGTAGTATTAGCGGAGGATATTAGCTATTTTCCTGCTGTTTTCCAAATAATTTCAAAATATTTTTTATAAGAATTGGCGACGTCTTTATTTTTAATGAGAAAACAGGTAGGACTGCCGCTTTGGATGTTAATGGTTGTGACGTAGTCTTTGAAAATGAGGATCCAGGCAGGGGTTTCAAATTCTTGTTTTATGTAGCGAACTTGGGTTAATTTCATTTTTTCGCGCAGTTTGCCGTATTGATGATTGTCGTGGTTGTAGATGATGCGCATATTTATGCCACGTTCAATGCGGCGGGAGTTCCAATCTAGGATGTAGCCTTCAAAGATGTCATTTGCGGCTTTAGGAACGCCGAGAACTTCGATTGTATCTTTGCGATGTAATTCTTGTAACATCCATTCGTACAATGTTTTAAAGCCGTTGAATCCTTCATAAATTTCAGCGGAGGTACGATAATTAGGTTCGCTATACTGTGATTTGAGGAGGGGGAGAATTTTGGTCAATTCTTTTTTTTTATGAGAGAGTTCTTGTTCTTTTTCGTTCACATAATCAACAAGCCGCTGGGGGTCTTTGGCTTGGTAATATTTTGTGCCGCTGGAGATGACGTAGGTGACTAAGCCTTTTTGGGTTAATTTGTTGAGGATCAAATAGATTTTTCCTGCGGCAATACCTGCTTTTTTAATAATGTGGCCGGTTGAGGAACTGCCTAAATCTAGCAGGGCGAAATAGACGGCGATTTCGGATTTGGTTAGGCCGAGGTCTTGGAGTAATTCTTCGTACATGTTGGTTATGGAGAGCGTGGTTTTATTTAAAACTTCCTATTAGTGCCCACTTGGGGGGAGGTAGTGTTTAAATAGAGGATTTATGTACTACTAATTTATGGTAAAAATTATAACTGCGGAATGTCAGGCTGATCTTTATTTAGCCGAAGAAGGGTTTAAATTAGCGTTTGTTGATAACTATGCTCGTTTTGAAGGGATCTCTATGGGGGGAATACTTGAAACGATGCTTCCACCATTGTATGAATCTTTGGCAAAAGCTGTTTTAAATTTTCGTAGTAAGCATTACCCTTCAATACAGATAACGAAGGCAAGCAATTTATTGGTGCACAAATATATTGAAACGGGCGGTCAGGCGGACTATGGATTAATAGAATCGAACTATTTAGGTCAAATATTTTCAGCAAAAGATCATTTCTGTGATAAAACATTTTTTATTAGGAAAATGGTCCAAGCATTTGAAGAACGGCAGATACAGAATGTCAAAATTAGTGATGTTAGTGTGAATTCTCCTCAACAGATTCTTGCGACATTAGATGATATTGAAGTATTACGTCTTGATTCATTGAAAGGTTCATTTCTTCCTTGTGAGTATTTTTCTTCGTTGTTATATAAATTTGAGAGGGTATAAAAATGATAGCTAATGATAAGATCATGACAAATCAAACACAAAATGTGCTTTTGCATACCGCCCAAAATGTAGAGGAATTTTATGATAAATATGCCCTCGAACTTTACAATCAGAAATATGTTGAATATAGGGAATTAAAAAGTAAATTTAGCGCGGAAGACATTGCAGGATATACACAGGGAAAAAATAAAATGGATGATCTGCAGCGAAAAAAACAGCAATTTACACAAAAAGTAACACGAAATGAAGCGACAGAACAAGATTACGCGCAACAACAAGAAAGAGATATGACAATGAAAGCTCTTTCTCTTGATGAAGGAATAGAGATATATCTTAGTTTAGAAAGAGAAATAACATCAGAATGTCAAAAAGCTGGAATTCTACGAGGGCAATATATTTGGAATTACAATCCTTGCGGAAGAAAAATAAAAATATCTTATATGGATCAGAGTCGAAGTTTTCTGCCTCACATGTTTAGAAATCTAGCAACAATACTTGAGGCAGATGGAGGGATTATAATTCAAAATAAAAAAGATGAATTTGATGATTGGGTATATTGTGGCAAGGAAATTTGTGGAGGTACAAATGGAGAAGATACATATCCCTTGCTGATGCATGCAGAAAATACTTCTGGCTTCTCTATATTTTTTATTGATTTTGATCCATTAACAAAGCATTGCAAAGATGATCGAGAAATTTTAAAAGCAATAGAACTGAAGAACAAGGGGAGGAATGTGGCAGTTATTACGGATTACTATGGCGCTCAACCGTATAGATACTTGTGATACAGGGTAAAAAATGTCAAACATATTAATAGTTGAAGACCAAAATGGTCCGTTAGGAGCTTTAGAATTTGTTGTAAATACAGTAATGCCTCAGTATGATGCTGGTTTTTCTAATAAAAAGTATGATATTGCAAGATGTTATGATGATGCCAGAAATAAAATTTTAGAAAACAATTATGCTCTCATCTTATTAGATAACCGGATGTCTTATCATGATCTAGGTGAATTGGAACATACGGACTTTGATAGGTTTTGTGACAGCCTGCAAAATATTGGATATACACTCATACCACTTATTAAAGAGAGAAATCAGCAGACAGTTATCATTGGAACATCATCTCTTTCAGCTGGGGAGTTAGAAGATCTTCCTACTCCGGATTATACTATGAGCAAGATGTATGGGCAGGCTGAAGATGATTTAGCAAGAATACTTGGAGAGATAGAACGGAAGAAAAATAAATAGATAGAACTAAAAAATAAAAAAAACTAATACCTATAATGTTCTGCTTTATATGGTCCGGTTTTAGGGATGTCCAAATAGGCGGCTTGAGCGTCGGTTAATTCGTCTATTTGCACGCCAAGTTTGGTTAAATGCAATCGGGCGACTTCTTCATCGAGTTTTTTGGGTAAGACGTAGACACCGATAGGATGCTGTTTAGTCCATAATTCTAATTGCGCGAGTACTTGGTTGGTAAATGAGGTACTCATCACAAATGATGGATGACCGGTGGCGCAACCGAGGTTGACTAATCTTCCCTCTGCTAAAACATAAATTTCTTTGCCGTTAGCAAAAGTGTATTTATCATATTGGGGTTTGATTTCTAAGCACTTAGCACCGGATTTGGTGTTTAACCATTCCATATCAATTTCACAATCAAAGTGGCCGATGTTACAGACAATAGCTTGATCTTTCATAGCTTGGAAGTGTTTTGAGATGATGATGTCACGACAACCGGTGGTTGTGACAAAAATATCAGCTTCTTTAACTGCATCGTCCATTTTTTTTACTTCATAGCCTTCCATAGCAGCTTGTAGAGCATTGATTGGATCGATTTCAGTAATAATAATACGACAGCCGAAGCCTCTCAATGATTGAGCACAGCCTTTGCCGACGTCACCATAGCCGGCTACGACAGCTACTTTTCCGGCAAGCATGACGTCAGTTGCGCGTTTGATGCCATCCACAAGAGATTCACGGCAACCGTACAAATTATCAAATTTTGATTTGGTGACGGAATCGTTGACGTTGATGGTTGGAACAAGCAAAGTTTTCTCTTTCATCATCTGGTATAAACGATGTACTCCGGTTGTAGTTTCTTCGGAGATGCCTTTCATTCCGGCTATTGTGGTGTGCCAGAGGTTTGGATGCTGAGCAATAATTTCTTTTAAGATTATGTTGATGTGTTTTAAGTCTTCGCTGCCTTCGTCGTTGTTGAGAAGGGAGGCGTTTTTTTCTGCTTGATAACCGCGATGGACCATTAATGTGGCGTCACCGCCATCGTCTACAATTAAATTTGGGCCCTGATTGTTTGGGAAGAGAAGGGCTTGTTTGGTACACCACCAATATTCTTGTAATGATTCACCTTTCCAGGCGAAAACGGGAATATCAGCTTGGGCAATGGCTGCAGCGGCATGATCTTGAGTAGAGAAGATGTTACAGGATGCCCATCTCACATCTGCACCTAAGATTTTGAGGGTTTCGATTAAGACGGCGGTTTGGATAGTCATGTGCAATGAACCAGTGATTCTGGCGCCGGCAAGAGGTTTTTGATTGTGGTATTTTTCTCGTAACGCTATTAAACCGGGCATTTCTTTTTCGGCAATGGTAATTTCTTTTCGACCCCAATCTGCAAGAGAAATATCTTTTACTTTATAGTCTGTCATAATAACCTACCTCGTTTTATTTTTTATTTACAGTTAATGAGAAGTTTGAATAATTAATCTTTTTACTCAAACTTCTCTAAGAGAACTGTGCAATGTCGCAATGTTGAGCTTATCTGAGCACTTTGCGGTGCTAACGGATAATTACACGTTGCTTTTTGCAAAGTTCCCTAATGTGTTTTTCTGTTTATTTTGATTATTTTTTAGAGGAGTGGTATATAAATGTTTAGAAAGAAAAGTCGTGTACTGTTTTTCTCCGAAAAGTTTATAAGTATTACCAGTAATACCTTATGTATGCAAATGCAACAAACAAGAATAACACCAAAAGGCCAGACGACTATACCAAAAGAAGTACGTCAACATTTAGGGGTAGCTTCGGGAAGAGAAGTAGAATGGCATATTGTGAAAAGTATGGTTATTGTGGATGCGGCAAAAATAATAAAAGATCCCGTGAAATTTCTGACAACGCAAATGAAACCATTAAATATAGATATGGTGAAAATTATTCGCGAGATACGTGAAGAACTATGAAATATTTAGATACAAATATTATTGGATATGCAATTGAAGATCATGAAAAGTATGGGAGTTCTTGTAAAAAAATATTGAATGATGTTCAATGCGGAAAAATAAAAGTATGTTGCTCAATTCTGGTGTTAGTAGAGCTGATTAATGTTATAAAAAAAATAAATAAAGAGTTAAAAAAAAAGGGAAGAACAGAATTGGAAATGAGAGCAAATATTGATGCAGTTCTTAGTTTACCTATCCAGTGGGTTGAAATGGAGATGTTTATCATTAAGCGTGCAGCGGAGTATAATTATAATATTGCAGGAGCAGATTATATACATATTGCTACGATGGAAGTGAATGGAGTGTATGAAATACTTTCTGCGGATGCTGATTTTAATGTACCGCAACATTTAAAGAGAATTGATCCTTTGGAGTATTAGAATATTCTACTATTTTTCCAGAACTTTAACATAATCTATATAAATGATGATTCTTTTCTGGGAGTTATGGCAAATGTGGCAAATACAGGGGATGTTGTTGAGGTTGTGACGAAAAAAGAAACAGTACGAGGCGTGTTGATGCCGAGTTCGGAGAAAGATACTGTTCTGATTAAGTTAGATACGGGTTATAATATGGGTTTTGTGAAGAAAGATGTGCAGAAGATTGTTGTTGTTGAGAAAGGGAAAACGGGTACAGTAGAAAAAGGAAAAGAGAGTATTGGATCTAAGGGGGTAGCTCGTGGGAAAAAAGAAATAAGTTATAATAAAGATTTGCCTACAATTGCGATTTTACATACGGGTGGTACGATTGCATCCAAAGTGGATTATAGAACAGGAGGTGTGGTTGCGAGTTTTACGCCAGAGGATTTGTTGGCGCTGTTTCCAGAGCTGGGGCAGATAGCGAATATCACATCAGAATTAGTGGCAAAGATGTGGTCGGATGATTTGCGATTCAAACATTTTGCACTGATTGCGAAGAAAATTGAAGAGCAAGTGAAGAAGGGTGTACAAGGGATTATTGTGGGGATGGGTACGGATAATTTGGCCGTTGCGGCTGCGGCGCTTTCATTTATTGTGGAGAAGACGCCTGTGCCTATTATTTTGGTGGGGTCACAACGATCTTCGGATCGAGGGAGTGCTGATGCGGGAATGAATTTGATTTGTGCAGCGCAATTTATGATAAAGTCTGATTTTGCTGGCGTTGCTATATGTATGCATGCATCAGAGAATGATGATGAGTGTGTGATTTTACCCGCAACGAAGACGTATAAGTTGCATTCTTCCAGACGGGATGCATTTAAAGTGGTAAATTGTAATGAAATTGCGCGAGTGTCGTATCAGACAAAAGAAATTACGTTTGGGCAAAAGGAATATATGCGCAAAGGAGTTGAGGGGTTGGTTGTAAAGCCAAAGATGGAAGAAAAAGTGGGTTTGTTGAAGATTCATGTGAATATGTTTCCAGAGCAATTTTCGTTTTTTCAAAAATATAAAGGGTTAATTATTGAAGGAACAGGGTTAGGGCATACGCCGGGACAGGTACCGAATCCAGAATGTACGATTCATAAGAAGATGTATCCGACGATTAAAAAGTTAGTAGATTCGGGATGTGTGGTCGTGATGACAACGCAGTGTTTATATGGCGGTGTCAATATGAATGTGTATGATAAAGGACGAGATTTGTTATCGTTGGGAGTGATATCGGGAGAGGATATGCTGGCGAATACGGCTCTGGTTAAATTGGCGTGGTTGCTGGGAAATTATAAGCTTGCGGATGTGAAGAAGTTGGTTGGTGAAAATTTACGAGGGGAAATTAATGTGCAGCATGCGTTTGATAAAGAATTTGTGAAGCGGTTTTGATTGATTATTAAAAAAAAATGAGATTAGAAATTATTATTGGAGTTGTATTATTAAGTGTGTTTCTTATTTCTTGTGAATCTGCGAATGTTGCGAAGGTTCCAGTAGAAAAACAGTGCATGCAGGATAGTGATTGTGTTGCAAATGCATGTTGTCATGCGAAAGATGCAGTAAATAAACAGCATGCACCGGATTGTAAAAGTGTGATGTGTACAATGAGTTGTGAGCCGGGAACACTTGATTGCGCACAGGGGAAGGTTTTGTGTGGACAGGGGGAGTGTAGAGCGGTAATTACATAAAAGTTATTGTTTATAGAAGTCCAACTAGATTATTAGGGGTAACAGTTGGACTTCTAATAAGCAATCCAACCTTTCGATACCAAATTATCCAGTTGGATTGCTATATTCTTTTTCATTAGTTTCATAATGTATTTAAAGGAATATTTTTCTTGTTTAAGCTATGAAAATACTTGTAGATATGGATGGTGTTCTTGCAAATTTTGAGAAGAGGGTCTTAGATACTTATAGAACAACACATCCAAATAAGTTATTTATTCCTCTTGAAGAAAGAACGACTTTTTATGTTAAAGAACAGTATCCATTAGAATTACAGCCGTTAGTCGAAGCGATTTATTTAGCTCCTGGTTTTTATCGTTCTCTCCCTCAGATCGAAGGGAGCTTTGAAGCATTATCTAATTTGAAACAAAGAGGGCATGATATTTTTATATGTACTGCTCCTCTTCCAGAATACCAACATTGTATTTTAGAAAAATACCAATGGGTTGAGGAACAATTAGGTTCAGAGTGGGTGAAGAAAATAATTGTAACAAATGATAAAACGCTTGTTCGAGGAGATTATCTTATTGATGACAAGCCATCGATTAAAGGTCTCGAAATACCTACTTGGGAACATATTCTCTTTGAGCAGCCATATAATCGTTTTGTTGACTCCAAACGAAGAATAAATTGGGCTAATTGGCAATCGATATTGGAGATTTAATTATTAAATTTGTGTCATTTTTGTTTTAAAAATAGTGATTTGTGTCGGAGTATTTATATACTACTAAATAGTATATACAAGCTATGCTTGATGCAATTATTTTACCTTTGATTACTGATGAGGAAAGGAAAAGGCAGGAAAAAAATGGATCTTGGCGACAGCCGTCTTTACCTGTTCCAGATAGAAGACCGTATGTTCCGTTAATACGAGAAGGAAGTGAAACACCACAACGAGGTTATTATGATTCTGGTGAGGATCGTGGAGATGTTTGGAATGGGTGTGTGATTGAGATGAGCTCTGTTCAAAAAGAGAGATATAAAGTGTAATATTTTTTAACTATTGAAGTTTTATTGTTTTTATGAAGCGATTAGAGAAAGATTTTTTTGCACAAGATTCTGTTAGGGTGGCGAAAGAGTTGTTAGGGAAAGTGCTGCGCGTAGGAGAGTGTTCGGTACGGATTGTGGAGACAGAGGCTTATAGAGCGGATAAAGCGTCGCATGCGTTTACTAAGACGAAGAGGAGCACCATTATGTATGATACGTAGGTGTATGTGTATTTTATTTATGGGATGTATAGATAACTGCGCAGGTTATATCACATTTGGCGCAGTTATCTAATAAGTAAACTGCGTCGAAGATGTTATCTTTTATGAACTAAATGATGTGCTATAAGCTACGCAGTTTACTATATTTTTGTGTGAATTTTACGACGGAACAAGAGGGGAGTCCTGGTGCGGTGTTGATTCGGGCGGGTGAGCCGTTGAGGGGGATTGCGAGGATGAAAGAGCGGCGGAAGGTTACCCGAGTGGAAGAGTTATGTTCTGGTCCAGGAAAGTTATGTCAGGCGTTGGGGATTACGAAAGAGCAGAATGGATTGGAATTAGGCGGGATGATTAGCGTATGGGATGATGGATATGTTGCAGAGATGGAGAGAAGTAGACGGATTGGGATTAGAGATGCGAAGCATTTGTTATGGCGGTTTTTTTTGAATGGGAATGGGTTTGTTAGTAAAGAGAAGAAGTGATTTGGATTATTTCTTTTACTGCTTTCTGTTCGTCATCAGAATTGATTTCAAACGCATATTGATGTTTGTTTAATGTGTTTTGATAGAGTGGGTCGTAGTATTCTGTGAGAAGTATTTTGGCGGCGTCAATGAGGTTGTTTTGTTCTAAGAGTTGGATGATGTCTTGTTTGCGTTTATTGCTTAAGAGGTTATGAGGGAGGTTGAGGGTGATAGATTTAAATTGTTGGAGATCGGGAATGGAGTTAAAGTATTCTTCGACGGCGGCTTTGGCGCGGTTGTCAATGGAGCGGTTGATGAGGATATGAGTGCCGTGGTTCATGGCGTGCCAAAGGAAGTCGGGAATCATGAGATCGCCGATTCTTCTTGATTCGCCTTCGATGAAGAGGTAGGGTTTTTCGTTAAGTTGTTCGAGGCATTGATATATTTTAGTTTCAAATGATTTTTGGGAACTGGGGGTGAGGCCGACGGCACCGTACATAGAACCGCGATGGTGTGCTGCGCCTTCGAGGTTGAGGGAGTTTGTGAGTTTGGTTAGAAGAGATGTTTTGCCGGTGCAGGTGAGACCCCAGAGGATAAAGATTTTTGGTTTGAGTTGGTAATTGTAGAGATGTTCTTTGATGTAGGCGCGATAGGATTTATAACCGCCTTCTAATTGGAGGACGTTGAATTTTAATGAGTCGAGTAACGAGACGACGGTGTGAGAACGCATGCCGCCACGCCAGCAGTTGATGATAAGAGTTTTGTCTTTGTGGGAGGTTACTTCTTTAAGAAAATCGGGAAGTCTTTGGGAGAAGAATTCGACGCCTTTCTGGATGGCGTCTTGCTGGGATACTTGTTTGTAGATAGTGCCGACGATGGCGCGTTCGTCGTTGCTTAAGATTGGAAGGTTTATTGCTCCAGGAATATGGTCTTCTTGAAATTCTTTAGGGGTTCGTGTGTCGATGAAAATAGTGTTAGGAAGTTTGAGTGCGTGTTGAATGGTGATGGTTGGGGGCATGAGAGGAGAGGTGGGAGGAATTTATCGTTCTTGTTTCTTGATGCCAAGATTATTTAGTTTTTCTTCAAGAAGGATTTTAGTGATAGGATATTGAAGGACAGCGTTTACACCAAAATTGAGGAGGGTATCAGCAGGCGGAGTTTGAGGACCAGAGGTGTAGAGAGCGATAAAAGGCACATGTGAATTTCGACGTTGAATAGAAGTTATGATTTCTTGCGGAGAAATCAAACGATGTTGTTGCGGATATTGTTCACCTCTTGGTTCTAGTTGATAGAGCACGGCGACGACTTTTCGATCATTGAGTTTATACAAGTCAATAAATGCAGGATAAGATCTTGCGGTGATGGAGGTGAAGCCAAGTTCTTGCACCATTGATTCGAGTGCTTGAAGTGCACCGGCACTGCTGTGTTTAATGGCGAGGTATTGACGTTCTTGGGTAAATGGATCTTTTTTTGAGGACATTTTTTTTGTTTTATTTTTATTCTTGATTTAACGCGTTGAGGTAGGTTGGGCAGTCTAGTGGACCGCCACTGGATTGAGCGATAATATCTGTAGTGATGTTTTTGGTTGTGTTTTGTTTGTAGAATATGCCTTGGTATTCGTTGCAGGACATAATTTGACCATGATAGATGGTGAACGAACGATCAATAGTGCCTTGAAAAGAGAGAGAATATCCTAAAATTTTTTCCCAGGTGGTGAGAGGGTTGAATGGTGGATCGGAGGGTTCGGAGCATTGGCGGATGATAACATGGCCATTCAGAGGGTTATAATGGGTTGTGTCTTTGATCATATTTTGATGAAATGTTTCTAGTGAATCGAAGAAATCTTGGGGGGGAATAATTTGAGAGGGAGAAGAGCAATTGGTGAGAGCGAGAATAGTGCTTGTAAGTAGAGAGGTTAGAGTGCGTTTCATACGAATGAGAAAAGAAGAGATGATTTATAAAACTTGTGTACTTTGTTACTTTTAAGTGGTTTTATTTTCGTTTTTGTGCATCACGAAAATTTCCTGATTTTGGCTGGGAGTACGTAAAACAATCATCTTTGGTGATGGGATGAAAGTAATCTGCTTCTTCGATTAAGATGCGAGCAGTGGTTTGTTCGACGGCGGCAATTTCGACGCGGACACCTTCTGACGCTAGGTGACGAACTAATTCGACGTAGTCGGAGTCGCCAGACATGATGATGATGGTGTCAACTTTTGATGCTAATTGTGTTGCTTTAATTGATAAAGGAATGTCGGCTGATTTATGGCAGGGGATGACGGAGCCGTAATAGAGGTTGTGCAGACGTTCAGCTAATTTGGAAGAGATGGCTTGGCCTTCACGAAAGTAGATCAAACGATTAAGCCCGCGATCTTGGAGCAGACGAGGGATTAATTGGTCGAAATTGACCATAGTTGTAGGATTATTTGTTAGTTCGTGCAGACTACGTTCGATATTGTTACCATCGCAGAGAATGGCGACGGATTGATTTATTTGAATTTTGGGAGGATTCATGAGTATCACCTGTTTTTTTTATTGTTCTATTTTTTTACTGTTACTGTTTTTTAAGAGAAGGAGGAGGGTTATTTAAAGGTTGTTACAGGATTGATTGGGAAAATAGAAAAGTTTATTTTATCGTAATCCATCCAGTATCATAGGGAGGATTTTGAAGATTACGATACCAAAGTATTGTATCCTCTTTAATTTCAGCTAATAATTTGTTATGTGTCATAAGCTGTTCTTTAAAATCACTGCCATGTTCTATTATTAATTGATCCATATCAGCACTGGGTTGAGTTAAACCAAGTCGAGGGAGATATTTTAAAGTGGGGATTAACACGACTATCCCAAGTTTATTTAAGTTGATCATTTGAGTGGTGAAATCCAATAATTCAGGAGAGCTAATTACTTCAAATTTATTATATGACCCATAATAGGAGGGTGGGACTTTTTTACCCCATTGTTTAGCGTAAGAAGCATACAATTCGTTATGAAATTCTGTTCTTTGGGTTTGAGAAGTATGAAATGAAACTGCATGAATAGGATAATTTCCGCCGTAATCAGTATCATGGTGGCTCCAGACAGAAGCAAATAACGTGTTTTGAGGGGTTGGTCTGATGGTTCTTATTTCGTATTCTAAATCATCACAGATTGCAGTCATGAATATTTATTTTCCTTTTTGTTTAAAAATGTTTTCTTGCTAATTCAAATGAAAGTTCTTGGCAATAGCCTCGTTTGAACAGGATGTTGATGATACTGCCGTTGCCTTCGTATGCAACTTCGTATTGCGGAAAGTCCATCACGATTAATCCTGTGCCAAATCCTTGATGATAACTTCGATCATTCTTATGCATTAATTCTATAAATGCACGATAAAGAAAGCCGTTGCCGCTGTCACGAATGCGAAAAACGCAGCCTTCTTTTCCGGTAAAGAGTTTTAAAGAGAGATATTGAGACAGTTCTGTTTGATTGCCTCGTGTGAGAGCATTTTCAAATGCTTGAGTTAAGACAGTATACATCAGATTATCTGGTATAACACCGACTGTTTGAGGGATTCTATTAATTATTTCTGTAAGATATAGTTTTGAAATATCAAGATAGTGTAGGGTTTCATTTTCTGTACGAATTTGGTGGCGCTTGGGATGTTCTTGAGGACACCAATAGTCAAAGAGGATACATTGTGGTTCTTGAATTTCTTCAAACATTTGTTCTAAAGATTTTTCAGTAAAGGTCATAAGGAAATAAACGCCAGAAAACCACGAAGATAAAAAGGATACCCTGGCCGGGACATTCAAAGCTACGCTTTTCGGTCGTTGCCGCAAGCGTCAACTATTTGAACCCGGGTCACTGCCTCGAAAGGGCAGTATGATAGTTTGCCCCCCTTTTAGGGGTCCGGGCTACACTACCAGGGCGTTTTAGGATGAAAAAAGAGGGATTATTTAAAAACGTTTGGATTTTTTTTGTCTATATGATTAGGGTAAGAAAAGCAAGTGAAAGAGGTTATGGAAATCATGGTTGGTTGAAGACGTATCATACGTTCTCGTTTGCAGACTATTATGATGCGCGATTTATAGGGTTTAGAGATCTTCTTGTGATTAATGAAGATAGGATTGCGCCGGATTCAGGGTTTGGGTTGCATGGGCATGAGAATATGGAGATTGTGACGTATATGATTTTTGGTGAATTGAAACATACGGATACGATGGGTAATTCAGAGGTGTTACGAGCAGGGGAAGTGCAGCGGATGAGTGCGGGATGCGGAGTTAAGCATAGTGAAGAAAATTCGTCGTTGGATGAGGAAGTGCATTTGCTGCAAATTTGGATTAGGCCGCAACGCGAGGGAATAAAACCAAGTTATGAGCAGCAACAGTTTACCGATGATGAAAAGAGAAATAAATGGTGTTTGATTGCATCACAAGATGAGGGATTACGAATTTATCAGGAAGTGAATATTTTTGCATGTATTCTGGAAGAAAGTAAAGAAATAAAATATATTCTTGAAAAGAAAAGAGGAATTTGGATACAGGTTGTAAGAGGAAAAATGAGTATAAATGGGAATGAAGTTACAGCAGGGGATGGAATTTGTATTGAAAAAGAAAAGGAAATAATATTTTTAGCAATACAGGAGACGGAATTTTTGTTATTTGATTTGGCGTGATTATTCTATAGAAGTCCAACTAATTCATTAGGATTACAGTTGGACTTCTGTTCTGTCATTTCATCTCCTCATTGTGATTCGGAGTCCTCGCCTCTGGCTGCGGTTCCGAACTTTCCTATTCGGAAAGAATAGTCAAACAAGTGGCGTCTTCGAACCCGGAAGACTTTCTTGGTTGACTATAGAGACTGAAATTTGAGTGGTGTGATATGGCCTGCGTGTAGTTGTTCTAGGTCAAACATTGTACAATACATTGGGTCGGCGGAAAGGCATGAATTGTCTTGTTGGGGAAGACCGCCGTGTAAGCCCCAGACGGCGTCGTTGTAGAGTTGAAGAATGGTGTGGGTGGCTTTCGCAGTAGAAGAGGTTTGATTAAATAATTTGGTGCGTTTTAAATTTGAACTCACAACGCCTTTGACGAGTTGAGGGCCTAAAAAAGTGCCGGGAGCAATCATAGCTTCAACGTAGTTGAAGAGGATTTGTTTCATCAGCTTTTTCCCATCTAATGCGGTGTTATAATTAAGTTGCTGTGCGAGATGTTTTGGAGAGGTATAGCAGATTGGTTCGAGTTGATATTGATTACCACATTTTTCAAGCAGTTCGTAGACGGTTGCTTGGGTTTTTCCTTGAAAGAAATAGTTGTCTTTGCTGTTTTCTGGAAACGCAATGAGAGTCCAATCTTTCTTTTGAGGATGAGGGATAGCGAGTGCAAGATTGGTGTAGGTGGTGTCGGCAAGAGTGCCGTTGGGAGTGGAGTAAGCGATATCATTGATGCTTTTTTGTTGCATTTGGGGGTTGTCTAAGACTTCGAGTAGACGTAAAATACGATCAAGGTATCTTCCTGAGCCTTTGAGTTGGGCGAGGTGAGATTCGTTAGAAGGTTGGGGTGCAAGATAGAGCATTTTTGTTGCGGTGGTAGGGAGTTTGTAGGGTGTTTGCGCTGTGAATTGCCAAGTTGAGGCGATGACAAGAGCGTTGATGGTTGGTGTGGCATTAGCGCCGTGAGTGGTGCTGTCGCCGCCAGCCGTAAGACGATAATAGATACTTTCTTCAAACCCTGCGAGAGCCATGGTTTTGGCCATGATTTGTAAGAGTTCTTCTGGTTGATTTGTAAGAGGATGGGTATTCATACGGGCTTGGGTAAATGAGTCGGCGGTGATTTTGGTACGACGCAGACCTTGAGGAATGACGAGAACTTTACGTTCCAAACCGTCAATTACTTGTAGGCGAATTTCACCGATGTCGCCGGTAATAAAACGAAGACTATAATCACGACCGCCAGAGAAAAATTGGCCGTCGATGAGATGGCGAGCGTATTGGGCAACTAACGCTAATTCATTTGCAGGAAAAGGATTGTGAGAGAGATTGGTGAGGGGTTGAGCGGTGATGAGATGATCTCGAATTTGTTCACCAAAATTACTTGGAAGATAGAGGCCTTGGCTACGTTGAGGGTGAAGGTAGACTGCGTTGCCAAAGTTATGAGCGCGAGCGTGAGCTGCGATAAAGTCGTTTGGTGTGTGCATCATAAGAGTGGTTGGAGAAGAGAGGGGATTTAAAAATGTTTCTATTATTAAGTGATAATCAATGAGAGTTTAGGGCAGAAAATCTTATAAAGAATAGGAGAAGGATAGGAAGAATGGAACAACGCCCAGTATTAGGTTTAACAGAACAGGTGATTGTTATTGGTACTAAAGGAATGCAGGAAAAAATTATGGCGCGAATCGATACGGGAGCGACGTCATCTTCGATTGATGAACGATTGGCGGAGAAGTTGGATTTAGGACCAATGGTAAGATTAAAATTGGTGAAGTCGGCATCAGGGAGTAAGCGACGACCGTTGATTCGAGTGAAAGTGAAAATTAATGGAAAAGTGATGGAAGAGGAGTTTACGGTGGCAGATCGAGCGCATATGACATATCCATTATTAATTGGGCAGAATATATTAAAGAAGGAAAAGTTTTTAATTGATCCGTTGAAGAAGAGTGTGGATATATGAAAGTTGCATTAATATCACAGGGAAGCAAGAGTTCGCAGATGGTAGGTGAAGCGTTAAAAAAATATTTTGACCAGGTTGATATGATTGATTTGATGGAAATTGATGTGCGATTAGGCAATGAAAATGGTATTTTTTATCAAAATAAGCCGTTTGCAGAATATGATTGTGTATATGTGAAAGGATCATTTCGATATGCACATTTGCTGCAATCGATTACTTCTTTATTAGAAGGAAAAGTGCCGTATATGCCGTTACCTACAGAGGCGTTTACAACGGTGCATAATAAGTTATTTACACATTTAGCATTACAAAAGCATGATATCCCGATGCCGACAACGTGGTTATTTCCAACAGTGGAATTAGCAAAGCGATTGTTGAAGAAAGCACGGTATCCTATCGTGATGAAGTTACCTGAGGGAACACAAGGCAAAGGGGTGATGTTTGCAGATTCGTATAATTCGGCGTCTTCGTTATTAGATGCGTTAGGCGCGTTGAATCAGCCGTTTATTGTACAAGAGTATGTGGAAACGGAAGGAACGGATATTAGGGTATTAATTGTAGGGGATAAAGTTGTGGGGGCGATGAGAAGGCGAGCACAAAAAGAAGAGAAAAGATCGAATATTCATGCAGGAGGCGTTGGAGAGAAAATTGAGTTAACGCGAGAAATTATTAATTTAGCATTGGATACAGCGAAAGCGCTCAATGTTGATATTTGCGGTGTGGATATTTTAGAACATCCGTTGGGGTCAAAAGTGATTGAAGCGAATATTTCGCCAGGATTGCAAGGATTGAGTAAAGTGGTGGATGTAGATTTAGGGAATGAAATTGCGCGATTTTTGTATGAGAAAACAGTTGCGGCACTGGTAGTGCGTAAAGATGAGAAAGCGAAGGTATTGATGCAGCAAATTGATGAGGAGAAGAAGAAGAAAGAAGTGCCAGAAGAAGGGAAACCGGTTGTGAGTAAGATTAGTTTTCGCGGAGAGAGGATTTTATTACCGGAATTTGTGACGAAAGTGAGTGGGTTTACTGATCGACGAGAATATGTGATGCGAGTGCGCAAAGGAAAAGTGGAGATTGAGGAAGGGAAGTAGGGTTGATTTTTAGAAAGCGGTTGATTTCTTTTGTTGAAATTTCATGTGGCCATCTTTGTTCAAATTCTTGAAGAATCTTTTGTCTTACGTTGTAGGTATTAGCGTGTTTGGCATAGGCACACCAGCCTTCCATGAAGTTGTAGACGTCGTCATACGTTATTTTTTCTTCTTTGTATAAAGAATTAGTCAAGCGTGATTTTTGCAAAAAATAACGCATATTCCTACGCTTGAGCAGTCTGTGATAAGGAAATATTTTGAAGCCCAGAAATTCCACACCTCTATCCAGATTAATTATCTTTGATTTATCAGGATGCAATTGTAACTTTACTTTTTCTCTGAGATATTGAGCAATTTGTTCTTTCCATTGCTGTAATACTATGGGTGAAGTATGGAAAAGTACAAAATCATCAACGTAACGAATATACTGTTTTGCTTTTAATTCTTGTTTGACAAAATAGTCTAGTTCATTGAGATAAATGTTTGCAAAAAACTGAGAAGTGAGATTTCCTAGAGGCATGCCTTTTCCACTGCCAGTTGCATAATTGCCCAGAATACGTTTGATGAGCCAGATTATTTTTGGATCTTTTACTTTTTTCTGAATGATATTTAATAGAACCACATGATTGACTTCATCAA
>Ga0209515_10004502_pt1 | contig 18772 bp, 19 predicted proteins | sample Subgroupgradi54m_FD_187454 | JGI IMG/M metagenome (GOLD analysis project Ga0209515, IMG submission 187454) | Subsurface groundwater microbial communities from S. Glens Falls, New York, USA - GMW60B uncontaminated upgradient, 5.4 m (SPAdes)... ...
TATCATGTCAATCGTCGTGGTCTTGCCCGCGCCGTTGGGCCCCAACAGTCCCACAATCTCCCCGGCACTCACGCCAAACGACACGCCATCCACCGCCGTAACGTTTTTATAGGACTTACATAGATCCTGCACCTTCAATATGGACTGTTCACTCCCAACAATCATCACATAACAATCTTTATAGCCCGTTTCTGTTGCAATTCCCGCCAAGACTCCGGATCATTGATACGATTAGACATGGCCGCAGCTTTCTTTACATACTGCCGAGAATTGTTTTTCACCTTAATGTCAGCACCGTTTTGCATCATAATCTCAAAGACATCTCCATCTCCAAAAAGCGATGGCTTAGAAACGCCAATTTTATCCTCAATGAGAGGAATAAATTCTTTGTTGATTTCATATCCTATAGAATTTCTTCCCAGCTCCCGCGCCGCGCGCGTTGTTGTTCCGCTTCCCAAAAACGGATCCAATACAGTTTCGCCGAAAAAACTGAACATTTTAATAAGCCGACGCGGCAATTCTTCCGGAAACATAGCGACATGCCCGTCTTGTTTCTCTCCGGCAAAATTCCAATGCCCGGTAAAGTATTTTCGCCACTCTTCTTTAGTCATCCGCGATTGTTCTTTTATATTTTCAGAAACATTATTGGGAGATTTCCCCAACTTTTTAAACAAAAGAATGAACTCATAATCAATTTCAATGAGGCCATTGCGCGGATAAGGGAACGATCCCATCACAGAAGCGCCTCCAGTCGTATGCATATTGGTTTTTTTTTGCCAAATGATCGCCCCCATATAATCAAATCCTATTGATTCGCAAAAACGGATGATCTCCTCGCGGATCGGAATAATCTTATACCGCCCGTAGGTTGCGGCTCGGGCAAATTGATCTCCGATATTCACACAGAGTCGGCATCCCGGGTATAACGCTCGGTAACATTCACTCCACACCTGATTGAGATTTGCAATGTATTCTTCATAAGAATCATGAAATCCTATCTGACGCTTATCTCCGTAATCTTTTATCTGCCAATAGGGGGGAGAGGTAATAATAAGATGCACCGATTCGTTGCCGATCTCGGACATAGTACGCGCATCTCCAATGACGATTTTGTGATTCGTCCCCATGCATTTATCTTAGCATTTCACTCATATCTATTTCCAATCCCGACTTAGTCTTTTCGTAGTAAACAATCGGAATAGCAATTTCTTCCCGCAGTGCCTTTTTACTCTTATAGGTGGTGGGTTTGATAGATACTGGCGTTGTGCCGATATAGCCGTCAATCCCACGCGACTCCTCATCGGGAGTTGCGAACCGCCATGAGGCATTTTTCATTTTTGCAATTCTTTTCAAAATTGATTCCTGAAATCGAAGCCCGATGAATGTCTTCTCTAACACAAGATCTTCAACCCAGCTTTTGACGAGCTCTCTATCAATGTGCTTCATTGCTTCCTTCAATTGCTCCACCATAGCGATAATTTTAACGGTCGCATTCTCAACAGCGTCAGGATGTTTTGTCAGATACCAGCGTTTCCACCCTTCATAGGTTTTTTCCGGACACTGCTGGATCAATTCCGATAATTGACCGACAACGCGCGGCCGAGTGCCTTGCGCATTCTGATTCGCGAGATTCATGATCTGCGTCGTATAGCGGGGGAAATCTTTCACTTCTCCTATCAACTCCTGTGCCAATTCTTGATTCTTAATTTTTATTTTCATAAAATATTTTATGATTCCCGATAGACACAGTATTCGCATGTCTGTGGCGCCTCGGGCTTGAGGCCGGTGATGATGTCGTGCGCGCGTTTCAGCACCGACATGCCGCGCGAAGGCGACACATCCATTTTTATGAGCTCTGTTTTGAAATTGGCCATACCCAGGCCATAGGACTGGGGCCAGAAAAACAAAAGATAGCCGTAGTCCGCGGGCTCGCGCCCGTTTTTCTGAAACAGAAGCGCATAAAGATCCAGCTGGGTGCGGTAGTGCTCGTGCGTGTCCGCTTTGGTCGGGTATCCGCGGGTCTTGAAATCAAACGGCACCACGCGGCCGTCGGGCGCTATGACGAGGTCGTCAATGGCGCCATTGAGCATCATGTCGTATTCCGGTATTTCGGCGCGTATCCCGCCGCGGCCGAAATTGAAATCGCGCCACGCTTTCAACTGTCGCGGATCGTCAAACAAACGTCCGTCCACTTTGCCTTCAATCTCCGGCGGCATCTCGGCCCTGCCACGGTACTCGTCAAAGTAATTCTTGAATACGTTATCCATGCCGTCGGGCAGTGACGGATAAATCCCGCGGGGACGTTTTTTTTCTTCGTTCATCTGGAGCCACAGACAGCGCGGACACTCCAGAAGCGAGGAGATGCCGGATGGAGATATTTTTATCATACGATGGCTGCGCGGATCTCGCGCAGAATATCGGCAGGAATGGGATCGCGTTCCGGACTACGACCCGGATACCGCCACGCCGAAATTATTTTTATCTTTTTACGATTCTTTTCTGCACCCGCGAGAATGTACAACGTCCATATCTCGCTGTATGTGCCCCCGTCCGCGGGCTGCATACATGCGATAGCTCCTTCCACAACCGCCTCTTCCATCCGCATCGGGTGCCGGATGATGCGTTTGATGCGTGCCTCGGTCAGACGATAGTGGCGCAGTTTCTGGCGCGCATGATGCGTCCACAAGTACTTTTCCTCAAGACGATTCGCGAGAAACATTCATATCAGTATAGCGCCAGCACGGGGAAAAGCAATCGCGCCGTTAAAAATCCGCGGGAGCACCGGTGCTCCCGCGGATTTAATTTACGTCTCTTTCGCTTCCCAATGCATTCACTGCACGACTTGTTTCTCCATATCTTTCAATTCCGCATCCAGCCCATCGGTCTGGACAGAAGTCAGGTCTTGCTGTATCTGTGCGGTTTCATCTGGCGCAGTGCTGCACGCATCTGCATAATTTCCTGTGTGGTGCTGGCGCGCTGACCCTGTATCTCCTGCTGCAGTTTTTGGCGCAAGGACTGCACGCTATCCCCGTATAACGCGCCGAACGCAATCGTAGGCAGAAACGCCGCCGCAAGCGACGAAACCGCAATCGCATACATGATTTTTTTCATAATAAAGAAGTTGCCTGTTTAACAATGCTTTTTCCAGTATACTCCATGGTTCCCCGCAGAATCAAAAAAGTTATCCCCACAGGAGCGGCGTATCACAAAGACACAATTTCTTCCCACGGGAATCCTGCGCGGCCGAAATGGCCGTAGGCTGCGGTCGCGGCATAGATAGGACGACGCAGATTCAGACGCTCAATGATCGCCGCAGGCCGGAAATCAAATTGCTCTTTGACCACCGCAGACAAATCCTGGCCCGCTTCTCCCTCGGCACAGACCATGAGCGGCTCGGCTCTCCCGATGGCATAGGCGACGGCCACGGTACATTCCTTTGCTAAGCCGTTTGCTACGACGTTTTTTGCCGCAAACCGCGCCATGTACGCGGCAGAGCGATCAACTTTGGTCGGATCTTTGCCGGAGAACGCCCCGCCGCCATGCGACACCAATCCTCCATACGTATCCACAATGATTTTCCTGCCGGTAAGTCCGGTGTCGGCGGCAAATCCGCCGACCACAAATTTGCCGGTCGGGTTGACGAGAACCTCTATCCCGGTCAGGTCGCCCATGACCGGGCCGATGAGTTTACGCATCAGGATTTCTTTAATCTGCGGCTGCTCAATCGTCGGAGCATGTTGGCAGGAGATGAGCACGGTGCGTATCGTGCCGTTCTCCATGGTAATCTGTGATTTGCCGTCGGGTCCGAGCCAGGAGCACTCCGGATCATTCTTACGCAGATTCTCAAGTCCCTGCACGAGCTTATGCACGAGTGCTACCGCGCGCGGCATGTACTCCGGAGTTTCTCGCGTCGCGTATCCGTACATAATTCCCTGGTCTCCCGCGCCTCCGGTGTCCACGCCCTGGGCAATATCAGGCGACTGCTGGACAATATTGGTCATCAACTGCAGATCATCTTTATATCCCAGACCGCGGTAAAACCCGCGCGCGATGCGCGCGGCATCCACAGTCCCCTTGCTCGTTACCTCTCCGCCGACCACCAGAAGCCCGTGCGAGCCGAAAGTCTCTACTGCCACCCGCGACATCGGATCCTGCGCCAAAAACGCATCCAGAATGGCATCCGATATCTGATCGCATATTTTATCCGGATGCCCGCTGGTAACACTCTCCACCGTATACGTATGCTGCTGCTTCATAAAAATAAAATCCCTCGCAAAAAGGGGTAGATAAAATTATCTTCCCCACATTTGCTTTGTGGGCTGGAATTAGCACTACGGCGCACTCATGCGCCGATTTGCCGGCGGGATTAAGAGGCCAGTTCCTCCGCCCCGTAGAGAAAACTTCTGTTTTCTTCTTCGGGGCCTCCCCGCACTCGTGATAAATAATTATTTTTTTGTTACGTATATCCCACTGTACAACCAAAACTTTTTTTATGCAACCAAAGTTTTCCCCATGCCGATAGACGCAAAATATAGGGTAATCCCCGCGGGGCAAGCCGCGGGGTATTTGAACCCTATGTTGCCATCGCTCGTTCGGAAATGAAAAGCGCTCTTTTCATTTCGCTCACTCGCTCGGCAATAAAAAGGCGTTTCCGAAACGGAAACCGCCTTACTTGCTATCACACAAAAAAATCTTCAGCCGAGGATTTCTACCAGGGCTCCCACGTATACACGTCCAGGCTTTATGACATAACAATTCAATCCGAATGTCACTTCGCCATCAGCAGTTCGCCGATAGGTTGCCAGGGTTCGCAATGGTTCTTGATGCGGATCTCGGAGACTCGTCTCCTGATCAATGGTGGTAACAACACATCGGACATTGAGATTCGCTCCCAGCATCTCCATCTCACCAATACGAATATGCTTATGCATCCACGTATCCTCTTCATAAGGAGAGCTTCCCGACACCTCAATCGTGGGCCGAAATCTGTTCATGGAGATCGGCTCTGCGACACGACTATTTAAATCATTCAGAGACGCACGGGAAATAATGAGCGCATGAGAACCGTCCTGGAAATTCCCCGGGAACTCGCGACCCAGCGCGCTTGAATAATGCCTCCGCGGATTTGCCGGATTGATCCGCACCAATCGCGCGGGCACATTTAAGAACTCGGTGAACCACTGACTCGCTTGATCACCTTGATCCAACGCGTCGCCCGAATCTTTGTGCACCGTCACATGAATCCTTGGCAACAAGATGCCAGCTAAAGGACCCACGAAAATAGTGGGCATACCAGGAGCCGAAAAGTCTGTGCCGCCCGATTTATGACGGATAGAAGAAGTTATGAGGGCCAGACGCGGTACATCCCGCTGGCTCAAGAATTTGCCGGAGGGATTCACCACCATGTACTCGCGGTCATACGCGAGCCCTCGCTCATTGACCTCCACGCGATTCACAGAGATCGCGCGGCCCGACTTCAACGGAGATACGTTGATTCCAAAGACAAAAGCTGACATAGACCCCCCCACAGAGAAAAAGTAAATGAGCTAAACATTTTGATGCTAAGTCTCAATATACCAAAATATATCGCATAAATCAAATTTACTCATACTAAACCATTTGACGACCGTCAAATGGTTTAGTATGGAAGAATCCAGCCGTTTAAACTCTCGGAAAGTTCTTCATATCCCATGAAGCGCGGTAATCAAACTTTCCATGCTGTTTTGCACCTGCATCGCATGAAGGGTGTATGTTTCCCCTGAATCATGCACCATCCCCCGCCGGAGCGTGCGAGCAGCGCCGTAGCCGGCTTGCCGTACTCCATCAATCACCGAGGCATTGTATTGCCCGAATGGATACGCAAAAAGCGTAATCGTGCGGCCGATATGATCTTCAATGATTTTTTTGCTGCCTGCGATCTCTTCGCTCAATTTCTCCGGACTTGCGATCTTTTCCAGGTACGGATGCGATCTGCTGTGGCCGCCGATTACCATGCCGTGTGAGGCCATCTCGCTCACCTGATCCCATGTCAAAAAATGCCGGTGGCCGATGGCGTTGGTAAAAATGAAAAATGTCGCGCTCATGCCGTAGTGTTTGAGCAAAGGGAATGCGTACACGAACTGATTTTCCCATCCGTCGTCCAGAGTGAGCACTACGGACTTCTCCGGCAGGGACGCGCGTCCCGCAAGATGATCAGTTAGAGCATCCAGCGACACCACGGCATATCCATGCTCCTGCAGATACTGAAGCTGGCGTTCAAACACGGCGGGCTCCACGCTGTAATTTTTCACTTGCGCCGAATCAGTCGGAGTATAGGGTCGGATGCTGTGATACACCAAGACAGGCACTGATATACTGGTGCTGCTCGCGGCAGAAGCGGACGTGGACTCGGGCGATGCTACCGGGGCTTCCTCCTGGGACTGTTCCGCTTCCAGATACAGCCAAAACCGCCTCGCGAAATTATCGCGGGCGTACGCGCCGCCGGCACCCACCATCATGCCCAGCACCGCGCAAAAGCAAAGAAAAAGAATTCTCCTGTGCATAAGAATGGTTGTGTGCTGCAAGAATATCTTGTATACTAGTATACAAGAAAGAAAAAGCATTGCAAAAGGTCGAAAAAAATACCGATTATCGCATATAACCGCGAATCTCCCATGAAAAAATATATGACAGCCGTACTTCTGTCGGCACTCGCATTTACCAGCATCGCGCTGGCACAGACCCCGACCACCACCGCAGTCGCAACTTCTACTCCGGCTACCATCCAGACATCCCCGGGCATTGGAGATGAAGTAAGCCAGCTGAACAAACAGGTGCAGCAGCAAATCCAGGCGTTGCGCAAGCAGATGGAAGAAGAGATAAAAGCAATCCGGCAGAAGTATCAAACCCAAATTGACGCCCTGCGCAAAACCGTGCAGTCCAAAATCCAAGACATGAAAGACGCCCGAAAAAAAACGCAGGAAGACACGAGACAGAAGCGTCAAGACGAGATGAAAAAGAAACAGGAAGAAATGAAGCAGAAGCGCGAAGAGATGAAAAACAAAATTCAGAATCATCAGACATCTCCCACGGCTTCAACTTCGGCGTCGGGCCAATAATTCCTACAAGATAGTATAAACACGCCGCGCATTCGCGCGGCGTGTTTATATATCCCCGCCCTCGCATCAGCGGCTTTTTCGGCTATCCCTACGTCATGTGACATTTCTTGATGTGCTTATACGAATAGGATAGCAAAAATTGAGTTATCCACAAATCTATGGGGGAAGCGGCGAAAGGGTGCTATAATGGAATCACCATATGCAACTGCTTTCCCTTATTATTGCCGGTGAATTGATGCTCGGACTTTTATTTGCCCTTCCTCTGCATCAGTCGCAAATCGCGTTCGCAACTCGCTCGCATAGCAATCCTTCCGAACTCGCGCAGGCGGCTGACGCGCCTGCGGTCTCATCCGATTCGACGAGTCCATCTGACGCCCAAACTCCCGCCTCAGATAGCGGGAGTGCTGCTTCGCCTGATAGTGATACATCTCCGTCCGGAACTACGGACACCGGAACCATCAATATGAGCCCCGAGCAAGAGCAATCTCCCGAATCCGGCGGCGGATCCGCGCCGTTGCAGGAACAACCTGGTATAGAGATCCAGCCCGGGGAGGCGCCCTCGCTGGAAAATCCGCAGCCCGAAAATATTTCGCCTGAGAATCCGGCGCAACAAACTGCGCCTGATGAAAATGCTTCACTGGAAAACCAAAATAATCCCGCGGTGATTGAACAATTATCTCCGGAGGCATCTGACCAGACAATCAGCCCCAACGAGACTCTCCCTGCCGAAGAGACCGCGCAGATTCAGGAATCCTCGTCATTTACGAATCCCGAGACCATCAGCCCCCGGATCATTGAAAAAGCAGATGTTGAAGAATCCTCGCTTGCCGCAGCCGCCAGCCCACAGGAAGAAGCCGCGATGCTCATCCAATTCGCTGACGAAAAAGTGAACGAGGTGGCCTCATCACTCCAAGCCAATGACTTCGGGAGTTCAGAATACCTGCTTCAGCGGATGAATACGCAAGTTGATGATGCGCTTACCACCATCGGTTCCATGGCCCCGGAAGAAAGTGTCTCGCTCAAGCAACAAATCGCTGATTTTGCACAAAAGGCAGAGCCAGAATTTCGTGCCGCACAACTGACTGTTCCGGAAGGCATGGAGCAGGATTTTGAGATTGCCCGTGCAAAGTTTCTTAATATAGGCGAAGAATTGAAATAGTCTTTTTGGGCATGATACCTGAAAACTCTCCGAGTAAAAAAAGAAAGAAGGCTATCTTGTTTTCGTTTTTGGTAATGGCAGCGATGATTTTCCTTGCGGAAGACGCGATCCTCATACGCAATGCTCTGGCAAAAGATAAACCAATCCTGGGTCTTACGGTTGCCGGAACAGTGGTGTCCGGTAAGGATACGGCGCATCTCAAGGCATTTCTGCGCAGTACGACAGGTGCAGGACACGAGACGCTGAAGTTAACATATGACGGGGGAGTTCTGATCATAGATCAGCGGGACGTGGGTGCAAAGCTGGACCTCTCAGATACCGTAGCCCGACTGCTCCGAGTGGGACGGGATAAAAATCTCATCCATAACATCATTACGCAAAATCTCTCGGCTCTCAGGAATGAACATATCGCCCTCTCGGCGGTTCTGGACAAACAGTCGCTTTTGTCTGTGCTCTCGTCCATCGCGCTTCAGGCGAACCGGGAGTCGGTCCCACCCATGCCGGACTTCACGCACGACTTATCGCGCACGATCCCACCAAAAGACGGAGTAAAAATAGATACGGACGCACTCGCGCGTCTCATCGGAGACCATATATTCAATCCTCCCGCATATCCTTTGCCTATTCCTGTCATAGCAACCAGGTCGGCGCATGACATAGCAGAATTGGATTCGATCCGATCAGAAGTGCCGCGCTTGGTGCACGAATCTATCAAGATAAAAAGTGCCGGGCAGATATTTACGCTTACCACGGAGGACTTGCTTTCGCTCCTGACCGTAGTGGAACGTCCCAACCCAAAAGATCCCCAAAAAACCATTTTGGCGCTGCGAATTGACGATACTTTGCTGAATAAAAAATTAGGCGAGTTCGGGAGAACAGTAGAAGACATCACTCATGCTGAATTTGACGACCATGACGCGCGGATTGCGATCTATGCCCAGTTTTATTCGGCGACGCGGCGCATCGCCGATATCCCGACCGGCGGCGAGATCCGCTCCTCGCAGGCGCTTAAAGAAAACGGGCGTCTTGCGCAAGCCGAAACTGCAACAGACGCCGGCGGAAAGTTCGTCTACCTCACGTTTGACGACGGCCCGAATAACATTTACCACCCGCTCGTCTTGAACATCCTAAAAAAATACAAAGTAAAAGCGACATTCTTTCTCGTAGGACAAAACAGTACGCGCTTCGACAAAATTACGGAGCGCACGGTGGCAGAGGGGCATATCATCGGCGATCACTCACTCACTCATGCGTTTTTGCCAAAACTCTCGGCTGATGAGATTCTCAATGAGATAAAGACAGCGAAGGATCTCCTCAAGCCCTTTAACAGCGATAAAGACGTCATTCTCTTTCGGCCGCCGTACGGCGGCGTTAACAAAACAGTAAAGCAGGATGCCAAAGACCTTCACCTTAAGCTTGTGCTTTGGGATGTGGACCCGCGCGATTGGTCTGAACCGGCCACGGATGAGCTGGTCAACCGAGTCGTCACCCATGTCCACGACGGATCAGACATTCTTCTTCATTCCAATCACCTCGCTACCGTAAGAGCCCTTCCTAAAATCATTGAGGATCTCATGGCCCGCGGCTATTCGTTCAGGACAATAGATCAGCAATGACAGGATACATCAAGGTGCGGGCTGGATAGTAATGAGAGCACCGACGCCAGAAATCACCATCCCAACATGAGCATTCTGGCGAATGACGATCCCGCGCACCGGAGACATTAGCGCCATTTTATCCACCTCTGACTGGAACGCTTCTGATTTTGCCTGCGCTTCTTCCACTTTTCCCTCCTGAAACATGATTTGTGCATCAGAAGCGCCGGACTGCCTGGCGGTAAGATCATTTTCCTGCAGTGTTACTCCCGCTTGCGCCTCTTTTACTCTTGCTTCTGCGGCCGCGATATCTCTGAGCGCCGTGGTCAGATTGGTCCGACCGGTGAATACATCTATCCGCCAGTTGTGCAGATTCGTGATCGTAAGAGTATCGTTTGCTCTAATATTATTGAGAACCGATCCCGTCATATCCAAAAAACCCTTGATCTGGCGGAGGTAGGTTTCGGTGACCGATACATAGGAAAGTGCATTGCCGGATGACAATCCGAAGCTGTCCAACGATGATTTCCATGCGTTCAACTCCCGTTCCACCAGCCACCGTGCGGAAAGAAGGTCTGCCTGCGGCCCCGCATCGCTTAAGGAATACACCATACTGGGATTTGTCCCTTTGGCCATGACAAAAAACTGATCGGTTTTAGCACGCACTGCATCATCCGATTTCGCATAGGCGTCCTGGAGTACGATCGCAAGATTTTTTCGGGCGCCGTCCAGCGTGGCCCGAACACTCTCCATCCTCGATGCGGCGTCTCGCGTACCGATTTTGTCACCGTTTTTTAGATCAAGCAATTTTGCCTGCTCGATTTTTACTCCGGCTGCCGCCTGATGCATCTGGGCGATGAGTCCTGCGGCGTCCAGTTCCGCGAGCTTCTGCCCGGGTGTTACGCGATCGCCCTCATGCACGTATACCTTGCTTACCGTGCCCTTCCGGTCAAACGAGAGACGGACAATTCTTTGCCCGGCCGGGGCGGATACTACCTTTGCTTGTATCAGAGTTTTTTGTGGCTGCCAGGGAGCGAGAGCAGCAGCGGATGCCGAAGTGAGTGCGGGGGGGCGGCCGTAAAAAATCATCAAAGCGAGGGCAGAAAAACAGATGACGGCGATAATTTCTTTTTTCGGAGTATCCGCGGACATACAATTACCTCTATCATACATCCTTCTTGGAATCTCTGCGAGCATTTTATCCCCAACAAGAGAAACCGATATGCGCATGAGTTTACAAGATTGTGCGGATGTAATACTATGGCTATTGCGCGCAGTCAATCCAGCCGGCAAGGATTCGTTCCTGCCGGCTTTTTCTATTGCCTTGAAAAATCTCTGGAAATCTCCTATTCTGCAATCAGAGCATGCAACGATCGCTCTTTACCATTTTCCAATAAAATATAGAGGTGCATATGCAAACTCTGCCAAAAAGTTCTCAGAGAGGAGATACCGAATATCGCCGATGCAATCTTTCCTCCTGATTTCGTAGATGAAATCAGGATCGCTTTGAAACAGAGCATCAATAATTCCGCCACATGAAAGGAGTAGTAAATGCGCATTGCAGCGATACTGATTTTTCTGGTCATAGTGCATCCAGCCAGTGTATGGGCCAAACACGGCCAATTCCCTCAATGGGTGAATAAGGCGGTAGATGGACAGGGAGAGTCATGCTGCGGGGAGATGGATTGCACGCCCGCGCAGGCCGCCCTGATTTTGGATGAAATAGCAGGATATGCATTTGCCTCCATTGACGGTTCAACCGGGTTTATCCCTGATTACTCCGTCGTCAGAGTACAATGCCCCATGGAAGATCCGCGACCGTATGTCTGCTTTAAAATCGGGCATGAGAACAAAATCAGCACCGGTCAGATCATCGTGAATGAGAACTCCATCAAATGCCTGCTGATCCCGAAATGCGGGGATGGCACATCGTGAAAGGAGAACATCATGAAGCACGCCCGCATGATTAAATGCAGATTCTGCGACTGGCAGAAGTCTGCGGGGCACGAGAGCGCATTTCAGCTTGATCAACATGTGCGCAATACCCATGGATATCAGTGGGCCGTGATACAGGAACACATTCGCGCCCTGGGTCTGCATGAATTCAGCAGGAATGATTTCTTTGACAGATCAGCGCGGAGCGAGTAAAAACAGCGGGTTCTTGAAAATAGAAAGATGGCTGCGTTATGGCAGCAGTAGTAGCGAGGGCGGACAGAGACACTTCCTGTGCCGCCCTTTTTTCATTGCCGAGAACAACAACTCAATCCCCTCACCACTTCTCCTTCATACTCAAGAAGATTGTTCTCCCAGTCCTTGAAGAGCTGTTTTGGCTTGATGATGGCGAGGGAGCGGTTGATGGCGCGGATCGTCAAAATCAAGGAGGAAACTGCCATGTGCCGCATGGAGAGGGATCGTGTGAAGTCAGCATCTTCCCTGACCGCACAGAATCAAGGGATGTTGGAGAAATTAGTGGCTTCTCTCAAGGATTTTGATGCAGCGTGGGAGGCCATGGAGCTTGACGAGCGGAAGCTCATTTTACGCAGTGTTATAAAGGAGATTCGGGCTGGCGAGGTGAAGGTTGAGATAGACTTTAACCTCTAATTCCCATTCATATGGCACTTTTTATATTTCTTGCCGGAGCCGCAGGGGCAGGGGTCGTTGCGGTTGGGCTCTTTGGGCTTGGGGCCTGGCGATGATTGCGGGGCTTCATGCGCGTGCTCGCGCGCTACACTTGGCACCGAGAACTGAACCAGTGCCTCGTCATGGCGCTCTACCACGCGGCGCGGCCGCTCGTCCTGCGGCGCTCCACTCACTTTGAAAATCGCCTCTACGATTCCGGCGCGAATTGCCGTCTGCAATTCGCGGAAGAGGCGCGATCCCTCGTTTTTATACTCCACCAGAGGATCGCGCTGGCCGTATGCCCGGAGCCGCACCGAGTCGCGCAAATGCTCCATAGCATCCAGGTGATCCATCCACAAGGTATCAATGGAGCGGAGCATCACCGCCCGTTCAATGTTTTTCATACCATCTTCCCCGAGGCGCGCCACCCGCTCGTTGTAATAGGCATCGAGCAGCACAAGGATGTATTGGATGATACTCTCGCGTCTGTCTCCGCTGCTTTCCCGGTCGTCGGCAATCTCGCGGAGTTTTGCACGAATATCGTCCGGTACTCCGGCAGCGGCTTTTACCGTCTCAAATATCTCTTCCGTATTCCACTCTTTGGCATCCGAATCCGCCGTGTGGAAAAGAACCACCCGCCGGACCCACTCTTCAATCATCTCAGAGATCTGCTTACGCAAACTTGTCTCTTGTTCCTTGTCTCTTGTCTCATCGTATGCGAAAAGCACATCTTTGCGCATGCGGTATATCGCATCGCGCTGCTTGTTCAGGACATCATCGTATTCCAAGACGTGTTTGCGCGAATCAAAATGAAACCCTTCTATTTTTGCCTGTGCCGCTTCCAGCGCGCGCGAAACCATGCGGTGTTCAATCGGCTGATCTTCCGGAATGCCCAACCTCTCCATAAGCCTCCCTATCTTGTCCGAGCCGAATATGCGCATGAGATCGTCTTCCAAGGACACGAAAAACTGCGAGGAGCCCGAGTCGCCCTGGCGCCCTGCGCGACCCCGAAGCTGATTGTCAATGCGCCGCGCTTCGTGCCGCTCGGTGCCGATCACATGAAGTCCCCCCAGCGCGCGCACCTCATCCGCCGCGGGTGAGTCGGGCGCGCCACCTCCCAAAATAATATCCACCCCGCGGCCCGCCATGTTGGTCGCAACGGTCACCGCTCCTTTCTGCCCTGCTCCGGCGATGATAAGCGCCTCCTGTTCGTGATTTTTGGCATTAAGCAGAGCATGGGGAATCCCGTTCATTTCCAAGAGGCGCGACAGCCGCTCATTTTTCTCAATGGAGACCGTGCCGACAAGCACGGGCTGGCCGCGCTCATGACGTGCTTTTATCTCGGCCAGAAGTGCGACCTGTTTTCCTTTTTCGTTTTTGAACACAAAGTCAGCCCGGTCATCGCGAACCATGGGTCGGTGCGTAGGAATCGTCACCACATCCAGATTATATACTTTATGAAATTCTTCGGCGCTCGTCTCGGCAGTACCGGTCATACCCGCCAACTTCTCATACATGCGAAAATAGTTTTGAAACGTGATGGTGGCAAGCGTGCGCGACTCTTTTTGCACTGCCACTCCTTCTTTTGCTTCCACCGCCTGATGCAGACCCTCACTCCAGCGGCGTCCGGGCATGAGACGACCGGTAAATTCATCCACGATTACGACTTCCCCGTTTTTTACGACATAGTCGCGGTCGCGGACAAAAAGTGCCGCGGCGCGTAGGGACGACTCCAGATGCCGCACAAAGCGGATACCTTTTTCTTCATAGATATTTTCCAGGTCGAGTATCTGCTCCACCTTATCAATGCCCGCGTCCGTGATGGATACGGCTTTCAATTTCTCATCCACGTTGTAATCCTCGCCTTCTTTCAGGCGCGGCGTAATGCCCGCAAATACTTTATACAAGTCCGCGGACTCTTCATCCGGTGCCGAGATGATGAGAGGCGTGCGCGCCTCGTCAATTAAAATGGAGTCCACTTCGTCCACGATGGCAAAGAAGTGTCCGCGCTGGCGCAATTGGCTCGGCGCATATTCCAGATTATCGCGCAGATAGTCAAATCCGAATTCGTTATTCGTGCCGTACGTTATGTCCGCGCCGTATGCCTCATACCGCGCGACTGGCCGGAAATGCGAAAGGCGCTCGTCCCCGTGCGGATGCGAGTCCTGATATTCCGGATCGTATATGCCGGAGAATTCATGCGAGATCACACCGACACTGGAGCCGAGCGCATGATACACGCGTCCCATCCACCCGGCACCCACGCGCGAGAGATAATCATTGGGAGTAATCAGATGCACCCCGCGTCGGAGCAGAGAATTCAGGTACAAAGGAAGAGTGGCGACCAGTGTCTTGCCCTCACCCGTGCGCATCTCCGCGATCCGTCCCTGATGCAGAGCAATACCGCCGATCATCTGCACGTCAAAATGCCGCTGGCCGAGAACCCGCTGTGCGGCTTCACGCACTGCGGCAAACGCATCGGGCAAGAGATCATCCAGCGTCTGGCCTTCTTTCAGCCGCCGTCTGAATTCTCCGGTAAGTTCTTTCAGTTCGCTATCCGAAAGTTTTGCAAACTCCGGCTCCCGCGTATTTATCTCATGCACGATCGGAGTAACCGAGCGCACATAGCGCTCATTGGCATCACCGAATATTTTCGCCAACAAAGCCATAGTTTCGTTATTTTACGCTTTTCTAACGAAAAAATCCAGCCCCAATGTATCGGGGCTGGATTTTTATTTCCGACATCTCTAATTCCCCTCGTGCCAATCGCGTTTGCCGCGGCGAAACCATGCCGCGGGATTCACGCGGATCATCTGCTTGGTCCTGCGCCCCATGCGTTTCAGCATAGAGAGCGCACTGGTCCGGTGACGCGAGATCTCGCGTTTCAATTCATCCTCCAGCGTATCGCAGGCAGCATGAATATCGCTGTCCTCGGCCGACGCCCGAATAGTTTTGCCCCTGAAAGTTACCGTAGCGCTCGCGCGATACACCTCACCCTTGTGATGATGCTGGGTCGTGCGCGCAACCTCCACATCCAGCATCACCGCGTCACCCGAGTCCACGCGCTTAAGCAGTTTCTCCACGGGCCGCACGATTTTAGCATCCAGATACTCGCGCAGAGAATCCGTCATCTCAATGTCTTTTTGTCGTATGTTTACCCGCATAGGTTCATTATATCAAACCCTCGCCGAACGCGCCATGTTTCTCCGCAACCATCCCAAAAGAAAAAAGCAAAAAATCATTGACACGATAAGATAAAAATGCTTTTATCTGTAAAGTTCCGAATCCATACTCCACCGATACACGGGAGGCCACATGACCGGAGACAAACATATTCTCGTGCTGTGCATACACGGATCCCCGAAAGGAGGACTTACGGAGAATTTGGCGCGCCAGGCGCTGGATGGAGCACGCCAAGCACAGGCGTCCACGCGCTTAATCCATCTGGTGGACTGGGGTCTTCCGTTTTTCAAACCCGAGATGTCGCCACCTCCGGCGGCAATGATACTTCAGGACGCCATACGCCAAGCGGATGGCATTATTCTCGCGTCCCCGACTAGATACTTCAATGCCTGTCCCGAGATACTCAATCTGATAAACTGGCTGGACTATTTTCACGGTCCTCCGTGGCCGCTGAAAGGCAAGGTGGCCGGATTTCTCGCCGGATGCGAGGAAGACGGCGGGCAATCCGCGGTCAACGCGATGATGAACCCACTTCAGCATCTGGGGGTCGCGGTGCCGCCGGGCGGAATAGTATTCCATAATAAAAACATGGCCGAGAAAAGCGAGGATCAATGGATGATTACTGATGTGCCGATTCTCGGCAGGAATGTCGCCCAGATGGCGCGGCTTCTCAAACACAATCCCATGACGTGGTGATCAGATAGCACTCACGTCCGGAACAACAAACAGGCGTCTCCTCCGAGGCGCCGTTTTTCACAGACAAAACAGAAAAATCTATTTCCTTTGATAGAGCGCCTCAATCATCTTCCAGACGAGTTTGGCTGCGGCAAAGTCAGGGGCTACCATACCCGGGATCGGAGCAAGCTCCACGACATCCATGCCGATGATGTCATGCGTTTTGATGACGTGCTCCAGCAGGCCCACTACCTGATACCAGCCAAGTCCTCCGGGCTGGGGCGTGCCCACCGCGGGCATCACCGAGTGATCAAACACGTCCAGATCCACCGTAATATATACTTTGGGCTTCAGTGTCTTTTCTATTTCCTCAACCGGCACATCGGGCGCGTAAAAAACATTCAGCGACTTTGCAGGCATGCTTTTTTTGCCTTCCTCGGCGATGTATTTGACGATATCGCGATCCACGCTCCGAATGCCGACTTCGGTGAGCGATATCTGCGGCCCGAGCTCGTACGATCGGCGCATCACGGACGCATGCGAATACCGGTCGCCGTGGTAACCCGGACGCAGATCAGGATGCGCGTCCAGATGCAAAATGGAAAAATCTTTATTTTTTTCGTAGAGTGCTGCAATGGAGGAGAACGCAAGCGAATGCTCGCCTCCGATGATAAAAGGAATTTTTCCGTGCGAGACGACTTCTTCCGCGATAAAACGGGAAAATGACGCAAGATGCTCTGCCGTGGACCCGCCGTGAAAAGAAACGGCATGCTCAAACGTGTAAAAAAATTGTTCCGCAACTGCCGGATGCCATTCGGTTTCGCCCCACGGCTCATCCAACTGCATGGATGCCTGCAAAATCGCCATCGGTCCCTCGCGGCTGCCGGACTTGTATGTCGTAGTCGCATCATACGGCGCGGGCATGATGGCTACGCGCGCGCGAGAAAAATCCTGCTCCGGCACGCCCGCAAACCGGAACGGTACTACTTCGGCTTTCACTGCACCCGCCGCGTTAAATTCCTGAATAGTGCTCATTGCCCGAACACGCGAGAAGCATTGAATCCTTTTCGTTTTTTGCCGCGCATACGCTCATGAAGCGCGTGCGTAATAATGGGAAGCGCGATAGTTGCTTCGCAGTAACAGGTGAGGTGATTTTCCGAATCGGCGATCTTGCCCCAGCTCATGGCTTCCTCCAGCGTGCATCCGGAGAGGCCGCCCCACTGCGGACTGTCGGTCGTAATCTGCACCGCGTATTTATGGGGATAATACGTCTCGTCCGTACCCTTGCGCATCAGATACTTGCCGCGATTGGGGATCTTGCGGTCTTCAAAAAGCAGATCGCCCGTCACCGCAAAAAGCTGGATAAAATCTTTGGGCACGCCGCCGCCCACATACACCACACCCGTGTCTTTCACGTGCGGCGCCATACCCATGAACTCCATGTAATCCTTCATCCCGTCAATAGAAAGCGTAAATCCGCGGCTCTTGGCAACCAATGCCGCATCGCCATACGGGCTGTCGGCGATTGCCGGACAAAATATCGGCACGCCCTCGTGCGCTGCGTCTGCCACAATACTCTTAATTCCTTTTTTCCACAGCCACAGGCCGAACAGGTGCAGAAATTCGCGCGAAGAGTACGAATACTTTTCATCCAACGTCACGATAAAATCCGCAATGAGCTCCGTCATTTTCAGATAGTCGTCCTCGCGCCCGTACACGTCATAGTAGCGATTCAAGCCGTCGCGAAAAAGCTTGGTGTCGTTTTCCAGATGCGAGCCCTGCCAGTAAGAAAATCCCATTGCCTCCACGATGTCCTCGGAGATATTTGCTCCGGTGGAGACCAGCACATCTATATAGTGATGCTCAATAAGCCAGGTGACCATCTTCCATTGGCCTGTCGTGGAAAGCGACCCGGTGTAGCCCATGAAAATGGTGGCGGACGGATCGCGCACCATACGCTCCCACAGGGTGACTGCCTGCGCCAGCTTCTTTCCTTGAAAACCGGTCCCTTCCATTGCCTTAAGAAGCGAGGAAACGGATTTATCACTCACGGTAATCGTCTTTAATTTTTTTGTAAGATGCTCTGAGCGCTTCATAAATGTAAAGAATTACTTAATAATCAGCGAAGTTAAAGAAATAAAAATCACCACCCGAACAATTTGCCGATGTCCTCGGCGGTTTCGCGCTTGCGCGCCACAGTCACAATACCATTTTGCAATACCAGCTTCAACGGGGATGACAGCAGACAGTGATGAGACGCAAACGCATCCTGATACGCACCCGTATCAAAAATAGCGACGTACAAGTCCTCACCCGGATTCAGGTTCTCCAGCCGCGGGAGCGACATATATCCGTCCCGCGCCGTGTACTTGTCGTCCGAATCGCAGGAAAGTCCTGCGAGCCACACGCGATGTTTCTTTTTCTCGTTCATGCGATTCACCGGA
>Ga0209515_10004503_pt1 | contig 18770 bp, 15 predicted proteins | sample Subgroupgradi54m_FD_187454 | JGI IMG/M metagenome (GOLD analysis project Ga0209515, IMG submission 187454) | Subsurface groundwater microbial communities from S. Glens Falls, New York, USA - GMW60B uncontaminated upgradient, 5.4 m (SPAdes)... ...
TTCTCCGGCGCGCCGTCCGGCTGGCCTTCGTCCCACGCGACAGCGCCGTCATACCCCACGGTTTGCGCGGCCAGCTCGGCCAGCTCCTTGATCGTCCGGGACTCTCCGGAGCCGACGTTGATCGGCTCAGGCGCCTCATACTTCTGCAGCAGCAGCTCGCAGGCCTCGGCCAGATCGTCCGCGTACAGGAATTCGCGCCGTGCCGTGCCGGTGCCCCATAAGGTCACACTCCGGCTGCCCCGCTCCTTGGCCTCGTGAAACTTGCGCAGCAGCGCCGATAAGACATGCGCGTCGGCCGGATCGAAGTTGTCGCCGGGTCCGTACACCGTGCTCGGAATCGCGGTGATGTACCGCGTGCCGTGCTGCCGGTTATAGGCCGCGCACATCGACAGCCCGGCCCACTTGGCGACCGCATACGGCTCGCTGGTCGGCTCCATTTTGCCGGTCATGAGGTGCTCGATTCGCATCGGCTGGGGCGCATGCTTGGGATACATGCAGCTGCTGCCGAAGTTGAGCAGTCGCGTGATCCCGGCTTTCCACGCCCCGTGGATCAGGTTCGATTCGATGATGAGATTCTCGTAGATGAAGGACGCCGGCTCGCTCGCGTTGGCTTTGATGCCACCCACTTTCCCGGCCGCGATGACGATCTCCGCCGGCCGCTGCTGCGCCAGCCACGCCGCAACCGCAGCACTGTCGGTCAGATCCAGCTCGGCGCGCGTCTTGACCAGCAGCTCCACGCGCGCATCCTGGCTCCAGCAGCGCAGCAGCGCCGAACCGACCAGTCCGGTATGCCCGGCGAGGAAGCGCTTTCTCGACGAAGACATTAAAACGGCCCCTTGAACCGCTGCTCGTGGCTGTAAAACGATTCGCCGCTAAGATTCGTTTCGCTCAAGCCCAGCATCCGCTCCGCCGTCCGGATGATCGAGACGGCGGAAGGATAAAACAGATTCTCCAGCGGCCGGGTCGTCGGACACGGCACCGGCGCAAAGCCGAGCCGCTCCACCGGCTGTTTCAGCGCGCCGAAACATGCCGCGCTGACCCGCGCGGCCAGTTCGGCACTGAAGCCGCAGAACTCCCAATCATAATCCGCCACGAGGCAGCGCTTCGTCTTGCGCGCCGACTCAATGATGAGCGCATCATCCAGCGGCGCGATCGTGCGGACGTCGATGATTTCCAGCTCAATGCCCCGTTTGGCCAGCACCTCGGAGGCTTTCATCGCCTCGACATTCATCCACGACGTGGCGACCACGGTCAGATCCTTGCCCGCGCGGCGGATCGCCGGCACGCCGATCGGCCCGATCTGCGACTCATCCACGTCGCCTTCGACGTCGTAGAGCCAGCGGTGCTCGAGCAGGATCACCGGATTCTCGTCGCGGATCGCCGCACGCGTGAGGCTGTAAGCATCCTGCGGCGAGGACGGCATCACCACTTTGATGCCGGGCAGATGCGCGAAGATGCTCTGCAGCGACTTGCTGTGCTGGGCCGACTGGCCCCAGCCCCGGCCGATCACCGCGCGGATCACCAGCGGGATTTTCAACCGCCCGCCGCTCATGTACCGCAGGGTGGAAATCATGTTCGCGATCTGATTCATCGCCAGCAGCAGAAAATCGACCCGGATGTGCACATGCACCGGCCGCAGCCCAGAAATCGCCGCCCCGAGTGCGGCACCGGTCATCGCCTCTTCGGAGAGCGGCGTGCCGAAACAGCGCCGGCTGCCGAACTTCTCGACCAGGCCTTCCGTGCTGCCGTAGATCCGCTTGTGATCCGGCACATCGAGTCCAAAGACGAAGACTGACGGATCAGCCTCCATCTCTTTTTCGAGCGCCAGCGATAGCGCCCGGCGAAATGAGAGTTTTGAGCTCTTCCCTGATCCGGCGCGAACCGCAGAGGGTGAGTCCACCCACACATCGGTGCGCAGCTCTTCTGCCGTCGCAAACGGCGCTTCCTGCGCATCGCGCATGCTACGCTGAATCTGATCGTCCACCGACTGTTTGATGGCGGCCAACTCTTGCGATGAGACCCCCTGGCCGGCTAATTCCTGTTCGAACCGCCGCACCGGATCCAGCCGCTCCAACTCTTCGGCGGTCGGCCGGCGCCGGTAGCCGGCGTCGAAATCTTCGCGCGGGCCCACGTGCTCCAGTGATCTGAAATAGGTCAGGTGCAAAATGCCGGGCTTGGAATCTTTTTCCATGCGGTCGAGCATCCGCCGGGCCGCCGCGACCACTCCGGACAGATCGCTGCCGTCACCGGATTCGACATGGCAGTCAAATCCGGCAACCGCCTCGCCGAGCGATTTGAACCCCTGCCGCTGATCCGCCGGCGTGTGGATCGCCAAATCGTTGTCCTCGCAAACGAACAGCACGCGCAGTTTCTTGAGACAAGCGAAATTCAAACTCTCCCAAAACACTCCTTCTTCCACCGCGCCGTCGCCGAAGAAGACCGCGACCGGCTCAGATGATTGGCGATACTGGTTGGCCAGTGCTGCCCCCACCGCCAACGGGATCGTGGTGCCGACGACCGCCGAGGTGGCGATCAGCCCATGCTCCGGCGAGGCGATGTGCATCGAGCCGGCCTTGCCCTTGCCCGGCCCGGTCGCCTTGCCGTACAGCTCGCCGAAGAACCGGTCGGTTTCGCCGGTCATCGCCAGATAGAGCGCGTGATTGCGATAGGTGCCGAACGTTTTCGCGCCGGCCGGGAGCACGTGGCATACCCCGACCGCGATCGCCTCCTGCCCGATCCCCAGATGCACCGGCGTTTTCATTTCATCGTTGAAGTAGTCGCGGCGGATCGCCTCCTCGGCCTGGCGCACGAGGATGAGCTTGCGGAACAGCGCCAATGACTCGGCTTTGTCGATCGCGCCGTTCGGGGCCGGCGGCCGGGCTGATGCAGAAGCGCGGATGGTCATTCTCCTGCCGGCTCCATGCGGCGGATCCCCTGATGCACGGCCACCGCCACCAGCGCAGCCAGCATGATTCCAAACGCCGGGATCGAATACAGCTGCCACACCCGAGCCACGATCACACCCGGCATTCCGAAGATCGGCTCCAACACTCTCATCGGCACCAGCACGCCGGAAAGAAGGATCGATCCCAGGAGCGCTCCCTTCACGAGCGCTCCGAGTGCTTCCGGCTGGCGCAGCCACACCGCGACCCCCAGCGACAACGCCGGCAGCGCGAACACGAAGTAGTAGGTGTTCGCGTGCGGCAGAATGATCATCGCCACCAGCAGCAACAGTGCGACCTCAAGCTCCAGCAGCCGGCTGTGGCGCCACCGGACGATGAACCAGGCGGTCGCCGCCAAAATCGCGCCTTGCAGGACCGTGCCGATCAGTTTGAGCGCATCCGGATACAGGGTCACCGGCTCAATCTGGCTGGAATCCACGATCGCGAACATCCGGTACAGCGCGTTGATCAGGGCCTGCCGCATGTAGATCGTCGGAAAATACCGGGTGCCCACCTCGCCGCCCAGCACCGCGAATGTCAGCGAATGCTGAAAGCCAAGCAGCCACTGCGCCAGACCGGCCAGCGCGCCGCATACGGCAAGCGCGACCCAGAAGGCCCGGCGATATCCCTTGATCAGCAAATAGGGCAGCAGGATGCCGGGCAGAAACTTGGTCATCGTCGCGACACCCACCGCCGCGCCGGCCAGCCCTTCCCGGTCGTGCCGGAGCGCCCAGACCGCCGCCGTCACGAGAAAGAACTCCAGCAGCTCGATTTCACGGCCCATGATCGCCTCCAACAGCGGATAGTAGTTCATCCAGAGGCATCCGATCAGCAGCATGGGCACCCACGCCGGCCGGGGGCCGAACAGCAGCCGCACCCACAGGACGAAGGTCGCAGCGACCAGCGCATAGTTCACGAGCAGCACGATCGTCATGGCCAGTTCTTTCGTCGGCGCGAAGATCAGCGGCACGGTCAGAAAGTGCAGCACCGGCCCGTAATTCCAAATGACCTTCGAATCCACGAACCACGGCACGATCCATTCTTTATTCAGGGACGGCCACCGCTCCGCCAGCTGGAACATCAGCGGCCCGGGAAACGCGGAGCGGAAATCGCCGCCCGCGGCCTGCCACGCGGCATAGATGCCGCTGTAGAGAAAGTGCGCGACCGAGTACGCCGCCACGAGCCACAGCGCGGCCCGGCCCCACTGCGTCCGGTTAGGCATGGGCAAGGTACCACTCCACTGTCCGCTCCACGCCCGCTTTCAGTCCGACCTCGGCCTGAAATCCGGTCAACCGTTTCAGCTTGGCTGTGTCCGGGCAGCGGCGGGAGACCGAGCCTTCCCGCGAGCCCAGCTCGCGGATCTGGGCCGAAAATCCCAGCAGTTCCATCAGCAGTTTTGCCAGGTCCAGGATTCTGGTTTCCTCGGGATTGCCCACATGCACCGTTTCTCCGGCGCATGCCGGGGTGACGGCCGCCAGCGCCGTCGCCTTCACCGCGTCGTCGATGTAGCAGAAAGCACGGGTCTCATGGCCGCCGCGCAGCTCAAAGGGCCGCTGCTCTTTCCGGATCCGCTCGATCAGCTCCGGGATCACGTGGCGGCCGCCCATCCGCGGCCCGTAGATGTTGTGATACCGGATCACGGTCCACGGCACGCCGTGGGTGGCGCCGAACTGCGAGCACAGCACCTCGCCCATAAACTTGCTGCTGCCGTAGGAAAACCTCGCCGGCAGCGGCTGCGGAAAGACCGCGGGCACCGTTTCATCGGTCGGCAGGCGCAGCAGGCCGTAGCGCTCCGCTCCGGCATAAATTTCCGACGTGGAGCTGTAGACCAGCCGGCCCACCCGCGTGCCGCGGCGCTGCAGCAGGTCCAGCAGGTTCACCGTGACCAGCACATTGGTGCGCGCCACGTCATAGGGCCGCTCGTAGAACAGCTGCGTGCCGTTGATCGCCGCGAGGTGGTAGACGACATCGACGGCCGGCGGCAGCTCGATCTCCGGCTGCGCGGTCAGATCCGCGTCCACCGCCGTGATCCCCGGCTGCCGCGCCAATTCATTGAACTCCTCATCCGCGGTGCCGGATTTGCTGAAATTATCGATCAGCCACGCCTCATCGCCCCGCGCGGCGTGGTAGCGCGCCAAATGGCAGCCGATGAAACCCGCACCCCCGGTGATGACGACGCGCATCAGACGGCTTCTTCCATCACCGGCTCAGGCGCGGGAGCCGCCACCGAGGCCGAGGCCGACCGCACGCCGAACCACGCGGCAAACCACCGGTGCGGCAGCCGGAGGAACCGTCCCCGCAGCAGCGCCAGGCAGAACCACGGAAAGTAGACCAGGATCGAGCGGCCGAGCTTGAAATGGCTTTTGCCGTGCCGCCGGTCTTTCCACACCGTCGGTATTTCGATGATGCCGTAGCCGAGACAGTGCGCCTTCACCACTGCTTCCAGCGTAACGCTGAAACTGACAGTGCTGACCAGCGGCAGCTCTTTCACAACCCGGGCCGAATAAAGCTTGAAGCTGTTCGTCGGATCATACGTGGGAATGCCGGTGAAGGCCCGCAGCAGCCATCCGGCCGCGCGCGGAATCGATTTCTTGATCCACGAAGTCTGTTCGATCAGCTGCGCGCCGCCCGGGCAGTATCGTGAAGGCGCGACGATGTCGGCCTGCCCCGGCACCATCCGCAGCATCGCGTCGAGCTGAGAGAGGTCATCGCACCCATCCGCCATGACCACCAGGATTTTGGAGCCCTGGGCCGCGGCAAACCCGCTGCGCAAAGCACCGGACGGGCCGCGCGCGATCGTGTTCTTGACCAGCGCCAGCCGCTCATCGCGCGCCATGCGCTCCTGCACCACCGGCACCGTCGTGTCATCGTCCCGGTCATAGACGACCAGGACCTCGTGGGGCGCTGCGATGCGCCGGCTGAGCTCATCCAGGGTCGCGTGGATGTGCCCGCCTTCATTCAGCACCGGGATGATGACCGACACCTCGATCATGGCGCGGTCCTGGGCACCGGCAGCGGCACGAGGAACCGCCCGCCGCGGCGGATGTATTCGCTTTTTTTCAGGAAATGGTCCAGATAGTTCCAGCTCAGCAGCAGCGCATACTCGGGCATGCGCGCCATGAACTCTTCCTCGCTCACCACCGGAATATGCGTGCCCGGCGTCAGCAGGTGCTGTTTGCGCGGATTGGTCTCGGCGATGCACTCCACTTCCTCCGGCGTGATCCCCAGGTAGTTCAGCAGCGTGTTGCCCTTGGCCGGCGCGCCGTAGCCGCATAGGCGCCTGCCCCGCGCGCGCAGCCGCCGGATGAGCGCCAGCATTTCGCGCTTCACCGCCTCCACCCGCGCCGCGTAGTCCTGATACCGGTCAAACTGCCGCACGCCCCAGCGCTCTTCATCATCCAGCAGGCGCGCCACCCGGGCGTCCACCGGATGCGGGCCGCCCGCGCGCTGCGCGTAGACCCGTAATGCCGGCCCGGAGGCGCCGAAGTTCACCCGCTCGACGTCGAAGACTTGCAGGCCGTGCCGGGCGAGAAACGGCGCCAGCGGCGTCAGGCTCAGATAGCAAAGATGCTCGTGGTAGATGGTGTCGAACAGTGTTTGGTCGATGAGATCGATCAGATACGGGGCTTCGATCACGAAGACGCCGTCTTCCCGCAGCAGCCGCGGCAGCCCGTCGGTGAAGGCGCCGACCTCGTCCACATGCGCGAAGACGTTGGTGGCGGTGACGATCTTCGCTTGAAGCGAAGATCGTCTGACCGCCTCGACCGCCTCCGGCCCGAAGAACGCGCGCACCACACTCAGGCCCGCCCACTCGGCCAGTTCGCCGGCGGTGGACGGCTCAACGCCGACCCGCACAACACCGGGCCGGATGTAGCCCTGCAGCAGCACGCCGTCGTTGCAGCCGATGTCGACCACCACATCCCCGCTGCGCACCTCGAACCGCTCCGTCAGCCCCTGGGCCAGTGCCGCGTAATGGACGGCGAGCGCCTTCGAGGTCGAGGACAGGTACGCATAATCGCCGAAGAGCTGCTCCGGCGGCACCACGTCCAGCAGCTGCACCAGCGCGCACTCCCGGCACACCGCCACGTCGAGCGGATAGCGCCGCTCCGAGGCGATCTGATCCGACCGGAGAAAGTTATTGGCCGGAGGCTGATCGCCCAGCGACAGAAAAATAGCCAGCTGCGAAGAGCCGCAATAACGGCAGCTGGACGACCGGCGGCTTACGCTCATGCGCCTATTCCCGGCCGGCGCGTCATGCCCCAGCAGTCGACCACGTCGCGCCCGTCCAGCGGCAACTCGCGGTACGCGCGGTGCGGGCAGCCCACAAAAATAATCTCGCACTCCAGCACCCGCTCCACCGGCACGAACTCCGGATCCTGAATATGCGCATCGGTGCACAGCACCGTCGCCCCTTCATACGCCAGCAGCTTGCGCAGTTTATAGGCCAGCGATTCGCGCGGATCGTCGCTGTCCGGCTTGAACGCCATCCCCAGAATCCCCACGGTGGCGCCGCGCAGCGTCCGCCGGCGCTTCACCTGATCGATCAGGAAATCGGGCAGCGTCTCGTTGAGCAGCATCGCCGCGTGGCCCACCGCGAAATGCTGCCGGTTGAAGGCGGCCAGCTGCATCGTATCCTTCAGCAGGCACGGGCCGGCCGCAAAACCGGCTTGCGGAAAGTCGGCCAGCCGCGCATATTCCCGCGTCATCGCCTCGCGGATCCGCTGGAAATCGAACCCTTTCTCCTCGGCGATCATGTAGAACTGGTTTGCCACCGCGAACTTGATGTACCGCCAGGCGTTCGTGAACAGCTTGGCCAGCTCGGCTTCCGTCATGCTCAGCTCGATGACGCGGGGGTTGATCGCGGAAAAGACCGTCCGCGCGACCGCCGCGGCCTGCGGATCGCTGCCCGAGATGATTTGCGGCAGCTCCTGCAGCTCCCGAATCGCCTGTCCCTGCGCGATCCGCTCCGGGCAGAAGCTCACGCCGACCTTCAGGCCGGCCGACTGCAGCGAGGCCAGAATCTTTTCCGACGTGCCGGGAAACAGCGTGCTGCGCAGGATGAGCACCTGGCCGTCGCGCAAAAACGGCCGGATCTGCTCGATCGCGGCGTCGACATCGGTCAGATCCGGATTCAGGTGGGCATCGAGCGGCGTGCCGACCGTCAGGATGATCGCATCGCAGGCGGCCACATCTTCGTGCGAAGCACTGAAGGCCAGCCGAAACTCCGCGGCCCGCGCGAGCAGCTCGGCCGCCCCGGCTTCCTTAAACGGCAGCTCTCCCCGCTTCAACTGATCGACTTTATTCCGGTCCCGGTCGATGGCCGTCACGCGGAAGCCGTGCCGGGCGAGCACCAGCGACAGCGGCAGCCCCACGTGCCCGCCGCCTCCGACTACGGCGATGCGCAGCGTCTGCGCGGGCGCCTGCGGCGCGCGGGGGCGCCGAACAACCGGTTGAGCGGACTCAGCAGCGCGCGGCATCGGCTCCGTTAAAAAATTCCGCCACCGTTTCGGCGGCGTAGGCGATGTCGTCATCGGTCAGATACTGATGCACCCCGAAATGCAGCCCGGTGCGGCCGATGCGTTCCGACACCGGAAACTCCCCTTCCCGGTGGCCCAAAAAGCGAAAGGCTCCATGCTGGGTTGGCAGGGAGCCGAACAGGGTCTTGCATTGAATGCCGCGGCGCTCCAGATGCTGATACAGCCCTTCCATCGACTGCGCAGCGTCTCTGAACACCAGCGGAAACGCGTGGGGACAGGTCACCTCGCCCGGACCGTCACGGTACAGGATCAGGCGGTCTTCCAGCGGCGCCAGCAATTCCCACAGGCGCTGGAGATACTGCCGGCGGATGCTGAAGGTCCGGTCGAAGAGCTCCAGCCCCTCGAGGCCGACGGCCGCCTCCAGGTCGTTCATCTTCGAGTTGTAGCCGACCCGGTCGAAATGGAAATAGAGCTGGCCTCCGCGCCGGCCATGCGAGCGGATCGAGCGGCACAGGCCGGCCCACTCCGCGTCGTTCGTCGAGATCATCCCGCCCTCGCCGCTGCAGATCATGTGCGCCGCGTAAAAGCTGAACAGGCTCATGTCGCCGAAGGAGCCGACGACTTTGCCGTTGAGCATCGCGCCGTGCGCCTCGCAGCAGTCCTCGATCACGGCCAGGCGGTGCTTCGCGGCGATCCGCAGAATCTCGTCCATCTTGCACGGCTTGCCCATTGTGTGGACGACCTGGATCGCGCGGGTGCGCGGGGTGATGGCGGCTTCGATCAGCGCGGGGTTGAGGTTGAGGGTGTCGAGCTCGACGTCGACGAAGACCGGCTTCAGGCCGGCGGCGAGAATGCAGTTGGCGGTGGAGACGAAGGCCAGCGCCGGCGTGATCACTTCATCGCCGCGCGAAGCGCCTCGTCCGCCCAGCGCAGCCATCGCGACGATGCCGGCATCGGTGCCTGAGCTGGTCGCGACCGCGGCATGGTAGCCGAACCGCTTGGCGAAGTTGGCCTCGAACCGCTGGACGTTCGGCCCCTCGGAGACCCAGTTGCGGTCCAGCGCCTCGTTAAGATACCGCCGGGCGGTCTGGCCGATTTCGATGTGGCCGAACGTGATGCGGTAGGCCTGCGGCGAACTCACCGGCGCGGCGGTCGTCATGCGCGTGGGCTCCGGGTCGGCACTTCGGCGACGGCGCGAGCATAGCAGTCCGGCGTGCCGATGTCGAGCAGTGTCGCCTGGGACCGGAACACGATCGCTTCTCCAGCCGGGATGAGCGACATCACTTCCCGTTCGAAATCATAGGCCCCGTCCCGCCATCCGCGCACCTGCTCCGCCGTCAGCACATACATGCCGCCGTTGATCCACTGCTCGCCGGATGCATCGCCGGTGACAAAACCTCGCAGATCGCCGGCCGGGCCGATCGACAGCAATCCCTTCGCGCGCGTGTTGCCCTCCACCCGGTCAGCACGGATGCCCACCAGGGTCGCGGCGCGCGGCGTGCGGTGATGGTCGGAAAGCACCGGCGCCAGCGGCTGTGTAAACCACGAGTCGCCGTTCATTCCCATGAACAGCGGCGAGCGCACCTGCCGGGCCGCGAACCGCAGCGCCCCGCCGGTGCCCAACGCGCTTGGCTCCTCAACGACGTCCACCTTCGGCAGCACGGCGGCATGCTCGGCGGCGAACCGGCGGAACTGGTCGGCCAGATAGTGCACGCTGAGCAGAATGCGCGAGCAGCCTTCCCGTTTCAATTCCAGCAGCCGGTGCAGCAGAAACGGCGCATCGCCCACCGGCAGCAGCGGCTTGGGGATGTCGTCCGTCAGCGCGCCCAGGCGGGTGCCCCGCCCTCCGCAGAGCAGCACCACATCCACATCCTTCAGCGCGGCGGCCACCGTCAGACCCCGCTCGTTATCAATAGCTGCGAGGGCGGCTCGGACGGCGCGCCCTGCAGCGGCTTCGGAAATCCGGAGCGCGGCAGCGTGATGATCCGTCCGGGCGCAACGCCCAGCTCGGAAAGCCGCGCTGCGCCGCCGTCTTCCCATCGCAGCGAGGCGACGATCACCCAATCATAGGTGCCGGGTGCGACGCCGGCGAGGTCGCGCACCGGCTGGCCCAAAAACAGCTGGCGGTCCGGCGGATCGTCCACGACGCTGACCAGCTCCAGCCCCATTTCATGGATCGTCAGGAAGGCAATCTCGGCCAGCTCGCTGGTGCCGCAGAGCAGGATGCGCCGGTGGCCTTCGTTCGCCACCCGGGCCAGTTGCTCTCTCAAAAACAGGCGCACGCGGCTGTAGAGCTGCAGCGAATACTGGATGAATTCGTAGGTGAGGCGGGACTTCTCGAGGATGCCTTGCGGGGTGATGAGGTAGTTGATGCGGCTACGCTTGGTGCCGCTGACTTTGATGAACCCCTTCTTCGCCAGCCGGCGCAGCATGAGGTTCGTGAGGCCCAGGGCGATGCCGATGCGCTTGGACAGCTCGCGCTGGGTGGCATGAGGCGTCTGCGTCACCTCATTCAGCAGGTGCATGTCCCGGTAGGTGCTTAGATCCATAGGCTGTTCACGAGGTGAACCAGTGTGTGTTAATCGCTAGTTGCTGTGAACAAACGAGTTTTAACACGGTTACTGTACCTGAAGGGAGATGTTCATGGCCTGAACATCGTTGTGGTATTTTCAACGGATTTAAGCAGTTTGTCAATGAAAAAGCGCTGCGCGGAAGGGGTAAATCAGGAGTGCCGGGCGGAAGGTTTTTGAGCCAACAGCTGGACGACGGCGAAGGCGGCCAGGAGGATCGCGTACGGCTCAAACGGCGGCCGGTGGCGGTAGCCGGCTTCAAACAACAGGTGCACCGAGACGCGGGCGGCCAGCACACCGACGATGAGCCACCAGCCCAGCCACTCGAGCGGGGCCCGGATCCCCCGCCAGAGGACCAAGCCCAGCCCGGCAAACGCCGCGGCATACGCATACGCCCAGAGCCCGAAATAGTAGGTGCTCCAGCGCAGCAGAAAGATCAGGTCGAAAAATCCGAACCCCTGGTTCAAAAAGATCACGTTGAAGTTGCCGATCATCGCCAGCGTCATCTTTCTGAGCACTTCGAACGGCTGGGAGCGCAGCAGCGCCCAGGCGATCTCCGGATCCCGCCACGGGTTGAACCAGCGGTTGATGTCGATGCCGGCGTTCTGGTAGAAAAACCATTGATGACTCAGCCGCGCGCGCACCGACCCTTCCGACGACATCAACGGCAGCGCCATGGCGAAAAACCCGATGGTGAACCCGGCGGCATCCAGTAACGCGATCCGCCAGCCCAGCCGCCGACGCTGGCCGAACACCAGCCACAGGCAGACCAGCGGCAAGAGGAGGTAGTTCCCTTCCCGCGTCAGCGCCGACCAGCCGGCCACCACACCGATCAGCGGCATCCAGCGGCCCATCCGCTCGGGCGCTTCGAGGTAACATACCAGGCACCAGACCACAAACAGCGTCCAGAAGATATCCATGGCCTGATGGCCGATGGCGGCGGCGGCGAACGTCATGAGAAAATTGAACGCGCCGAAGACCGCGGCCAGCCGGCCGACCGCCACCCCGCCCAATCGCCGTCCGATATCATAGAGCAGCAGGCACGCCAGCGCGCCGAAGACCGACTGCACGGCGCACACCCGAAAATAGTCGGTGCCGACCGTCGCATAGAGAAACGCGAGGAACCGGATGTAGCCGGGCACCAGCATCGGAATCGGGGTCCATCGCGGATCCGCCTGACCTCGCAGCAGCGCTTTGGCCAGCGCGTCATACATCGGCCCGTCCGAGCCGGTATTGAGGAAATCCGGGTTGGTCATGATCCGCGTCGTGTAAAACAGCCGCACGCCCAGCGCCCCCAGGAAGACGGCGGCCAGAAACCACCGGTCTTGCCGGGCGATCCGGCCCGCAGCTTCGCGCATCCGGCCGAACCACGGCGCGCGCTGCAACCACGCGGCCGCAGCACCGAGGAGCAGCGCGGCCATCGCTACCGACGGTGACCGCGTGGCCGAAACGATCTCCCAGAGGATGGTGCTGATCGCCACCGGCATCACCACCCATTCGCGGCCTTTCCACCGCGCGCCTTGGGCAGCGACCCATCCCACCGCCCCGGCCAGCCCGACCACCCAGACCAGCGTCCAATACCGGTGATACCAGACGGACAGCTCGACATGAATCGCGGCGAAGTCGCGGGGCAGGCTGGCCAGCAACGCCATCAGATGGACGGTAAACCCGGTGAGCAGCGCGCGGCGCCACCCGGACGGATTCCGGCGACGGACCGCAGCCGCATACGCGGCCAGCGACAGCCAGGAGATGACCGGAATGGGAAATCCGTAGCCGCCGCCGATGGGCAGCGGCAGGCGCAGCAGGCCGCCGCGCAGAAGGAAGACTTCGGCCCATACGACCGCGCACAGCGCGGCACCGAACAGGCCGGCCTGAAGAGGCGTTGAAGAGGAGCGAGCGGACACCTTACGAGGCAGCGGAATGCGGGTGCTGGCGGAACCAGGCGACGGTTTTGGAGAGCCCTTCATCCAGCCCGACGCGGGGCTCCCATTTCAGCAGCGATTTGGCGCGGGTCAGATCCGGCCGGCGCTGTTTCGGATCGTCCTGCGGCAGCGCGCGGAACTCGATGCGGCTGGCCGTGCCGTTGAAATAGCCGAGGATCTTCTTGGCCATCTCCAGAATCGTGCGCTCGTCGGGATTGCCCAGATTCACCGGCTCGTGCAGGTCGCTGGCCATCACGCGGCAGATCCCCTCGACGAGATCGTCGACATAGCAGAAGCTGCGGGTCTGCGAGCCCTCGCCGTAGACGGTCAGCGGCTCGCCCTTCAGCGCCTGGCTCACAAAGGTCGGAATCGCGCGGCCGTCATTGAGCCGCATGCGCGGGCCGTAGGTGTTGAAGATGCGGATGATGCGCGTGTCGACCCCGTGCTCCCGGTGATAGGCCATCGTCAGCGCCTCGGCAAACCGCTTGGCCTCGTCATACACGCCCCGCGGCCCGATCGGGTTGACATGGCCCCAGTAGCTTTCCGGCTGCGGATGGATCTGCGGATCGCCGTACACTTCGGAGGTGGAGGCTTGCAGGAACTTCGCGTGCTTGGCCTTTGCGATGCCCAGCGCGTTGAGCGTGCCGACCGATCCGACCTTCAGCGTCTGGATCGGAAACTTGAGGTAGTCGATCGGGCTGGCCGGCGAGGCGAAATGGAGGACGAAATCGACCGCCCCGTCGGGCTCATAGGGCTTGCTGATGTCGTGGAGGACGAACGTGAAGGAGGGCTTGGCCTTCAAATGGGCGATGTTGTCTTCGCGGCCGGTGATGAAATTGTCGACGCAGAGGACCTGATGGCCTTCGCCGATGAACCGGTCGCACAGGTGGGAGCCGATAAATCCCGCCCCGCCCGTGACCAGGATGCGCATGGAAGGTCCGTGAGGGCGGGCTTACACCGCTCCGCTGAGCGGCGAGGCTGCGCTGAACGGCACGGCGCCGTCCGTGTCCTTGCGCAGCGGCTTGATGCCCCGGTGCTTGTTGGGCACCCGCTTGATGTAGCCTTTGTGCTCAAGCGCGTTGAGCCGGTCAAGGACCGACTTGTAGGAGGCGATCTGGCAGCCGAGCTGGATTTCGCGGATCAGCGGCGACTTGCGGTGCTCGGTAAAGTAGCGCTGGATGAACTCCAGCACGGCCAGCTGTTTTGAGGTCAGTGTTTTCTTTGCCACGTGTGGCTCCCGGGTTGTGGATCCGGCGCCTTAACTATCACCATATCTTCATCACTTTATCGCCATCCGCGCGTTCCGTCAAGTGGCGGTGCCTATGCGAGGCCCCATGCGGAGCCCGCCAGATCAGCGATGTGCTGGCCGATGCGCAGCGAGGCGGTGGCCGCCGGCGAAGGCACGTTGCGCACATGGATGGCGCCGTCGAAGGCCGCGATGTCGAAATCATCCAGCAGCCGCCCCTGCGCATCGAGCGCCTGCGCCCGCACGCCGGCCGCAGCGGGCGTTAAATCCTCCGGACGGATCTCGGGCACCAGCCGCTGCAGCGCCCGGACGAACGCCGCCTTGCTGACCGACCGGCGCCACTCCGCCAGCCCGGTGCGCCAGTGCTTGGCGGCCATGCGCCAGAAGCCGGGAAACGCCAGCAGCTCGGCCGTATCTCCGACGCTGATGTCGCGCCGGCGGTACCCTTCCCGCTTCAGCGCGAGCACCGCGTTGGGCCCGGCATGCAGCCCGCCGTGGATGGACCGCGTGAAATGGACGCCGAGAAATGGAAACGCCGGATCCGGCACCGGATAGATCATCGAGCGCACCAGCGCGCGCCGCGCGGGAATGACATCGTAATATTCGCCGCGAAACGGCGCCACGCGCAGCGGCGGCGCGTGGCCGGCGGCCTTTGCCAGCCGGTCCGCATGCAGCCCGCCGCAGGTGATGAGCCGTTTGGCGGTGACCCGCCCCGCGCCGGTCTCGAGGATCCAGCCGCCGCCCGCGCGCTCGATCCGGTGCACGCGCACCGACGTTCGCACCGCCCCGCCGCGCTCGCGGATGATCTCCGCATACGCCCGCGCCACGGCCGCGTAGTCGACGATGCCCGCACTCCGCACCCAGATCGCCTTCACCCCGCGCGCATGCGGCTCGATCTCGCGCAGCCGCTCCGATTCCAGCAGGTGTAATCCCGGCACGCCGTTGGCCACGCCCCGCTGATACAGCGCCTCCAGCCCCGGCACTTCCGACTCATCGGCGGCCACGATCAGCTTGCCGCAGATCTCAAACGGAATCGCGCGCTCGCGGCAGAACTCCTTCAGCATCGCCGCACCGGCGACGCAGGCGGAGGCCTTCAGGGAGCCGGGACGGTAGTAGATGCCGGAGTGGATGACGCCGCTGTTGCGGCCGGTTTGATGCGAGGCGAGCTGCGGCTCTTTTTCCAGGACGGTGAGCCCGAGGCCGGAGAAGCGCAGAAGCAGCTGCATGCCGGCCGAGAGGCCGACGATGCCGCCGCCGACGATGACGACGTCGAGTTGCGGCATGAATGCGGAAGGTTACGTGAGCGCGCGCGCGACCGTGTCCACGACCCGCTCGATCTGCTCGGGCGAGAGCTCGGGATACATCGGCAGCGAGAGCACTTCGGCCGCGGCCGCTTCCGCCTTCGGATACGACCCGGCGTAGGCTTCCAGCGCCGGCTGCTGCGGCAGCGTCCTGGGATAGGCGATTTGCGCGGCGATTTTATCGCCGGTGAGCGCGCGCTGCACCTGGTCGCGCTTCGGCGTGCGGATCGTGTAGAGCGAATAGACGTGGCGCGCGCCCCGGCGCTCCGCCGGCAGCCGCACCTGCTTCAGGCCGGCGCGCTGAAACGCCTCCGCGTAGGCGGCCGCATGGCCCCGCCGCGCCTCGCTCCACTCATCGAGGTGCCGCAGCTTCACGCGCAGGATCGCGGCCTGCAGCTCATCGAGCCGGCTGTTCATGCCCATGGTCAGATGGTGATACTGCTCCGTGCTGCCGTGCGCCCGCATCAGGCGCACCCGGTCGGCCAGCTTCGCGTCATTGGTGATCACCATGCCCCCGTCGCCGAAGGCGCCGAGCGTTTTGCTGGGATAAAAACTAAGCGCTGCGGCCGCGCCGAAGGAGCCCACGCGCTTTTCACCGATGGACGCACCCATCGCCTGGGCGCAGTCTTCGATCAGGATCAGGCCGCGCGAGGTCGCGAAGCGCTGCAGCGGCTCAAGGTCGCAGGGGTGGCCGTAGAGATGCACGGGCATGATCGCTTTGGTGTTGCCCGTCAGGCGGGTTTCGACTGCGGCAGGGTCAAGGTTGCAGGTGGACGGCTCGATATCGGCGAACACCGGCACCGCCCCGGCGGCGATGATCGCCTCCGCCGTCGCAAAAAAGGAAAAGGCGGTCGTGATCACCTCATCGCCCGGGCCGATGCCCAAACCGCGCAGCGACAGCTCCAAGGCATCGGTGCCCGAGGCGACCCCCACTGCGTGCGCGGTGCCGCAAAAGGCCGCCGCCTCGCGCTCGAAGGCTTGGACTTCCGGCCCGAGGATGAACTGGCCGGACTGAAGGACGGTCTGGAGGGCCTGATCGATTTCCGGCCTCAAGGCCCGGTATTGGGCCAGGAGATCGATCAAAGGAATCGACGTTACGCTGAGACGGGCGGGTTCGCGCGGAACCATTCCACGGTCCGGCGAAGCCCTTCAGCAAACTTCACGCGGCCTTTCCATTTGAGCAGGCGCTCCGCCTTCGAGGTGTCGGCCCGCGTGCGCAGCACGTCGCCAGGCCGGTGCGGCTGGAAGGAGGGCGCAATCGACAGCCCCATGATCTTGTTCAGCTCCTCGAGCAGGTGAAGCACCGTGTGCTCTTCCCCGAGCGCGATGTTGAACACTTCCCCGCTGACGCCGGGCACCTGCGAGCAGGCGATCGTGCCTTCGACGACATTGTCGACATACGTGAAGTCGCGCGACTGCTTGCCGTCGCCGTAGACCGGCGGCGACTGCTTCTTCAGCAAACACGCGATGAACTTCGGAATGACGACGGCATAGTCGTTCTCCAAGCTCTGGCGCGGCCCGAAGACGTTGAAATACCGCACGCACACCGTCTCCAGATTGAAGCCCCGGGTGAACAGCCCGCAGAAGAGCTCATCCGCCAGCTTCGAGGCCGCGTACGGAGAGATCGGGTTCGCAGGCTGATTCTCGTTCAGTAGCGGCTCTTCCGTCTCTCCGTAGACCGAGCTGGAGGAGACGCAGACAACCCGCTTGGCCTTGGCCTTCACCGCCGCGTCCAGGATATTGACCGTCCCGAGCACGTTGACGTCGGTGTAGCCGATCGGATCGGCCATCGATTTGGGCACGCTGCGCCATGCCGCCGCGTGGATCACGAAGTTGATGCCCTGCAGAGCCTTGCCGACCTTCTCGCGTTCGCGGATATCCGCCTTCATGAACTCGACTTTGTCCTTCACGTGCGCGAGATTCTCCAGCTTTCCCGACGAGAGATCGTCCAGCACCCGCACGCGGTGCCCGTCGGAGAGCAGCTTGTCGACGATGTGCGAGCCGATGAAGCCGGCCCCGCCGGTCACCAGGTAATTGGCCATGTTACGCGTTCCTTTTTTCGAGTTGGCAGCACTCCGGAGTGCCGCAGCCCTGCACCTCAAGGCGCAGCAGGCAGCCGCTCCGGTCGAATGTCAGGCGGAACACCGCCTGGCAGCGCGAACAGCGCCCGGTGTCCTTGCGGACCGTCAGCGCGCCGCCGCAGAAACAGCAATAGCCCTTCGGTTTCACAGCTTGATCACTTTCGCGTTCGGCCGGCTCAGCGCGCCGTACTGGTTGCGCGTGTCGATGATCACCGGCGCGTGGCGCAGGATCAGCGCATAATCCACCGTCGAGTGGTTGGTCAGCAGCACCGCAGCGTCCAGCCGCCGCAGCATCGCCGGCGAGAGCCGCTGCGAGCTGCGGCGCTTGCCGTTGACCTCGGCGGAAGGCACGAACGGGTCATGGTAGCTGAGGATCGCCCCGCGCTGCTCCAGCAGCCTGGCGACATCGAAGGCCGGCGAATCCCGCAGATCGCCCACGTCCTTCTTATAGGCCAGCCCGAGCAGCAGCACCTGCGCTCCCTTGAGCGATTTGCGCCGGTCATTTAGCGCCTGCCCCACTTTCTCGACGACATACTCCGGCATCGCGCCGTTGATCTGTGTGGCCAGCTCGATGAACCGCGCCTCGAAGCCGTGCACCCGCACCTTCCACGCCAGGTACATCGGGTCCGAGGGAATGCAGTGGCCGCCGATGCCCGGGCCGGGATAAAACGGCATGAAGCCGAAGGGCTTGGTCCGCGCCGCTTCGATGACCTCCCAGACGTCGATGTCGAGCCGGTCGCAGATGAGCGCGATTTCATTCACCAGCCCGATGTTCACCGCGCGGAAGGTGTTCTCGAGCAGCTTGACCATCTCGGCGACCTTCGAGGAGGAGACCGGCACGGTGCGGTGGATGGCCGAGCCGTAGAGGGCGGTGGCCAGCTTGGTGCACTGCGGCGTGATGCCGCCGATTACTTTCGGAATCGTGCGCGTCGTGTAGGTGTCGTTGCCCGGGTCGATGCGCTCCGGCGAAAAGGCGAGGCAGAAGTCCCGGCCGGCCTTCAATCCCCTGGCCTCCAGCGCCGGCAGGATGACTTCATTCGTCGTTCCGGGATAGGTGGTGCTCTCCAGCACGATCAGCTGGCCCTTCTTGACCCGCTTGGCGATTTCTTCGGTCGCAGAGAGGATGTAGGACATGTCCGGCTCGCGCGTTTTGCGCAGCGGCGTCGGCACGCAGATGATGATGGCGTCCTGCTGCCCGAGCACGTTGAATGAGGCCACGGCCCGCAGGCGG
>Ga0209515_10004504_pt1 | contig 18767 bp, 13 predicted proteins | sample Subgroupgradi54m_FD_187454 | JGI IMG/M metagenome (GOLD analysis project Ga0209515, IMG submission 187454) | Subsurface groundwater microbial communities from S. Glens Falls, New York, USA - GMW60B uncontaminated upgradient, 5.4 m (SPAdes)... ...
GGCTCGGGGTCGTCGACGGTGGCCAGGGCATAGCCCTCGATGTAGTCGCCGGCGAACTCGAAGCGACGCAGCTCGTGGCTGGGGATGCGCCAGACGCCCTCGTATTCCTCCAGCGGCGTCAGCGGGACGTCGATGGTGAGCTCGGGTGCGACCACGACCGCGCGCCGGGCCGCGTGGTAGCCAGGCTTGCGCAGCTCGAGCGTCACCTGCGCGCCCGCGGGCGCGCGCAAGTTACCCGGCGTGTGCCCGATGAGCGCGCCGTCGCGCACGAGGTCGGCTCCCGACGGCGTGCTGGTGATGGTCACGGTGGCGCCCGAGCCGACCACCTCGGGCGCGCGGCGCGGCGGGTCGCGACGGTGACCGAGCGCCAGGGTCAGCGCCAGCGCCAGCGCGCCCGCGCCCACCGCTCCACCCGCGAGCAGGAGCCGCGTGTGCCCGGCGCGCGGCCGAGGCGAGGCCGTACCCGCCACGGTGGCGCTGGCGGCGCCGCGACCGGCACCGGTGACGCCCAGCGCCGTCTCGACCATCGCGAGCAGCTCGAGCGCACCTGCGGGCCGGTCCTCTGGCCGCTTGGCCAGGGCGCGCACGACCGCCGCCTCGAGCGCCTCGGGCACGCGCAGGCCGCCCGTGGCCGTCGACAGGGGCGCGGGCGGGGCACGGAAGTGCTGCTCCATCAGCGACGGCAGCGACGTGCCGTGGAAGGGCGGCTGCCCGGTGAGCATCTCGTAGATGACGATGCCCAGCGCGTACACGTCGGTGCGCGCGCTGACCGGCTCGCCGCTCCACTGCTCGGGCGCCATGTACGCGGGCGTGCCCACCCAGGCGCCCTCGGCGGTGACGCGGCTGGCGCCGGTCTCGGCGGCGACGTCGGCGAGCACCTTGGCGATGCCGAAATCGAGCACATACACGCGCCCGCCCAGGAAGATGTTGTCGGTCTTGAGGTCGCGGTGGATGACGCCCTGGGCGTGCGCCGCGGCCAGCGCCTCGCACACCGGGCGCAGGATGCTGGGCAGCTGGTCGAGCGGCAGCGGGCCGTCGCGGCGCAGCTTGCGGCCGAGCGACTCGCCCTCGACGTAGCTCATGGCCAGCCACAGCCGGCCATCGTCGAGCCGGCCCATGGCGAACACATCGACGACGTTGGCATGCTCGATCTTGTTGACCGCGCGCGCCTCGCGCACGAAGCGCTCGAGCGCCTCGGCGCTGCCGGCCAGGCGGCGCTTGATCACCTTGATGGCCACGCGCTTGCCGATGACCGGGTGGCGCGCGCGGTACACGTCGCCCATGGCGCCCGCGCCCACGTGCGCCTCGATCACATACTCGCCCGCCCGTGCACCCTCGCCCAGGCGCTCGTCGGCATCGCTGCCAGCATCCCCCTCGGACACGTTTCGAGTATACACGCGGGCGGTCATACGCCCAGGCGGCGGGAGTCTTCTCTTCCACCCGGATTCCGCGTGGTTGCGATGTCAGACCGGAAGGGCAAGATGAGCTTCGTGGGCGCGCGGCGGGTCATCCTGCACCTCGATCTCGATGCGTTCTACGCGTCGGTGGAGCAGCGCGACGATCCGTCGCTCCTGGGCCAGCCGGTCGTGGTCGGCGGCGACGCACGCCGGGGCGTCGTCTGTGCGGCCAGCTACGAGGCGCGCAGGTTCGGCGTCAAGAGCGCCATGCCCATGAGCACGGCGCTGCGCCTGTGCCCGCGCGCGGTGGTCATCCGGCCGCGCTTCGACGCCTACCAGGCGGCCTCGGGCGAGTTCTTCGCCATCCTCGACGAGTACTCGCCGCTGGTGGAAGGCCTGTCCCTCGACGAGGCCTTCCTCGACGTCACCGGCGAGGAGCGCCTGTTCGGCGACGGGCCGACCATCGCGCGCACCATCAAGCAGCGGGTGCGCGCCGAGATCGGGCTGACCGTGTCGGCGGGCGTGGCGCCGTCCAAGTTCGTGGCCAAGATCGCCAGCGACCTGCGCAAGCCCGACGGCCTGGTCGTGGTCGGCCAGGGCGAGGAGGTCGCCTTCCTGCACCCGCTGCCGGTGTGGCGTCTGTGGGGCGTGGGCAAGGTCACCGAGGAGGAGCTGCGCCAGCTCGGCCTGACCACCATCGGCGACGTGGCGCGCTTCGACGTGGCGCGCCTGGCCAGGCGCCTCGGCGCCGACAGCGCGCAGCACCTGGCCGCGCTCGCCGCCGGCCTCGATGATCGCGTGGTCGAGCCCGACCGCGCGCCCGTCTCCATCGGCCACGAGGACACCTTCATGGAGGACGTGCACGGGCGTCCGCCGCTCGAGGTCCACCTGCTCGACCAGGCCGACCGCGTGTGCGCGCGCCTGCGCGAGGGCGGCTACCGTGCCCGCATCGTGACCTTGAAGGTGAAGTACGCCGATCACTCGCGCACCTCGCGCCGTCGCACCCTGCCCCGCCCGACTGCCGACGGCCGCCTGGTGGGCGAGACCGTGCGCGCCCTGCTCGCCGACGTCGCCGACATCGAGCGGCGCGGCGTACGCCTCACCGGCGTCAGCTGCTCGGGCCTGGAGAGCGAGCACGCGCCGCGCCAGCTCGGCTTCGACGACGGCCAGGCCGAGCGCGGCGAGGCCCTGGGCAAGGCGCTCGATCGCATCTCGACGCGCTTCGGCACCGGCAGCGTCAAGCGCGCGGTGCACGTGGATCCTTCCGAGGACTGAGGACTAGGGAACTTTCGGCCGGTACAGCGGGCACGCGCGCACCGGCTGGCGCGGGTACTTGTCGGGCAAGAGCGGGCACAGGATGAACGTCGAGCGGGCCGAGCGCACGTAGCGCGGCGGCGCGGCGCAGCTGTGGCACAGCGACTCGGGGAACGGCAGGTCGGACGGCGGTGGCTCGGGCGGTTCGTCGCTCACGCGCCCGTCATTGTACGACCACGGGCGCGCACGTCGACACGCCCGCGCCGACCACCTGGTACGGGCTGTCCGGGATCACCACGTCGACCTTGCCCAGGCCGCCGTTGCCCATGGGATCGAGGCGCAGCACCCGGTTCGCGCCCGCGGTCACGAAGATGTAGTAGCGGCCGCCGTAGTGCGCGAAGGCCCAGGCGTCCACCAGGCCGCTCTCGGCCGGTACGTCGTAGGTGTGGACGCGCATGCCGGTGGTCTTGTCGAGCTGCGCCACCGCGCTCCTGGCGAACAGGCCGGTGGCCGGGAAGTAGCCCCACAGCTCGGCGTTGCCGGTGCCGGCGAGATCCGGGCTGCGCTGACCCGACTGCGCCGTGATGTGACCCAGCTTGGCGGTCGCGTAGCTGCTCGGGTTCACGCTGCCCAGATCGCCGTCGCCGTTCGAGGTCGGCAGGGCCAGCGACGCCGCGCCGCCCGCGATGAAGAGGGTCTCGGCATCGCTGCCCGGGCTCTCCGAGACGAAGGCCATGCCGAACAGCTCGAAGCCCTGCGAGCCCTTGACGAAGCCACTCGGCGTGCACGACGCGTCGGTCGTGCTGACCAGGAAGATCTCGCCGCTGGTGTAGAGCCCCCAGGCGCGCCCGGTGCGGTCGACCGACATCGAGAAGGGCGAGGCCTGGGGCTCGAACAGGACCGGGTAAGGCGCGCCCGCCGGGCAGTTGAGCTGGCCGATGAGGTGGAAGGTGTTGGCGTCGTGGCGCGGGTCGAAGGAGAGGAAGTTGCGGTCGCGATCGACCACGTAGATCACCTGCGTGGCCTCGGCGCAGTCGTCGGGAGCGCCGCCGCACGAGCCGCCACTGCAGGTCTGCGCGCCGCAGTCCTCCACCATGCCGCCCAGCACGCCGCCCGTGCACGTGTACACGTCGTTGCCCACGCACACCTGCACGTGGCTGGGGTCGCACTCGGCGCAGCCGTGCCCGGAGTAGCAGGTCTGGCCCGCGCTGCAGGTCTCGTCGGTGTGCCAGGCGCCGTCCTGGCAGGTCTGGTACTCGTCTCCTGCGCAGCGCGTCGTGCCCGGCGAAGAGCAGGATCCGGTGGAGGCGTCGGGGCCGCCCGAGGTGTCGCCGCCGGAACTGTGGGGCGCGCAGGCGACGAAGAGCGGCAGCAGCCACAGCAGCGTGCGACGGCTCGCCGCTGGCGTCATTGCACGACCACGGGCGCGCAGGTCGACACGCCCGCGCCGACCACCTCGTAGGGCGTGTCGGGCAAGATGGTGTCGGTCTGGCCGGCGCCACCGTTGGCGGCCGGGTCGAGTCGCAGCACGCGGTTGTGGTTGCCGCCGAACAGATCGGCGGTGCTCACGAAGATGTAGTACCGGCCGCCGTAGTGGGCGAAGGCCCAGGCGGTGACCTGCCCGACCAGCGCGGGCAGGTTGTACGTGTGTACCGACTGGCCGGTGGCCTTGTCGATCTTCGCCACCGCACCCATGCCGCCCGGGAAGTACGCCCACAGCTCCGCGTTGCCCGTGCCGGTCAGCTCCGGGCTGTACTCGCGCATCTCCATCTGGCCGATGCGGGTGGTCGCGTAGCTCGACGGAACGACCTGCCCCAGGTCTGCCCGGTTCATGCCCGCACCGATGGCGGCCCCGCCCGCGATGAAGAGCGTCTCGGTGGTGCCGCCGGCCGTGTCGGAGACGAAGCCCATGCCGAACAGCTGGAATCCTTGCGAGCCGCCCACGAATCCGCTCGGCATGCACGAGGCGTCCTGCGTGCTGACCAGGAAGATCTCACCGCTGGAATAGAGGACCCAGGCACGGCCCGAGCGATCCACCGACATGGAGAACGGCGACGTGGACGAGAGGGGGTCGAGGGACGGACCGGCCGGGCAGTTCAGCTGCCCGATCATGTGGAAGGTGTTCGCGTTCTGGCGCGGGTCGAACGAGAGCAGGTTGCGGTTCTTGTCCACGACGTAGATCAGCTGGGTCGCGTCGGAGCAGTCGTCGGGCGGCGTACCGCCACAGGTGCCGCCCGCGCAGATCTGCGCGCCGCAGCTCATGACCATGTCGCCCAGGTTGCCGCCCTGGCACTGGTAGACGTCGTTGCCCACGCACACCTGCACGTGGCTGGGGTCGCACTCGGCGCAGCCGTGCCCCGAGTAGCAGGTCTGGCCCGCGGTGCAGGTCTCGGTGGTTTGCCAGGAGCCGCCCTGGCAGGTCTGGTACTCCTGGTCTTGGCAGCGTGTCGCACCGGCCGAGCCGCAGACCTCGGTCGAGGCATCCGGGCCGCCCGGCGAATCGTCGCCGCCGCCGGTGCGCTGCTGGGCCGGGCAAGCCAGCGTGAACAGGAGCGGAAACGTCACCAGGCCGAGATGCATGGTTCGCATGCGGGCGACCATACCTCAGGCCTCCGGCGTGGGAACCGTCACGCTTGCACGTGCGTATATACTTCCGCTGACATGCGACCTGGCTTCCTCGCCCGCGCCCTGCTCTGCGCCGCGCTCTCGCTGCCGTTGGCGCCGTCCGCGCACGCCTACCAGTGGTCGGGCAAGATCGCCTTCGCCGCGAAAGGACTGGACGATTCGGATCCCTCGGTGCGTCTGGCGGCGGTGCGCAAGCTGGCCGAGTTCGACCCGGCGGTGGCCAAACGCTACCTCCTGCCCGTGCTCACCGACCACGATGTGGGCGTGCGCCGCGAGGCCGCACGCGTGCTGGCGCGCGGCAAGGTCATCGACGCCATCGAGCCCATCTCGGAGTGGCTGCAGTCGTATGACAAGGACGAGCGCGTGGTCGCGGCCGGGCTGCTGGGTGACATGGCCTCGCCGCGCGCGGTGGCCGCGCTCGGCCGCGCCCTCGCCGACACCGAGCCCGACGTGCGCAAGGCCGCGGTCGAGGCGCTCGGGCGCATCGGCGGCCCCGACGTGATCACGCCGCTGGTCGGGCGCCTCGACGACGACTCCATGCAGGTGCGCCGCTCGGCGGCCGAGCGCCTGCGCGACCTGGGCGACCCGCGCGCCATCATCCCGCTGGTCGAACGCTTCTCCGACGCGGCCAAGGAGGTCCGCCTGGCCGCGGTGCAGGGCGTGGGACGCCTGGGCGATCCGCGCGCGACCTCGGCGCTGATTCGCCTGCTGCGCGACCCGGTGCTCGAGGTGCGTCTGGCCGCGGTCGAGGCCCTGGGCCTCCTGCGCTCGGCCGAGGCCGTCGACGCGCTCTTGCCCCTGCTCGAGAGTCGCTCCGACGAGATCGGCACCAAGGTCTGCGAGGCCCTGGGCCGCATCGGCGACGAGCGCTCGGTGCGCGCGCTGGTGCGTCACCTGGGCCAGGGCCCCCTGCGCGCCGCCGCGGCCGAGGCGCTGGTGCTGGTGGGCAAGCCGGCCGTGCCGCCGGTGGTCGCCTGCCTGGAAGGTTCCGCCGACGAGTGCGACCCGGCCGCGGCGGTGCCGCTCCTGGGCCAGATCGGCGACGCGCGCGCCACGCCCGCCCTGGTGGCCGAGCTGGGCCGCGCCCGGGTCAAGCGCGAGCTGGTCGTCGACGCGCTGGGCGCCATCGCCGATCCCACCGCGCTGGTGCCGCTCCTGGCCCTGCTCGACGGCGCCGACGCCGCGCTGGAGAAGCGCGTGCTGCGCGTGATCGAGCCCATCCTCGACGCGCGCGCCGGCGACGTGCTCATCCGCGCGCTCGCCGACAAGGACGACGACGTGCGCGTGCTCGCCGCCAGCTACCTGGGCGCCCTGAGCGTGCGCGCCGCGGTGCCCCCGCTGCTCGCGCTCACCGGCAAGGACACGCCCTCGGGGCTGCGCCTGCAGGCCATCCGCTCGCTCGGCCTCATCGGCGACGCGCGCGCCACCACGCCGCTGGTCGAGCTGCTCGAGCGCGGCGACGCCGACGCCCGTGTCGAGGCCGCCGACGCCCTCGCCTACCTCAAGGATCCCGCCAGCATCGCGCCCCTCCTGCGCATCGCCGACGACGGGGCCTCGCCGGCGCGGCGCTCGGCCATCGCGGCGCTGCGCGGCCCGCTGCGCGCGTCGAAGGACGCCCTGGTGCGCGAGCGCGCGCGCGCCTCGCTGGAGAAGCTGCTGGTCGGCAACGACGCCGCCCTCGCGCTCGACGCGCTCGACACCCTGGCGGCCATGAACGATGCCACCAGCCTGCCCGCCATCTTGCCGCTCGCGCGCCAGGGCCGCCGCGATCTGCGCCGCTCCGCCATTGGCGTGCTGGGCAACTTCCGCGACGCCCGCGCCCTGCCCGTGCTGACCGAGGCGCTCACCGACGAGGACGACGGCGTGCGCGGCGCGGCCGCCTGGTCGCTGGGCAAGCTGGGCGACGCCAGCGCGGCGCCCGCGCTCATCAAGGCGGCGCGCGACCGCGGCTTCGTCACCCAGGTCAACGCCAGCGGCGCGCTGGCCCGCCTGGGCCCGGCCGTGGCCGCCAAGCTGGGCGACGAGCCGCTCACCCTGGCCGCGCACCGCAACCCGTGGGTGCGCGCCAACGCCGCGGTCTTGCTCGGCCTTCAGGGCGGCGAGGCGGCCAGGCGGCGCCTGGTCGAGATGGCCACCACCGACTCGCACCGCTACGTGCGCTGGGCCGCCGTGCGCGGCCTCATCCGCACAGGCGGCGCCAAGGACGTGCTCGCGCAGGTGGCCGAGAAGGACGAGAGCAAGGACGTGCAGGAGACCGCGCGCGCCGCGCTGCCGCCCGGCAAGGAAGCCCCGCTGCGCGACGAGTGGGTGCACGTGTACTGGAACGACGCCGACGGCGCGCCGCTCCGGCAGGAGCTGTTCGTGCTGGTCGGCTCCGACTCGATCGGCAAGGCCGGGTACACCGACCAGCGTGGCGAGGCGGGCGAGGAAGCCTTCCCGCGCGGACCGTGGAACCAGGAATGTCTGGGAGCACCGGGAGAAGACGCCTACACGGCGATGGACCTGTGCGAGGCGCCCAGGTAGACGGGCCGCGGGCTACGCCGCGGCGCGGCGAATCGCGTACTGGGTCGCGGCATAACCGGCGAGACGCTCTTCCAGCACCCGGCGGGCGCGGAACAGGCGCGACATGACGGTGCCGACCGGGCAGCCGATGGCGTCGGCGACTTCCTTGTACTTCATGCCCTGCAGGTCGGCGAGCTCGACGACCAGGCGGTAGTCCTCGGGCAGCTCGGCCAGCGCCGCGGAGACCTCGTCGCCCAGCAGGGGCTCGGTCATGGCGCGCTCGGGATCGGCGCTCGCCTCGCAGCGCACCTTGCCGTAGAGCAGCTCGACCGGCTCGTCGCCCGGGCGCTGGGCGAACTTGCGGTGGCTCTTCCCGCGCCGGTAGCCGTTGATGTAGCTGTTGGTCAGGATGCGCAGCAGCCAGGCGCGGCAGTTGGACCCGGCGATGAAGCGGTCCCACGCGCCGTAGGCGCGCATCATGGCGTCCTGGACCAGGTCCTGCGCGTCGGCCGGGTTGCGGCAGAGGCGCATCGCGGCGCCGTACAGGTCGTCGAGGTGCGGCAGGGCCTGGGCTTCGAACTCCTTGCGGGCAGCTTTCCGGGTGCGCATGACCGGATATAGAGCAACCCGGATGCCACACGCTAAGCTGCTGGAACTACTTGTTTCCGCCTGCCGTGTGGTCAGGTGAACACGCCCCATGTTGACGGGTTGACTCGGCGGATGTGCCAGTAAGGCACGCGAACGCGGGCGGCAGAAACGAGAGCAGATCGCCGGCCACGAGGCCGATCTCGCCGCGTGCGTCACGGGCCAGGTCGCCGGCCAGGCCGTGCACGTAGGTGGCGAGCACGGCCGCGTCGAAGGGTGCCAGGCCCTGGGCCAGGAGGGCGCCCACGACTCCGGTCAGGACGTCGCCCGTGCCGCCCGTGCCCATGCCCGGGTTGCCGGTGGGATTGATGACCGCGCGCCCGTCGGCTGCAGCGATCACGCTGCGCGCGCCCTTGAGCACGACCACGGCGCGGGTCAGCTCGGCCAGGCGGCGGGCCGAGGCGACGCGGTCCGCCTGCACCGTGGCCACGTCGCTGCCGAGCAGGCGTGCGGCCTCGCCCGGGTGCGGCGTGAGCACCACCTGCGCGCGCGCCTGGGCCAGGATCGACGGATCGCGGGCCAGGTGGTTGAGCGCGTCGGCATCGAGCACGAGCGGCTGCTCGAGCACGCGCAACGCGGCGCGCAAGAGCTCGCCCGCCGACGGCGACGTGGGCATGCCCGGGCCCCAGGCGATGGCGCGCTTGCCCGCCGCCAGCGTCAGCAGCGTGGCCAGGGCGTCCTCGCGCGGGCGCTCGCCGTCCAGCTCGGCCAGCATGACCTCCCAGGCGCGACCTTCGATGGTCGGCCGCACCGCGGGCGGGGTCGCCAGCGTGCACAGGCCGGCGCCCGCGCGCAGCCCGGCCGACGCGCACAGGAGCGCCGCGCCGGTCTTGCCGGGCGAGCCGGCCACGACCAGCAGGTGGCCAAAGGTGCCCTTGTGCCCGCCGCGCGGACGCCGCGGCACGAGCGCGCTCGCGGTCGCCAGGTCGAGCAGGGACAGCTTCACGCCCAGGCGCTCGGGCAGCGCGCGTGGGATGCCGATGTCGACCACGACCAGCTCGCCCACCTGCTCGAAGCCGGGCGCCGAGACCAGGCCGACCTTGGGCCAGGCGAAGGTGACGGTGACGTCAGCGTCGAAGCACACGCCCAGGGTCCGACCCGTGTCGGCGTCGAGGCCACTGGGAACGTCCACGGCCAGGTGCAGCGCGGGCGCCGCGTTCAGACGGTGGATCAGCGCGGCCAGCTGGCCTTCGATCACGCGCGTCAGCCCGGTGCCGAAGATGGCGTCGATGACGACCGCTGCGCCCGCCAGCTCGTCCTCGAGGCCGCCCGAGTCGGCGACCGGTCCGCCCTGCTTCTCGTACGCGGCCAGGTGCAGCGCCGCGTCACCACCGGCCCTGGGCCGCCCGGCCACCAGGACCACGCGCGCGTCGAAGCCTTGCTGGCGCAGCCAGCGCGCCGCGACGAAGCCATCGCCGCCGTTGTTGCCCGCGCCGCACACGGCCACGACCCGGGCGCGCGCGGGCGCGCGCCGGGCCACCTGGTCGGCGACGGCGCGACCGGCGTGCTCCATCAGCACCACGCCGGGCACGCCCAGCTCCTCGATCGTGATCCGGTCCAGCTCGCGCATCTCGGCCGAGGTCACGACGTGCATGGCGTGACTTTAGCGCGCTAGGCTTCCAGGATCACGAACGCGGCCGCGGTGTCGTCGGTGTGCGTGAGGGTCAGGTGCACGCGCGTCACGCCCAGGCGGTCAGCCACGGCCCTGGCGGCGTGGGTGAGCACGAGCGTGGGCGCACCGCTTTGCGCGTGCACGATCTCGAAGTGCTGCCACTCGAGGCCGGCCTGGCGCGGCACGCCCATGGCCTTGAGCACGGCCTCCTTGGCGGCGAAGCGCACCGCGAAGTGCTGCTCGGGCTTGCCGCGACCGCGGCAGTAGGCGCGCTCGCCGTCGGTGAACAGCTTGCGCTCGAAGCGCTCGCCCCAGCGGTCGAGCAGGTCGCGGAAGCGATCGATGCGCTCGAGATCGATGCCGATCCCGATGATCATCGGCGCGGCCTCAGCCGCCCGCACCCGGTCGCGTGCACAGGGCCAGCATGTCACGAACCGCGACGTCGAGTCCGACGAAGACGGCTCGGCTGACCACCGAGTGGCCGATGTCCAGCTCGGACATGCCGGGGATGGCGGCGACGCGCTCCACGTTGGAGTAGTCGAGGCCGTGGCCGCCGGCGACGTGCAGCTTCTGCGACACGCCCTCCTCGGTGGCGCTGGCCAGGCGCTCGAGCTCGCGCTCGGCCTTGGCGCCCCGGGCATGGCAGTAGTCGCCGGTGTGCAGCTCGATGCGCGGCGCGCCCAGCTCGCGCGCCAGGCGCACGTTGGCGGGCTCGGGATCGATGAACAGCGACACCTCGATGCCCGCCTTGCTCAGCTTGGCGATGGCGGCGGCGAGCGACTTCTTGCCCTTGACCAGGTCGAGGCCACCCTCGGTGGTGCGCTCCTCACGCTTCTCGGGCACCAGGGTCACGATCTCCGGCCTGGTCGCGAGCGCGATGCCGATCATCTCGGCGGTGGCCGCCATCTCGAGGTTGAGCAGCGTCTGCACCTGCTCGCGCAGCAGGCGCACGTCGCGGTCGTTGATGTGGCGCCGGTCCTCGCGCAGGTGGCAGGTGATGCCGTGCGCGCCCGCCATCTCGCAGACGAGCGCGGCCGCGACCGGATCGGGCTGCGCGCCACCGCGCGCCTGCCGCACGGTGGCGACGTGATCGATGTTGATGTGTAGACGCACGGGCGGAGGCGGGCGGACTACAGCAGGGGGAAGACGGTGCAGAGCTGCGGATTCGGGTTGGGCTCGTTGTCGCAGCCGCCCAGGTTGCAAACGTGGCCGACCGCGCAGGCGTGACCGCAGGCGCCGCAGTTCATCGCGTCGGTGCACACGTTGTTGCAGCCGGTGCCGCAGCACATGCCGACGTTGTTGTAGGTCGGCGTGGCGCAGTGGCCGCCGCCCGGGCAGGCGCAGGCGCCGGTGAGGCAGGCGTTTTCCTGGCCTTCGCAGGTGTTGTGGCAGGCGCCGCAGTTGTCCGGGTCGGTCTTGGTGTCGCTGCAGTGGCCGCTGCAGCAGGTCATGTTGGCGCCGCAGACGTCGCCGCCGCACGAGCACACGCCCGCGGCGCAGGTCTCCTCGGGCCCGCACTTGTGACCGGGCGAACCGCAGTTCTGCGGGTCGCTCTTCATGTCACGGCAGCCGACCGCCGCGCTGATGCAGGTCTTGCCGTCGGTGCACGCGGCACCCTGGCCGCACTTGCAATGCCCGCCACCGCAGCCATCGGCCACGTCGACGGTGCAGCGGTTGCCGCAGGTGCCGCAGTTGTCCTTGTCGCGCGAGGTGTCGATGCAGAAGCTCTCGCCCTGGAACTCGCAGCAATCGTGGTCGGAGGGACAGGTGGCCGCACACTGATCGGCAGGTATGCCGGCGTCCGGGAGCTTGGTGTCGCCGTTGCCGCCGCCGCAGGCCAGGACGACCGAGAGGAGCATCAGGAGACCGGTGAAAGCCCAGCGAAGTCGAGTCGAAACCGCCATATCACACCTTTGCTGCAGCTGCCGTCGGCGAGGCCGCGCGCGTGCAAGTTGCTGCGTAGATTCGGCGAACACTAGGCCAGGCCGGCGAAGCCTGTCAAATCCCCCGAAATGACAGATGTGCGACAGGTGACGACAGAGGAATGATGCGATCACCCTACCCGCATGCGCGGGCGAGCGCCGCGGCGATCTCCTCGGCGAAGCCCTTGATGCGGGCCTCGTCGGGGCCTTCCACCATCACACGCGCCTTGGCCTCGGTGCCGCTGTAGCGCACCAGCACGCGGCCGGTGTCGCCCAGGTCCTGCTCGCAGCGGGCGATGAGCTTCTGCACGTCGGGCAGCTCCTCGAGCGGACGCTTCTTGCCCACCTTGATGTTGACCAGCACCTGGGGCGCGCGCTCCATGCAGCGGGCCAGCTCTGACAGCGGCCGACCCTCTTCCACCATGATGGACAGCACCTTGAGCGCGGCGACCACGCCGTCGCCGGTGGTCATGTGGTCGAGGAAGAGCAGGTGGCCCGACTGCTCGCCACCGAAGTTGTAGCCCGCGCGCAGCATCTCCTCGACCACGTAGCGATCGCCGACCGCCGTGCGCACCAGCTTGCCGCCCGCCGCGCGCAGCGAGCGCTCGAGGCCGATGTTGGACATCACGGTGGCGACCACGGTGGACTGCTTGAGCGTGCCCGCCTTGATCATACGCGTGGCGCACAGGGCCATGACCGCGTCGCCGTCGACGACCGCGCCCTTCTCGTCGCAGATGATGACGCGGTCGGCGTCGCCGTCGAAGGCCACGCCCAGCTGCGCGCCGTGCACGCGCACCTCGTGGCACATGTCCTCGGGGTGCAGCGCGCCCGCCTGCTCGTTGATGTTGGTGCCGTCGGGGCTGACCCCGAGCGGGATGACGTGCGCGCCCAGCTCGTGGAACACCGCGGGCGCGACCTTGTAGGCGGCGCCGTGCGCACAGTCGACGACGATCTTGATGCCGTCGAGGGTGCGCTCCTTGGGGAAGACGCTCTTCAAGAACACCACGTAGCGCCCGACCGCGTCCTGGATGCGCGTGGCCTTGCCGATGTCCGCCGAGGCGGCGCGCTGCGAGGACAGCACGTCGGAGTCGACCAGGGCCTCGATCTCCTCCTCGACCGCGTCGGGCAGCTTGAAGCCGTCGCGGGCGAAGATCTTGATGCCGTTGTCCTGGAAGGGGTTGTGGCTGGCCGAGATGACCACGCCGGCGTCGGCGCGCATCGACGAGGTGATGAAGGCGATGCCCGGCGTGGGCAACGGGCCGCAGATCATGACGTCGGCGCCCATCGACACGATGCCCGCGGCCATGGCGGTCTCGAACATGTAGCCGGACAGGCGGGTGTCCTTGCCGATGACGACGCGTCCGTGGCGCGAGCCGCCGGGAGCGCCGCCGCCGCGGAAGCGCGCCGCGATGGCCATACCGAGCCGCATCGCGACCTCGGGAGTCATGGGGTCAACGTTGGCGACGCCGCGTACGCCGTCAGTGCCGAAGAGCTTGCGAGCCATGTGTGTGCTTCGGTTATATCGCAAGTGGCCGCGACGAAGCGAGGCTGACGCCGTCGGACGCGAGGTCAGGGCCAGCGGATGCGCAGACGGCGGACCAGCTCGCCGGTCGTGAGCGAGAGCACGTGCACGCGTCCGAGGCCGTCCCAGACGACGACCGCGTCGGGCTGCAGACGGACGCGCACGCCGCTGGACGCGGCGCCTGGCAGACGCAGCGTGGCCCGGCGGCAGAGCGGCTGCCGCGTGGCCACGCCGATCTCGACCTGGCCGTCGCGGCTGACCACGCTGACGGTCCACTTGTCGCTCGAGCACAGCTGGTCGATGGCCGCCACCGGCGTGGTGAGGGTCAGGCGGCGCTCCATGCGCTCGCGCCGTTCGGCCAGCTCGACGTGGCTGGCGCCTGCGTCGGGTGCGACGAAGTAGACCAGGTCGAGGATGGCGCCGTCGGGGCTCACGCCCACGCACGGTCGACGATCTTCCCCCGCGGCGGGCGGGCGCGGCGACTCCGCCAGCGTGCGCGTGCGCAGCACCGGCTCGCGTCCCGGCGCCAGCTCGTAACCCCAGCCGCCCTCGTCGGAGACGATGCCGAGCGCGGCGGGCGCGACGCTGAGGCCGGCGATGCGACCGATCTTGTCCAGCTCCCAGGTCGCGCGCGGCGCCGGCGCGAGCACGTCGAGCGCGCGCACCGTGGTCGCGTCGGCGACGAACCAGCGCTCGCCGTCGTAGGCGGACGCGAAGGCGTGCGCCTGCAGCGTGCACCAGGACGCCGCGCTCATGCGCAGGAGGTCGAGGCGCGCGACCCGCCACACGTCGTCGCCGCGCGCCGCCAGCGCCAGCGCCGCGTGGCCGGGCGTCGCCGCCACCAGGGTGTCGCAGGGCTGATCGAAGTGGTGCAGCACCGCCCCGGTGGGGTCGAGCAGCAGCACGCCCGCGTCGCCGAGCGCGGCGAGCACGCGGCCCGAGGGCAGGAAGACGGCGCTGTACACCGGCAGGTGACCGGCGTCGCCGGCTTCGATCTCGTGCACCCGCACGACGCCGTTCTGCGCCAGCGGCGTGGGCGGGCGCGCGAAGGCGTCCGCGCCGGGCAAGTCGGCGACCAGCTCGGGCCCGGCCAGGTCGGCGAGCAGGCTGGCCTCGCGCTGCGTCAGGCCGTCGCGCAGGGCGGCGCGCGCCAGTGGCCGCGCCAGCGCGGCTCGCTCGGGTCGGGCCCGGCCAGGTTGCTCGAGCAGCGCGGTGACCAGCGCGGCGCGTGCGCCCGCGGCCGCCGGCTCGGCGTCGGCGCACAGGTGCAGCACGTGCGTGCGCAGCGCGGGGAAGTCGGCCGGGTAGAGCTCGAGCTGACGCACCAGCGCGCGCGCAGCCGACGTGCCGCCCAGCTGGCGTGCCGCCGCCAGCCAGGCGCGCACCAGCCCGACACTGGCGGCGTCCCTGGCCAGGACCTCCACCGCGGCGAGGAAGTCACCACGCGAGGCGACCGCGTCGGCCCAGGCCAGGCGCAGGCCGCGCGCGGCCGCCGGGTGCGACTTTTCCAGGCGCGCGATCGCGTCGGCGTACGCGCCGTGCCGCCGCGCCAGCTCGAGCGCACGCGCCGGCTCGCCGGCCAGCAGCCACAGCCGGACCACCTCGCCGGGAGGCTGACCGCGCGCCTCGGCCAGCTCGGCGGCCAGGCGCAGCCGCCCGTGCCGCTCGAGGAAGGTGATGGCCTCGGCGTGCACGCGCAGCAGCTCGGCCAGCACGTAGGCGGCCTCGTCGATGCGCCCTTCCCGCTCGAGGCGTTCGAAGGCGCGCCGGTAGATGTGGCGGATGCCGCCCAGGTAGTCGCCCACGTCGATCGTGGCGCCCGCGCTGCCGCGCGCCCACGGCCGGATGCCGATCGAATCGCGCGGCCGGGGCGCCGCCAGCGACCCGCCCGGCTCGCTCTCGCCGCCGATGGGGATGGCCCAGCGCAGCGCCTCGCCCAGGTCGCCACGCTCGAACAGCTGCATCATCCTGGCCACGTAGCGGGCGTGCTGGCGCCCCAACCAGGGCGCGAGCGGCGAGCGCGCCAGCGTGCGGCCGAGCCAGGCGGTCAGGCGCGTGCGCCACGATGGCCCGGCCGGTGCGGCCGGCGCCCGGGCAGGCGCGGCGCGTGCCGCGGACGTGCGAACGTCGTTGAACGCGGCCCGCCACATGAGGACCAGGCCGACGAGCGAGAGCGCGGGCACCGGCCAGGTGACCACGGCGAGCAGCCCGGCGGCGAGCAGGACCAGCGTGGCGCCGAGGGCGAGCGCGGGCGAACGCGTCAGCCGGGGCACGCCCGTGGCCGGGTCGACGTCGGCGAGCGTGCCCTTGCCCGCGCGCAGCGCCTCGAGCGCCTCGCGCAGCCCGGCGCTCTCGGGCGGCGCCTCGCCGATGCTGGCGCCGAGCAGCACACGCGCGTCACGTGCGGGTGGCGTCGCCTCGACGGCGGGCGGGGGCGCGGGCTCGGCCGCGAGCGGCGACACCTCGGCGACGGGCAGCGCGGCCACGTCCAGCCACGCGGCGGGATCCTCGGCCGGCCCGGGCTGCTCGACCACGACGCGACCGGCGCGGACGCACACCACGGCCCCGGCGGGCGCCTCGCCGGCGAGCGGCGCGCCCAGCAGGCTGCCATTCGCTCCTGCGACCAGGGGCAGGCCCAGGGCCGCGTCGGAGTGCACGCGGCGCGACTCCGGCCAGACGACCAGCCAGGCGCTGCCGCAGCGACGCACGCGCGCGCCCGGGACCCAGGCCGCGAGCACGCGCCGACGCGCAGCCGCCTCGCCCAGCAGCGTCTCGTCGATGAGCAGCGCCGCCGCGTGCACGGTGCCGCGGTGCAGTGGCCGCGCGATCGGATCGTGCCCGCTCATCGCAGCTTCCCCAGCTGGTGACGCACCAGCTGCTCGCCCCGGGTGGTGCGTACGACCACGGTGCCATCGGCGAGCTGGTAGGCCACGCGCGGCAGGTCACCGCACGCGCACGCGTGCAGGATGGGCTGGTCCTCCTGGGCGAGCGTGACCGCGTGCTCGCGCGACATCGCGATGAGCGAGCGGCGATCCGCATCGATCATCAGCAGCATGGGCCGCGCGCCCACGTTGGTCACCGCCGCGCTGATGGCGCCGCAGACCTCGGCGTGGCCGGGCGGATGCAGCTCGGCGTTGGTGGCCGCGCCGACCAGCAGCCAGGCGCCGCCCGGTCGCCGCGCCGCGATGGTCGGACCCGGGCCCCAGTCGCGCCCGTGGCCCGCGAAGGCCGCGTCCACGCTGCCGCCGATGGCGCGCTGGTCGGTGAGCTGGGCGGTGAGCTTGCCGAAGCGCGCGCCGGCCTGCTCGGCGTCAGAGCCGTCGGCGGCGAAGCCGATGAACAAGGTCTCCCGGTTCACGCTGACCAGCGCGAGCGCGCGCAGTTGCATCGATTGCGCGCGCGACTCGCCGCGCAGGTCGAGGTAGAAGACCTGCCCGCGCGCGTCGACCAGGTAGGCACGCGTGTCGAGATCGACGGGCGTGAGCAGGATGGGCGAGAGCGGCCCATCCGGGTCGGGCGGCACGAACTCGGCCACGGGTGGCGGGACGTGGGGCCGCTCGAAGTCGCGCGCTCCGGTCAGGCCGTGCAGGCACCAGCTACCGTCGGGGGCAATGGTCACGGCGGTGATGCGCCGCTTGTGCACGTCGGCCGCGACCAGCGTGTGCCCGGCGGGTGTGCGGAAGATGAGCCCGGCGCCGAACTTCTGCCCCACCTTGTTGGGCACGCCCAGGCTGACCACGCCGTCGTCGGTGCGCACGAGCAGGCGGTTGCCGTTCACGGCGAAGCGCAGGGGCGCCATGCTCCACGCCGTGAAGGCCGGCTGCGGAGCGCGCGCCGCGAAGGGATCGACCAGCGCCTGGGCCGCGTCGGTCGCGCGGGGCAGCTCGAGCGTCACCGGGCCGTGCGGGCGGCCGTGCCGGAGCACGCTGACGTGCAGCGCGCGCACCTGTGCGTCGACTGCCTCGTCGATCTCGATGGCCGAGGTGTGGGCGGGAAAGCCGCGCCCGACGAGGCCCGCGCCGCCGACCAGCCACAGGTCGTCGTGGCCGTCGGTGGCGACGTGCGCGCGCCAGGCCAGCGCGTGCGCCGGTGCGGGCGCGGCGAGCGTGCGCGCGGCGAGCAGGAGGCGCACGCTCTGCGGGTTGACCTCGGCGGCCAGGCCGGCGTCGGGCGCCTGGACCACGCCGAAGACGAGCGGGATCCCGGCCGCACGCGCCCGCGCGGCCAGCACCACCAGCAGCGCCAGGTGCGCCAGCCGCGGCGCGCCCAGCTGCTCGGGCCCGGCGTCGAAGAGCACCACGACCCGACGGTTGCCGGCCGGACGCCGGCGCGCCAGGTTGAGGAACAGGTGCTCGCCCGCGGCGGCGCGACGCAGGAACTCGTCGGGCAGCTCCTCGGCCAGCAGCCATTCGCTCATCAGCAGCCGCTCGTACGAGCCGCGCCGGGCCAGGCCCGCGTAACCTTCGGGCGCACCGTCGGCGCGCTCGCGCGGGTGTGCGGGCGGCCCGACCACCAGGGCCAGGCGCGGCAACCAGGGCGCGAGCAGGTTGCGCAGGTCGAGCGGCCAGGTCGCCAGCTCGGCGGCCCACGGTCGCAGCGGCGCGGGAAGGTCGAGGCTCATGTCACGCCGCTCGGGTCAGCCAGGCTGCGAGCGCGCCACGCTCGAGCGCACGCGCCTGGGCGAGCGGCACGACCAGCCCGGGCACCAGCGCCAGCGGTGGCGGCGTGCGAACGGCCAGCGCGCGCAGCAGCAGGTCGATGGGCGCGTCGGGCATGCGCGCGCTGGGCAGGAGCAGACCGGGCGCGCGCGCGTCGATGCCCAGGTACTCGACGCCGTCGACCCAGAGCAGATCGTCGGCGGCACCGCGCACGCACACGACCTGCGCGCCGGCGACGCCTTCCAGGCGGGCCAGCGTGTCGTCGGCGGCGGCGAGCAGGCGCTGCACCAGCCGCGTGGCGACGGCGCCGCGCGCGCACAGCCCGCGCGGCGCGAGCGGCGGCTCGCGCGTGCGCCAGGTCAGTGCCAGGCTCATGCGCTGCCCTGGGCGACGGGGACGTCGGTGCCTGCGGCGGCGCCGCCCTGGGCCAGGAGCTCGACCACGCGGGCACGCAGCGCGGCCAGCTCGGCGGGCAGCGCGCCCGGGTCGAAGCCGGCGTCGATCTCGCGCGCCACACCCTCGAGCTTGAGCCGCCACGCCCACGCCGAGGTGTCGTCGCCGGGCGCGGGCGGCAGGTCGAGCAGGGCCTGGCCGGCCTGCACCAGCTTGGCCGCGCGCGCCACCGGTCCG
>Ga0209515_10004506_pt1 | contig 18765 bp, 20 predicted proteins | sample Subgroupgradi54m_FD_187454 | JGI IMG/M metagenome (GOLD analysis project Ga0209515, IMG submission 187454) | Subsurface groundwater microbial communities from S. Glens Falls, New York, USA - GMW60B uncontaminated upgradient, 5.4 m (SPAdes)... ...
AAATTTCCGAAGAGCATCTATCGTTTTCAGGCGCAGTACGATCTCGGGATGTGCTATTTTCAAACCGGCCGGTTTGAAGAATCCAAGAGCCATTTTCAAAAGGTGGAACAGGCGCGCCCGACGGAGGAACTTTATTTTTTAAGTCTTTTTCAGATCGGAAACTGTCTTTACAATCTAAGGGACTACGGAGGGGCGCTGACTGTTTTTGAAGAAATGGGTTCGAAGGCCCCCGAACGTTTGGCCGTCCTCTCGCGCTATGAAATCGGTTGGTGTTTTTATCAGATGGGAAAGCGCGATAAGGCGGTTCAGAGCTTCGAAAAATTCCTGATTGAATATCCGGATTCGGACATCGCCCCCGACATCCATTTCTGGTTAGCCGACTACTATGATCATGAGAAAAACTACCCGCGGGAAGAGGATCATTTTAAAATTCTCTTTGAGAAATTCCCAAAAAGTTCCATGTTGGACGAGATCCTTTTCCGCTGGAGCGGTCTTTTGGTCGAAAGAGGTGACGTGAGAGGGGCAATTCGATTGCTGGCTCAATTGGACCAACGTTTCCCCGGCAGTTCGCTGATGGGAGAGGTGATCCTCAAAAAAAGCGAACTGTTGTTCTTGATCGGGAAGAAGAAGGAAGGGAAAAAACTTCTCTATCAACTGGCCGCCCGGTTTCCGCAAACCCCTTTTGGGAAAAACGCCGCCCGACGGATCGGAACCCTTTTGAAGGAAAAAGGAGATAACGCGAAGGCGATTCGGTATCTGGAGCGGGCCAAGACGGGGGATGAGTATGAACCGAACGCCCAGATTCAGTTTGAAGTCGGAGAGTGTTACCAGGCCCTGGGTGAGGACAAAAAGGCGCTCGAGGAATTTCTGCGCGTGGCGTACCTCTATCCGAAAAGTACGTACTGGGTGGTGAGGGCCAATCTCAAGGCGGGATCGCTTTTTGAAAAAGAGGGGAAATGGGAAGAGGCGGTCCAGACCTACGAGAAGCTGTCCCAGTGGGGCCGCATCGAAGAGGCGGAGATTGCGCGCGAGCGGCTGAATTGGATTCGAAAACAGATTTTGACGGTCCAGAAAACACAATAATCATAAGGAGTTCATCGCGATGTGGCAGACGATTTTAAAAGGGGGGCTATGGGATCTTTTTCAGCGAGGGGGCCCTGTCATGTGGCCTATCCTCATCTGCTCGATCATCGCGATGGCCATCGTCATGGACCGGATTTATCATTTGCGCCGCGCGAAAGTCGACACCGACAAATTTATGGAGGAAATCTCCGTGGTTCTGAAACGGAATCGGATTGTCGAAGCGATCGACAAATGCGAGCAGACGCCGGGACCGATCGCCTCGATTCTCAAGGCGGGTATTTTAAAACATGACCGCGCGCGGCAGGAAATCCGGGAGTCGATCGAAGACGCGGCGCTCTATGAGGTCCCGCGGCTGGAAAAATATCTCAATGTTCTCTCAACGGTCACCCACATCAGTCCTCTCCTGGGATTGTTGGGAACGGTGACAGGGATGGTAAGCGCCTTTCAGATCATCGAGGAAAAAGCGACCAACCTGGGCCCGGTCAATCCCGGAGATCTGGCGGCAGGAATTTGGGAAGCGCTCCTCACCACCGTCTTCGGTCTGTGCGTCGCTATTCCGTCTCTGGTGGCGTATAACTGGCTGACCAGCTGGGTGAATCGTTTTGTCTTGGATATGGAGAGGAGCGCCACGGAATTGGTGAATCTGCTGGGCCGGAAGAGGGAGGACGATGCGCTTTAGGTTCCGTAGGGAGTCGAAGCTGGCGAGTGCGGAGTTCGACGTCACGCCGCTCATCGATTGCGTCTTCAATCTCCTCCTTTTTTTCATGTTGACGTCGAGTTATGTGGTCCAGTCGGGGATCCACATCAACCTTCCAAAGGCGGTCACGAGCGAAATCGTTCATGAGACAAGTTTCACCGTCACCGTCACGGAAGATGATCTGGTTTTGCTGAATGAAAGCGCCGTGACGACCACGGATCTTGCCCAACAACTCGAAAAAGTAGCGAAGGGGAATATCCCGCTTCTGATTCGAGCGGACCGGAAGGCTTCGATCGGAAAAGTGATTCAGATATGGGACCTCTGTCGGGATGTTGGATTGACAAAGGTGAACATCGCGACAACCCGGGAAAGGTGAGAAGGGGATGAAACAGGCCGTCAGGGCTCGTGAATTGCCTTTTTGGGTCACTTTCTCGCTTTCCGCCGGCTGGCATCTTTTATGTTTTTCGGCCATTACCATTGTGAGTTTCCCGGCGAAGGTGCAGCTCCCCCACTTTTCAGAAATTTCTTTTTTTGGATCCCTCTTAGACGAACCCTCTTTCGAGGTTCATGTCATCCAAAGACAGATTTTTCCCAGTCAGACCGTTCTCCTCCGCGAAAATCTGAATCGCTCCACCCTTGAGACATTTCCCGAGAGACCGGCCGACTCTTTAGGGGTCGCTTTTCCTTACGCGAATAAATCGTGGGGTCTTTCGGAGGAATCCTTGGGACTTCAAAAGAAGAATCCTTTATTAATCCCTAAGGAAGAGACGTTTCTTCAGAGAGAAAAACTTCTCATTAAGGGTCCCGCTTCCGTCCGGACCCTTTATTACCACCCTTCTTTTCCCGGTCTCCCGAAGTGGCTCAATCCGAAGGAAGTTCTCTCCCGTCTTGAACTCCGATTTTGGGTTTCTCCCGAAGGAAAAGTGATCGCTATCGAAAAATTGACCTCGAGCGGCGACCCAACGCTGGATCTGATCGGGATCCGGCATCTGCGGCGATGGCAGTTTAATCCGAAGAAAACGGAAATGGCGGAATGGGGAACCGCAACGCTCCATTTTACCTCTTCTTCGGACCCTTCCGAAGGGATGGACGAATGATCCGCGTGACCTTTTCGACCGCGGTCGGTCTTTATGTGACCTTTTCCATCTTTGTCATTTTTTTGATCTGGATTTTTTTCGAAAGGATGGATGTGTTGAAACATTTTGCCTTCACGCAACGATACTTTTGGCGGTGCGCCATTTGTACGGCGCCCTACGTGGATTCTCAACATGAGGAATTTTCGCATTGCCCTTATTGTCACAGTCTCAACCAACGGGGAGAAGAAAAATGATTACAGAGCTCGGCATTGTCGCGGGAGAAATCTGGCACTACCTGGATCATCAGGGGGAGTCGATGCTTTCACGGGTTGTGGAGAGCCTCGATAAGCCGCATGACACGATTCTGATGAGCGTTGGATGGCTTGCCCGTGAAGGCCATATTTTTCTCAAGGCCGAAGGATCGGACTACCGTATTTTTTTGCGGAAAGAGTAGAGAACAATCTCATTGCATTTTGATGTCAAAAAAAAGTAAAATAGTACAGCTTTCCCGGAACCGCTATTGTGTGATCCTTTCCACCTTTCCGACCCGGAAGGGGGCCGAAAAGGTTGCGGGGGGATTGATTCGGGAAAAGTTGGCGGCCTGTTGCAATGTCATTCCGGGCCTCACCTCTTTTTTCAGTTGGAAAGGGAAAAACGAGAAATGCCGGGAGTCCCTTCTTTTGATCAAAACAGAAGGACGTTGCGTGAAAGAAGCGTCTCGTTTTCTGAAGACGCACCATCCTTATGATCTTCCGGAGTGTCTTGTTCTTCCCATCATTGCCGGGGAGGCGTCTTATTTGGCGTGGATCGGAAAATCATGTCGGTGAGAGAGAAAAAGTTCGGGAACGAAAAGGGCGTGGCACTTTTCATGGCCTTCTCTGTTTCCATTCTGGTGTTGGCGCTGGTGGCCGCACTTTTATGGGTCACGGTGCAGCGCCACCTCCTTTTGAAGAAGCGGGCCTCTTCGTCGCAACAGCAATATCTTGCGGAGGCCGGCATCAATGACGCGATGGCGAGGCTTCGCCTCGGATTGATTGACCGGGTCGCGGGGGATACCTATTGCCTGAATCCCTACACGACCACAACCGATTTTGGATGTGGCGCGCCATCGGCGGCTTTTCCGGTTTATATTGTCATCGCGCCGCAGGACGCCAACGGATTAAATCAGATCAATGTCACGGTGGATTAGATACGATGAAATTCTCTTTGCCTACTGATCTTCAAGAGTTCTTTCAAAAACAGATGGCCGAAGTGAAGGTGCGGGGAGTCGGTCTTTTTCTGGGGAAAGAATCGGTCGATCTGGTTGAACTGCGGCGCACCGTGAAGGGGGCCCGCCTGGTGCATTATGTGTCCGTTCCTCTGACGCTCACGGAAGGCCCTCAGGAAAGTTTGGAAGAACCGGCGCGGGAGGCCCCTAAAAATGCGTCGACGCCCGATCAACTATTGGGGGCGATCCGTCGGGCTATCCGTGAAGCGAAATTTCGGGGGCAGAAGGTCACGAGCGCTTTGCCGGAGGAAGATGTCATTCTCCGTTATTTCCAGATGCCCCGTCTCCCAAGAAAGGAATGGAGCCAGGCGATCCGCTTCGAAGCCCGAAAGTATATCCCCTTCAATCTCGAAGAGTTGATTTCCGATTTTACGGTTCTTCCCGATAAAAAGGAAAAAGGGAAGATGAACGTGGTTTTTATCGCGGCGAAAAAGGAGGCGGTCGATCGCCACTTAGCGCTTCTGGCCAAGGCCTCTTTGCAGGTGGGGCACCTGGAAGCGCTCCCCTTCAGCTTCATGCGCCTTCTTTACACGGTGGATCCCTCTCTGAAAAAAGAAAGGTCCGTCGGGGTGGTGGATGTGGACGGTTCTTCCTGCAGTATTTTTCTCATGAAAGAGGGACTCCCGTATCTTGTCCGACGGGTCACTATCGATTTTTCACAGGAGCACGCCGTCGAGAAACTCCTCGATGAGGTCCGTTTAACGCTTCGGTATTACCGGAATCAATTTCCGTCGGAAACGGTGAGCCGCATCCTTCTTTTCGGAAACAGACTGACGCCAGATCTCTCCGAATTTTTCACGCGGGAACTGAGTCTCCCGACGAAAATGGAAAATCTTTCAAAAGCTTTCGGAGAGGAAAAAATTCCGCTTGGGCTGGCCAGGACTCTCGGCATCGGATTAAGGGGGCTATCGGCAGGTTTCGAGATCGAACTTCTTCCCAGGAAAGAGGTTGTTTCCTCCCAGCAGACGCAGCTTGTGAAGATGTCGCTATTGTCTGTCGGAGGGGCGGTGGCGGTTTTGATCGCCCTTTTCCTGATTTTGTCTAACCTGGTCGGGATTCAAAAGAGGGCGCTAAAACGCCGGGAGGGAAGCGTTGATAGCCGAGTCACTTCTTTATCAAAAGAGGACCTCCAGAAAAAGAATGACAAGCTCGGTAAAAAGGTCGCGCTCTACCGGAATCTTTACGAAAGGCGTATGGTCTGGACGAAAAAGCTGAGTCGCTTAGGCAAAATTCTTCCACAGGGGGCGTGGATTACCAATATGACGATTGAAGACCGTAGCGACGAAGAGGTCTTGGATAACATGGTCTACCGAGTTGTTCTGAAGGGCGTTGTGTATACCTCCAACAAAAACGAGGAGCTCAAGATCCCGACCCAATTCTTAACGGCAATCCAACAAGACGCGGATTTCTTTGAGGGGCTTGATGAGGCAAAGCTGATTTCCATGAAGCGGGATGTTTTTGAGGATGTGGAAGTCACCACGTTTGAAATGGCTCTGACCGGAAAAAAACCAGCCTCTCAAAAGAAGACGAAAACAACAAAAACAGAGAGCCTGGAGAAACTGGATATGAAGGAAGAGATGGCGAGGACAAAAGAGAAACATGGATAGAAATACCCCGATCGCCATGGTGGTGATTCTCCTCGTCACTATTTTCATCGGATTTAATTTTATTTATGCCCCCGTGATGAAAGAGATGAGGGGTCTTGCCTCGGCCGTCAAGGAAGCGGAGGGGAAGAAGGAACTCGTCGATGAAGCGGCGCGGCTGGAGGAGGATTTGACCCGTTATCTCCGAAGAGGGATCCCGCCCGGCAAGGCGGAGATGGAACTTCTCGACCGCGTTCGCGAAATTGCGGGTGAATCCGGCGCGCAGGTCACCTCTATCTTGCCTCAAAAGGAATTAAAGGGGAGAGAAAAAGAGGGATATCGGAAGTATACCATCCGGATTTCGTTCCAAGGGAGCTACCATACTCTGGGAGACTTCATTTCCAAAATTGAAAATTCAGAAAAGATGATGAAAATTGATTCGCTTGAATTTTCTCCCGCCAAAGAAGGGACTTCATCGCTTCAGTGCGATGTCACACTCAGTCTCTTTTCGGTTATGTAAGTCCTCTCTCTGCCTTCATTTCCGTTGACAATTTCAATTTTTTTTGATATACTACATTCCGTATGGAGTTCCAGAAAGTTTGGGAGCGTTTTTTTTTGGGCGGACTTATCCTTCTGACAACGACCGCGTTTGTAAAGGAGAAAGAGGCCATTGTGTATACCGGCCGTGACCATCGGGATCCCACCATAAGCCCCCTTCTCATCAAGCCGTCCGTCAAAACGGAAGAGCCGGTTGTTCAGGAAGTGATCATCCCTCCTTCCCTTACGATTCAAGGGATCATCTGGGGAGGCAACATCCCTCGCGCCATCGTCAACGGGCAGGTTGTGGCTAAAGGAGACTCTCTTCCCGAAGGCGTTGAAATTTTAGACATTTCGAAGGGTTTCGTCAAAGTGATCTATCGCGGGAAAATTTTTACTCTTCACCCCAAAGGAGCGTCGGAATAGAAATGAAGCGTTACAGGTTCGTCATGGTTCTCATGTGGATGACCTTTTGCTCGCCGTTTTCATTTGCCGCCTCACCGGTCCTCACCCCTAAGGAAGCGGAAACGAGGGTTTCCATGGACCTCAAGGACGCCAACATCAAAGACGTCCTTAAAATTTTTTCCCAGCAGGCCGGTCTCAATTTTGTCGCCTCCGAACAGATTCAGGATAAAACAGTCACGTTGTATCTGGACCATGTGACTGTCCAGGACGCCCTGAGTAATATTATTTCAGCCAATAGCCTGGAGTATGTCCGCGTCCCCGGAAGCGAGATTTTTCTCGTGCGGCCTCTTCAGGTTGAACCCAAAAACGATCTGATGATGAAGGTCTATCATCTGAAGTACGCGCGTGTTTCGAATTCCCCCCTGGAAGCGGCCGCGTCACTGTCAACTTATCAGGCGGCGCTTCGGACAAGCGGGATCACCGCGGCAGGAGGGTCGTCTGGGCAAAGTGCTGGAGGAGGAATCTCGGGCGGCTCGTCGGGATATTCGCCGTCATCCGGCGGGGGGTCGGGGGGAGGCGGAGGAGAAACGACGACAAAGAGAGGCATTGATATCGTCTTGCGGGACCTCCTCTCCGAAAGAGGGTCTCTGGTAACGGACCCGAGGACGAACAGCGTTATTATTACGGATCTTTCGACGCGCTTCAAATTTTTCGAAGAGGCGATCGCGAAGCTCGACCGCCCGGTGAACCAGGTGATGATTGAGGCGGAAATTCTTGAAACTTCCGTCAACGCGCTCGACAACTTGGGGATCAAGTGGGGAAGCACGACGGGTGAACTGGCCAGTTTCAGCGGCCCGAAACGGACGACAACTTTTCCGCTTTCTAATGTGGAGAATAGCCTGAAATCTGCCGAAGCAACCATTACCGTAGGGACTTTGTCATTGGATGAATTGGATGTCGTTCTGCAGCTTTTGAAGACGGATACGGATACAGAGGTTCTCTCGAGGCCCCGCATCATGACGATGGACAACGAGGGCGCGGTCATCCATATTACGGCGGAAACGGCACTCGCCAGCCTCACCACCGCCACGACCGTCAATGGGACGGCGCTTTCGTCGGTGGGGCAGGCGGAACGGAGGACGACCGGTATTTCGCTTCGCGTCACGCCTCAAATAAACGATGATCATTATGTCACCATGACGCTTGAGCCTTCGGTCGTCCGGGCCGAGAAGTCAGAATTTTTTCCGACGCAGTTTGTCGACCCCCAGCAGAGGAGCGCGCAGACCACCGTGATGGTCCGAGACGGAGAGACGATCGCCATCGGCGGGCTTGTTTCCAAAGACAAGAAAAACGCGAAAAGAAAGGTTCCGATACTGGGAGATATTCCCCTGCTCGGCCTGGCGTTCCGGAATACGGAAAAGACATTGGTGGATCGCGAACTTCTTGTTTTTGTGACGCCCCATATCATCAAACATTCTGAAGTTCCCATTACGGAAGGGATGCAGACAGCCTCTCAACCCGTTACCGTGACAGTTCCTGAAGAAGAGCGAGAGCAACTCCCACCCCGTTCCAAAGAAAAGGAAGTCGAAGAAGTTTTAGATCGGCTCTCTTCAAAACCGTAGGGCCTCCATGCTGAGATCACAACTCAAGATCGGGGAGATCCTTCTCCGCGAAGGCGTCATCACGGAGGACCAGCTCCAGAAGGCGATCCAGGCCCAGAAGTCAGAAGGGGGAAAGATCGGGGTAGTCCTTGTCCGGCTGAAACTGGTCGAGGAGAAGGACATCGCCGTCGCCCTCGGTAAACAGCTGGGGATTCCGTACGCGTCGCTGGCGCGGGGGCTGTTGCAGCCGCAGCCGGATCAGGGGCTCGAGCAGCTGGTCCCTGAGGATTTTTCGCGCAGACATCTCCTCCTCCCTCTTTCAAAAAATTTCAATTCCCTCACCGTCGCATTCGCCGATCCCCTTGATCTCATCGTGATGGATAATCTGAGAAGAATGACCGGCTGCGAAATCAATCCGATCATTTCCACGCCGACCGATATCCTGAGCGTTCTCGACTCCTTCTACGGGAAGAAGGATCTCCTCGGTGAGGCGATCGAAAGTTCCTATGACAAAATCACCGCGGAACAGGCGCCGACTGAATCCGAAGAGAGGGAAAGGGAAGAAGGAAGCCTAAGCCTCGACCGGATTGTTCAGGAAGCGGGAGATGTGCCGGTCGTGAAATTGGTGGACCTCATCATCAAGCAGGCCATTGAAGACCGGGCGAGCGACATCCATGTCGAGCCTTTCGAAAATCGAATCAGTATTCGCTACCGCATCGACGGGATTCTTTATGAAATTTCTCCGCCGTCGCCCCATCTTCTTCTGCCGCTTGTCTCACGAATCAAGATTCTCTCACGGCTCGATATTGCCGAAAAGAGACTCCCTCAGGACGGAGGTTTCGTCGTCCGTCTGAAGGACCGAATCATTGATATGCGCGTTTCAATTATTCCGACCGTGTATGGGGAAAAGGTCGTTATCCGGATTCTGGACCGGCAAGGGACGCCGCTTGACCTCATGCAACTTGGAGTCGAACCGAAGGATGTCGAAAAATTCAGAACCGTGATTAAAAGCCCGTATGGACTGGTATTCCTCACAGGGCCGACCGGGAGCGGTAAAACAACGACACTTTACGCGGCGCTGAACGAAATCAAATCTCCCGATAAAAATATTATCACGATTGAGGATCCCGTCGAATATCATCTGGATGGAGTGAATCAGGTTCAGGCGCGCCCGTCGATCGGGCTCACCTTTGCCAATGGATTGCGCGCTTTCTTGAGACAGGATCCCGATGTGGTCATGGTCGGAGAGGTGCGGGATCTCGAAACCGCCCGCATCTGTGTCCAGGCTTCCCTCACGGGGCATCTGGTTTTGAGCACCCTTCATACCAACGATGCCGTCGGCGCGATCGGCCGCCTCATTGATATCGGCGTTGAACCGTATCTCCTTGTTCACTCTTTGAGACTCGTGGTCGCGCAGCGTCTTTTGAGGCGCCTTTGCATCCATTGCCGGACACCCTACGAACCGTCCCCCCAGTTAGTGTTACAGCTCAATCTGGAAGAAGGCTCCGTCATCTACAAGTCCAAAGGATGCGAGAAGTGTAACCATTCCGGTTACCGGGGACGGGTCGCGATTTGTGAAGTGCTTCTGGTGACCGATGATGTCCGCGCCGCCATCAACCAGCGTGTTCCGCTTCATGAGGTGGAGGTGATGGCCCGCAAGAGAGGGATGAATACCCTCTTTGAAAGCGGGATGAAGAAAGTGAAAGAAGGTATCACCAGCATTGAGGAAACGATGCGAATGACGCTCGAAACCGACTAGAGTCCATGCCTCTTTATTCTTACACCGTACGAGAAAAAGACGGGAAAATCAAGCGGGGAGTCAAGGAAGGACAGAACCAGACAGAAGTTCTCGCCTCTCTTCAGGGATCCGGGCTCCTTGTGACCCAGCTTATCGAAGTCCTTGGGACGACGGCGGAAGTCTCCAAACCGAAGAAGAAAACGAAACTGAAGCTCCACAAGCGCGTCAGACTGGGCGATATGATTCTTATGGCGCGCCAACTCGCCACTCTGGTCGGAGCCGGGATTACCCTTCTCCGGAGCATTGAAATGGTGCTGCAGCAGATCGAATCGAAAAATCTGCGTAAGGCCATCGAGGAGATTCAGGAGGATATCCGATCCGGAAAAACCTTTAACTCCGCGCTTGCGAGGCATCCGAAAATCTTTTCAGATTTTTGGATTAACCTCATCCGGATGGGAGAAGCGGGCGGCCACCTTCCTCAGACACTCGATCAGCTCGCCACCTTCCTCGAAGGACAAGGGCTCCTTCAAAGCAAGGTGATTTCGGCGATGGTTTACCCGATGGTCCTTGTGGGGGTTTCGGCCCTTGTCATCGTCGGATTTTTGGTGAAGATTGTCCCGATTTTCAGCCAGCTCTTTTCGAGTTTCGGCGTGGAGCTTCCTCCCCTGACCCGTATCGTGATTGGCGCCAGCGAACTCTTCCGGCGGCAGATTCTGTCTGTCGTTTTAGTCGGCGGCGCCATTTTTTTTCTGGCCCGATCTTTTTTGAGAACGGAACGGGGGAAAAGAAGGTGGGACCGGATCAAACTGTCTCTCCCTCTTCTGGGTGAGATCTTCCGGAAAACCGCCATCGCTAATTTCGCGCGGGGCCTCGGGACGCTCATCAAAAGCGGCGTCCCGATCCTCTACTCCCTTGAGATTATCGGAAAAAGTTCCGGAAACAAGGTGGTCGAAGAAATTCTGGAGAATGTGCGCAAAGAGGTCCGGGAAGGAAGGCCCATCGCGGACCCGCTCGGCGAAGGAGAAGTTTTCGACTCGGTCGTCGTGCAGATGGTCCGGATCGGAGAGGAGATCGGGGAATTGGGGAATATGCTTGAAAAAGTCGGGAAATTTTACGAAAGTCAGGTGGAGACCCTCACGACGCGTCTCGTCACGTTGATCGAACCGGCCGCGATTCTGGTGATGGGTGTGATCGTCGGGATTCTGGTTGTGTCGATGTATCTTCCAATCTTCAGTATTTCACAGCTTGCTGAAAAGTCGATGTGACATGAAAAAAGGGTTTACGTTAATGGAAGTGTTGATCGTTGTGGTCATTCTTGCCGTTCTTGCAGGGCTGGCAATGCCGGTTTACATTCGAACGGTGGCGCGGGCCAGGGAAGGAGAGGGGTGGCTCGCTTTAAGCGCGATCCGTTCGGCGGAGTTGGGGTATTATACCGAGCACGAAGAGATTTTTACAAGCGACGTAAATGATCTGGATATCGAAGATCCCAGCGCGCCTCCGGCTGGGCTTTTTGATTATGAGATATATCTCGACTTTTTTTGCAGTTCCCCCCATCCCTGTTTTATGGCCCTCGCCAGGCCCCGGCCGACCTGCTCAGAATGTCGGAACCTTTGGTTGGATAATAGAGGGGGGAGGAATCAAACGGCTCCATAAGTTGGAACTCAAATGGCCATTGACAATTTCCCATTTTTGTGATATCCTAATTACTGGAACTTCTAATTACAACATAGGTTATAAATTTTCCAAATGATAAATGTGACAAAGGGGAGGAATGATTGAAATGGAAAGGTCAAGAAGAAGAGGCTTTACGCTCCTTGAACTTCTGATTGTGGTTGTGGTGTTAGCGATCCTGGCCGGCCTTGCGCTTCCTCAATATCTCCGGACAGTCGGACGTGCCAGAGAGGCGGAGGGATGGAGTATGTTGGGTACTATCCGAGGCGCAGAATTCCGCTATTATGCCGAATTCAACAGTTTTAGTGCTGACATCGCAACGGGGCAGTGGGGTCCTGCAGCTACACCACTTGACATCGATAGTCCGGAAACAACAAACGCGCTTTTCACATACGATCTTACAACAGCCTCTGGTGCCACCTTTGTTGCAACTGCAACACCGGTTGCCGGTACTTGTCAGGGCTGTCGTACCTTGACAATCGATAATGATGGCGCCAGGACATCGATAAACCCTACTTAGTTTTTCCTTTAGGGGCTAGGCGGCCTTTTAGGACATAGCAATTTTCAAATTAAGACTGCAAAGGTGTGACCTTAAAAGGGCTGCCTTCTGCAGTTTTTTATTTGAGCACGTGACTTGTAGGGGGCGGTCGCGACCGTCCCCTACTATAATGTGACTATGGAAAAGAAACATTTTCGAAATCTCGGCATGACGCTGAACGAAATCCTTATCACCGTTGTCATTATCTCCATCATCGGGACCTTTGCCGTCGAAACCTACGTCCGTTCGTATGAAAAGGGGAGGGGGTACAATGCGGTGGCGATCCTGCGGGTCATCCGGTCGGCGGAGAGGCTTTATTATATGGACTGGAATCAATATGTCGCACTTCCCGTCAATTGCGGCTCCGATTTGGTGACGGCGGGTTATCTTCTCTGTCCGAACGAGGGAAGCGCCCAAGACCGCGGATTTGATTATACTATCACACCGGGGGGAGGTAACGGCTATACTGCGTACGCGACGCGGACCGGTGGAAGATACAGGAACGATGATATCAGGTTAGGAATTCAATGCTGTCCAGAGTCTGTTAGTTGGGGAGGGTCCTGGCCTGCGGAATGGAGACCCCAATGAATAAAATGAAACGCTCCCAAAACGGGTTTACCCTGATTGAGTTTCTCATCGCCACCCTCATCATCGTCTTTACCGCGGCGGCCACTTTTGTTTTACTGGGAAGCATCTCGCAGATGTCTGCCAAGCGCCCGGAGGGGTATGAATCCTCCGGTTTCGCCTCGCAGACGCTCGACACCTTAAGGGACTATGTGACGGCGAGAGACACAGACCCTCAGTATCAACTGACGGGGGACGCGGGAGCCGGTTGCGCCGGAGGGTACGCCCTTTCCGGAACGATCGCCGATCCGCACTGCCATCCGTTGCCTGCCGGAGAGCTCCGTGACCGGTTAGGAGGGACTCGATCCTATCAGGTGCAGGATGTCGACCTTGCTCCGACGCAGGACAGTGACGGGGACGGCGACCCCACGAATGACGCGGATATCAAAAAAGTCACCGTGACGATCAACTGGAATGGATCCTAGAGGGGAAAATGGAAAGAGGGTTTACGCTTTTGGAACTGCTGGTCGTCATCCTTCTCATCCCTCTCCTGGGCCTCACGGTCGTTCAACTCGATATGCTGACAGAAAATTACTTCAACCGCGCGAGTCGTTCCATGATTACCGAGGATGAGGCGGAGATCGCCTTAAACTTCATGGAAAGGGATGTGGGGGTTGCTCTGAATATCACCGTTTACAGTGACGCGGCCTGTACGGTTGCGGTGCCACCCGGAACAACGGGGTTGTGCATGCAGCTTGTCACCGATGACTCCCATGACGTTCCTCCGGACCCCACCAACGACGACAATATTCGTTATTCGTTTAGCGGCGGAGCGATTCTGCGTGACTATCAAGTGGTGGACCCCCCCGCGCGTCCGTGGGAGGCGCCTCAGACCATCGCGAGAAATATCAGCGGTTTCGAACTTGTTCAGACCCTTGACGGAGGGTTTATCCCTCAGAATGTTATTCGGGCCACCGTCATCGCTTCTCTTCAGGGAACAACTGCTACAAGACAGCGCTATATGACTTCCCGTCTCATGCACGCGGCCCTTTTTCTTTCAAGGTGGTTCTTATGATATGGGTCGGTGTCGGCGAAGGGAAAGGGTTTGAGGCCTCAAAGGTGGGCCAGAACGCCGCCCGGAAGGCGATGGAGCGGCTCGGAAAAAAGGGGGCGGATCTCGTCATCGTTTTTTCTTCATCCCACATCGACCAAAAAGAGCTCCTACAGGGGATCCGTTCCATAACAGGGAGCGCCCCCCTCCTCGGTTGCAGTTCAGCCGGCCGGATCAGCGGAAGTTCTTTAAATGAAGATGTTGTCGTCGTCACCCTCGTTTCTGACAGCTTCAGAATCCGGACCGGTCTCGGTCGGGGCATCAAAAAGGACGCGAGGAAGGCGGGGCAAGAAGCGGCCTGGGGCGCCGCGCGCGACCTGAAAGAAAAAGGGCGTTTCTTTCTCGCGTTTTTGGACGGCCTTTCGGGAAATGCCCAGAACGCGATTCGGGGAATGCAGGAGGTTTTGGGGACCAGTTTTCCCATCGTCGGCTCCGCTGGAGCCGATAATTTTCGTTTCGAGAAATCTTTTCAATACTACGAAGGCCAGTTTCTGGAAGACACACTCTGCGGGGCGCTTTTTCTGGGAAATTTTTTCTTCGGAATCGGATTCCGGCACGGATGGCTTCCGCTCGGGAAGAGCCGGCGGGTGACCCGCGCGACCAAAAACCTCCTTCATGAAGTTGATGGATTCCCCGCGATTTCCATTTATGAAGATTATTTCGGAAAGGATTTTTATAAAAACGGAGAATCCTTTGCCAAACGAACGCTTTTTTATCCGCTCGGGCTGTGGGTTTCGGGGGAAGAAGAGCCTCTGATCCGTCAGCCGCTTAAAGTCGAACAAGAGGGGACGCTTGTCTGTACCGAGGAAATCCCTAAGGGACAGGAACTTCGCTTGATGATCGGAACGCAGGAATCCCTTCTTGAGGCGACCCGCCAGGCGGGAAAGACGGCGCTCGAAGGTCTTCTGGGAAAGACGGCGCGCGTTGTTTTTGTTTTTGAATCGGCCTCCCGTAAAAAGCTTCTCGGCCGTCACGCCGTTCAGGAGCTTCAGATCCTTCATGAGCTTTTTGGGGAAGAGGTGCCGATCGCCGGTTGCTGCGGCTTCGGGGAATTGGCGCCTTCCCGCGGCGAGCGTCACCTGGGGCAGAGTTACTTTTTGAATGAGTCGATCGTGATTCTGGCCCTCGGAGATGAATCAACCCGATGATCAAGAAAATTCTTTTGATCGGTCCCCTGTCCCTGGTTGCCCTTCTGAATATGTTTATTTCGGAAACACTGTGGATGCGCGCCCTTTTCGGGATCTCCCTCATTTTTATCTTTATCTTTTTTGTCTCCCTCCTCTCGACGGAAAAAGAGCAAAAAGAAAAATACGAGCATTTGGAGAAATCCTACCGGGAGTTGGATAAACAGACGGGTCTTATTCTGCGGACCGACTTTGAACTCCGGAAGGCGCAGGAAGAGCTGGATAAGCGGATCGAAGGGCTCACGCTTTTGCATGAGCTCGGAGGGTCTATTAATCGTTCTTCTAATGTGGAGGAAACGCTCGGACAGCTGACCACTTCTTTTATTTCAAAATTCGGTTTTGAAAAGAGTCTCATTGTCCTTTTCGGGGAGGGGAGGGAAAGTGCCGGTTCTCACGCGCGCGTGGGGTATTCGGAAAAGGAAGCGCGAGCGATTCAAACGCGCCTTCTGGAGGATCAGGGGATGCGCGAATTTCTTCAGGCGGGGAAGTTGTTGCGGGTCAACCGTAATGGAAAATCGAATCCTCTTTCACAAAAGCTCTTAGAGGTTTTTCGTTCTCCCAGTTTTATTTTGGTGCCGCTCCTTGTGAAGGAGAAAATCGCGGGGCTTGTTTTTGTCGGGAAGGATACAATAGGGGAGGGGGTGACGGAAGCAGACGGGGAGCTGGTTTCTATTCTCGCCAATCAGATGAGTCAGGCGATCGAAAATTCAACTCTCTACGAGCAGTTGTGGAAGTCACACCGGGAACTCGAAATGAAGGTGAAGGAAAGAACCCTGCAGCTTGCCAAGGCGAACGAGGAACTTTTGCGGATGAACCGGATGAAGTCCGATTTTGTCTCCAATGTCTCCCATGAGCTCCGGACTCCCCTTACCTCCATCAAGGGATATGCCAGTCTCTTGGGCGAGGGAAAATTGGGGCCGATGACGGAGGACCAGAAAAAAAGGCTTCTCCGGATCGACGAACAGACCAATAGCCTGACGCAACTGGTGAACGATTTGCTGGATATCTCGCGCATTGAATCGGGCAAAGCGGTCATGGACATGAAGCCGGTGGCTTCCGAGACCCTTCATGAAAAGGCGGCGGATCTTTTGCATCCTCAGATTCATGAGAAAGAAATCACTTTTGAGGTGGACTCCGAGAAAGGGCTTCCCGAAGTCTGGGCCGACCGAGAAAAAATTGAGCGGGCGATCCTTAATCTTTTGGGAAACGCCGTTAAATTTACTCCGAAGGGAGGGCGTGTCAAACTGCGTGTGTTTCGCCACAAAGATGGGGTCGAATGGGATATCCAGGATACCGGGATCGGCGTTGAGACCAAGGACATTCCCCGTCTCTTCGAGGAATTTTTCCGTTCCGAAAACGCGATCCGGCAGAGCATCAAGGGAACCGGGCTCGGACTGTCTCTGGTCAAAGGAATTATTGAGGCCCATGGAGGAAAAATCTGGGTGAAAAGTAAAGTGGGGGAAGGGAGCACGTTTAGTTTCACGCTTCCGATCCAGGCGGCCCGGCATGAGAAAGGGAGCGAAACGCGGAATGCCTGAGAGAATCCTTGTGGTCGACGATGACCCGGATATCCGGGATGTTCTTCGCATCACCCTTGAGACGGAGGGGTTTGAGGTTTCGGAGGCGGGCGACGGGGAAGAGGCTCTGAAAGCGGTCAAGCGGATCGCGCCGCACCTTTTGATTCTGGATATGATGATGCCGAAGATGAACGGTGATGAGGTAAGCAGGACTCTTAAAAAGGACCTTCTTCTCCGTCACATTCCGATCATCATGCTGACCGGAAAAGGGGAAATTGACGACAAGGTGCGCGGGATCAACGCCGGGGTGGACGATTACCTGGTGAAGCCTTTCGAACCGCGCGAACTGTTGGCCCGCGTCAAAATGATTATGCGAAGGACCGCAAGCGCCCTCGACGCCAATCCGCTCACCAAGCTTCCCGGAAATATTTCAATTGCCAATGAAATCAACGGCCGCATTGACCAAAAAAGGCCCTTTGCCGTCTGTTATGTCGATCTGGACAAGTTCAAGGCCCTGAACGACCGGTACGGTTTTACGCGCGGAGACAAAATAATCAGCGAACTCGCGAAAATTCTTCTGGACTCCGTGAACAGTGCCGGAGACCCCGATGATTTTATCGGACATGAAGGAGGAGACGATTTTGTGGTGGTGACCGCTCCCGGGAAGGCCGATGCGGTAAGCCAAGCGATTATTAAAGCATTTGATTCGGTAGCCCCTTCCTTTTATAATGAAGAAGACCGGAAACTGGGGTTTGTCATCGCGAAGGACCGACAGGGAAAGACAAAACAGTTTCCGCTCATCACCGTATCGATCGGGATTGTCACAACGGAAAACAGAGAAATCCACCATATTGCGGAGGTAGGGGAGGTTGGTGCCGAGCTCAAAAAATATGCGAAGTCCCTTGAAGGGAGCAACTACGTCAAAGAGAGGCGAGAGGAGAAAGAATGACCAAGCGGCTTCTGGTTGGGGTGTTATGTTGCCTGATTTTTTCGGGATGCGCTTCCGTCGCGGGGAAGAGGACGAATACTCAAACGCATAAGGCGATGCAAAACGTCGGCATCGACTGGTGGAATTTCTAGAAATCCGGGGCTGTAGCTCAGTTGGGAGAGCGCTTGAATCGCACTCAAGAGGTCGGCGGTTCGATCCCGCCCAGCTCCACCATTGTTTTCAATGAGTTGTGACGAGGAGGCGTAGGCCCGTTTCCCTCCATGGTAACAAAAGCCCCCACTAAATTAGGGGATGGTTGTAGATGCTCAGTAATTAGGTAACTCTTTTGGTATCCTGTAACCAGAGGAGATACCTATGCAGTTTTGCTATACTATTCTTATTCCTTCAGGTGACGAGAATGCCAAAGACGATCCGAAAATCCATTATTCTTTGTCTTATGGTTGTATGGGCTTGTTTTTTCGCCATCTATGCAGCTGAATCGTTCGGGCATTTTGAAGATACGCTTGAACATTCGGAAGGAAGTATAGAGAAATCTTTTTCAAACCCGGCCGAAGTCGTTACGGTTTCTTCTGTATTAAAGCATCTGCCAAAAATAGGCCTATCCACTGAATGGATCGATGGATTTCAACTTTCCTTTCAAACCCCTGGCTTTCGTAGTTCTGTCTGCTTGAACTTTTTGATAGATAGATCCCCTCCTTCTGCCACTCTTAGACTCTTCAAATTGTTTTCCGTTTACCGCATCTGACGCCTCTGCCCACGCTTTTTGTCCGCGTTTTCTTCCCAATCGTGAATCATTTTTAAAACACCTGTTGCATTTGTTGTAACAAGGTGGGAAAGGATCAGCATGTTACGCCGTCTTCATCGATGGGTGGGAGTCATAGCGGCTCTTTTTATGATCACTGTTGCTTCGACCGGCATCATTCTCCAACTCCAGCATTTAAAAGGGGAGGAGGAAAAAGAGTCTTTATCCAAGAAACCCTCTTCTTTTAAGTTGGACAGTTCTCTGGACAAGGTCCAATCCAAACTCGCATTAGCCCAAGCGAGCGCCAGAGCCAAAATAGGGCCTGCGTCGCTTGACAGAATCGAGCTCGAACTTAAAGGGGATAAACCCCGCTTTGTATTTCACACCTCAGGTGATCCCAAAAGAAAGATCATCCTCGATGCAGACAGTGGCGCCGTAGAAAAAATAGAGGAAGATGAAGAGTCGTGGGTCGTGCGTCTTCACTCAGGCGAACTCTTCGGTA
>Ga0209515_10004508_pt1 | contig 18763 bp, 19 predicted proteins | sample Subgroupgradi54m_FD_187454 | JGI IMG/M metagenome (GOLD analysis project Ga0209515, IMG submission 187454) | Subsurface groundwater microbial communities from S. Glens Falls, New York, USA - GMW60B uncontaminated upgradient, 5.4 m (SPAdes)... ...
TTCCCGATGTGACTGCACCACCACCGTTCTGGGATGTACCCGAAACGAGGAGGGTTGTTGAAGCAATACCCGTCATCGACGTCGAAAGTGTCGCATATACCGCAACATTGGTTGTTGAGTTTGCAGGAAGTGCTTCATTGATCGACCATGACTGTGTCGTTGCGCCCGTCGTCTTTACGGTTGTCGTCTTTGCTCCGTACACAACATAGAGATTCGTGATGTATCCCGCAGCGATTCCTGCAGTACCATTCGTGTCTCCATTCAATGTAACGGTAAAGTTGTCCGCATTGACCGCTTCAGCAGATCCCGTTGTAACACGGAAATCACCAAGCTTGTATGCAGTCTGAGGTACGGTGACCGTCTGATTTGCATATGCCGAGTACTTTGCTGATGTGATCGAACCGGAAGCCGTCGTAAGCGTATTTCCCGCTGTTGCACCGTTTGAAAGGTACGAAAGCGTTGAAAGGCGCTGTACGTTCGACGAACCTGCAGCAATACTGACCGTCGTCGTCGTGCCTGCAACAAGTGCTGTTCCTGAAGTTGTGTTGGTGTTATAAACATCTCCACGAACTTCAAGTACGTAGTTGACACCTGGCTCGAGAACCATTGAGGAACCGAGGTTAAACTGCGTGTATGCAGGTGACTGTGCAAGCTCATTGATGGTTGCGGTTGATCCGATTTGTGTACCATTCAAGAAGAGTCCACCATTGCGGATACCTGTCCAAACATTGTCAGATGAGTCATGAACAACACGAAGGTTTTCAACCTTCAAGCGCTCACCTGCAGCCTTCACGTCAAACTTTGCAAAGGTCACTGCAGAACCTCCGAGTACGAGGTTGCCAGACGGAGAGTCTGTCTTCTTCGTGATCGAAAGTGTACCCACGTTGATTGCAACAGTATTTGCAGATTCAACAGCAGTAAACGACGCGTTGAGTGCCGTTGGTGTAACCACGACATTCAACTGACTGTCCCAAAGCTCAACATCCACGACGCGGCGAAGCGAGAACTGGAAGTTGCGATTGGTACCGCCAACGATGTCAGCCATAAGCTTCACCGTGTGCGTTGTTGCAGAGAGTGCAAGTGGTGTTGGAAGTGCGAACGTTACAAAGCGATTTGCATCAACCTTTGCAACTGCAGTACCAACGGCCACGCCGTCAACCATCAAGCGGAAGTTCGTAATGTCGTCAGCAAGCACTGAACCGATCTGCTGGAAGCGGATCGAGGAAAGGTTTGCTGCGCGAGAACCGATCGAAACTGTTGCACCCCAAACGACGTAGTCGCTCTGAGGATCAACCGTCTGACCGGACGACGTACCAGGCATCGATGACGATGCGAAGTTTGCCGTTGTCATTCCGGAAGGAGCTGCAGCAATTGTGTGCTGTGCACCCGAAACAGGAAGACCTGCCGTTACCCCAGCGTCAGTAACGAGATCTGTGAGCATCACACCGATCGTCTGACCGTTTGTGCTGCCTGCAAGATCTGCGCGAACTGAAACTGAAACACTCGACATTGCGGGAACCATAACGATACCTGCGGTGTCGTTGAAGTTGATCATACCTGTCGTGATCGATGCAGCATCGGTGATGCGCGTAGGGCCGTTGTAAAGATAGACATTGTTCAATGTCGCGTCAGACGAAACGCCTGTGCGCGTCAACTTGAGACTTGTCACCTTTGCAGCAACACTACCTGCATTCGTGATCTTGAAGACCCCGAGCGTTGCAACACCCTGACCTGAGATCAAGACTGATGCAGCAGGAGACATTGGGTCAAGCATCGCGGAGACGCCTGTTCCTGTTGTCGTCGTTGTCGTTGTGCTTGCGGAGCAAGGCTGACCTGTGGTTGGGCTGAAGCCAACTGTGGATGTACAACCAGGAACGGTACTTGTCGTACCTGTTGTGGAGGTTGTGCCATTGCACATTGCATTCAACTTTGCACGAGTCGACACACCGACAAAACCTGTGCCTGAGGTAAGACCATTTGGCGTAAGGATGTCAGAGGCAAACTTGTTTTGGAATTTCACCACTGCTCCGGTAGTAAGCCCACCGAAATAGTTGGTTTCATTTCCCATCGATCCAACACCCGATGCTGCCACCTGAGTGTCTGCGCTCATGTTGAGCACCTTCTGGAGGTTCATCACTTCAGTGTCAGTCACACCCTTCTTGAGCGCCTTTGTGAAGACGTACGAGCAAGATGTTGTGTCTGCCGAGGCAATTGCCGGGGCGACCATCATGACAGCCGTTGCGAGACCTAGGAATCCAGAAACAGCTTTCACTGCTTTGGAATTTAATTTCATCATATAAGTCTGCTTGTTAATTACGTTCTTTCGAACGTTTTGTTATTAATAACCATAACTGATAATTCACGGTAAAGTTTTGCGCATAGATGTTTATTCCGCAAGAAATAAAAAATATGCGACGGGCATCTCTTATTGGTGCACTGTGTTTTGACACAATGCAAACAATGGAAGGTAGCCGAGAATATCGTTCATTGAATATAACGAATAAACAGTATCCGTACTTCTCGTCGCACAAACTTTACAGTATGCACCACAGAGAATCACACATTCTGCTATTCAATTTTCAATGAACTATCCGGAAAAGCTGTACCTTCCTCCATCCACATCAATTTAAAAAACTGAAAGGATCGCAACATGTTCCCGTACAAACATACAAAGACAGAAACACCTGCTCATGAAAGCACTCTCTTATTATAGTATTTCTCGCATTATTCCGCCAAAGTACGGCAAAATAATGTGTGGATAACATGAGTGAATGACAAAAGTCATCTTCATGCATCCTTCACTGAGAAATATATAATCCGCTCAAAAGCGGACCCTGCCTGCACATGCCAGGCGTAAGGGCATGATACATGCGCCCCTTACGACAGTCAAACAAGAAAGAGAGGAGTATCGTGACAATAAACACATCACGTTCTTCATGAAAAAATCACAAAAGGACATTGAAAATTTCAATGTCCTTTTTGATGTCTTTGAAGATGACACTTAATATCTCACCTTTCAAAGCACCACCTAGAGTACTTCACCATTTCAGTACTCGTGGGCTCGATGAAATGGTTGGTCGCCAAGGAGAGACACTAACCTCTCGTTAAGCAATTCGCAATGAATATGTTGACCACCGGCGTTCTCCTTTTTTCGTTAAAATAGCTTCGGAAACCATTGCGAGTAATTCACGTTGAATTGTTTTCTCACTCACACCCGGAATGCTCTTTGCAATGTCCTTTACCGTAAGTGCCGGCTTTTGCTTGATAAGCGCAAGAATTATTTTGCGTCGATCATCGCGATCACCATCACTGCGCGCCTTCCCTGCTCCTTCGATGGAAGTGGAAAGTTGGGAAACGGGCCTCCGAACGAAAACGGGTTCCGACCGTTCGAATGGTTTCACAAGGTTTATTGGTTTCAGTTCCTGCTCAAGATTCTTTTTTTGCTCCACTGCCTCTCGGGGGAATTTTATTTCCTGAGGTTGGTGATGCGTCACTGTTCTATCAATTTGAGCTTGGGGAGTAAACGCGGAAGAAATATCGGATCGAGACGAGATCTCGCGAGGGACTTCAAAAAATGACTCACTGAAAATACTTTTACTGCGATCGTAGACACGATTCCATTCCGCCTCAACGGAATTCTTCAGTACAAGATATTCTTTCGTTAACACCCCGGCATTCATTGCACTCATCATGCGTGCGGATTGCGCAATGTCCAAGAAGGAAACAACGCGTTCTATTTTTTTCATCACATCCCGCAATATCGACATCCGCTCGCTCGTAGGCGTTGTCGATGCAATCGTAATGTCCGAAAGAAGGTCCACACCGGATTCACGCACTTTCCATTTCATTGGTTCCTTATCGGACATGATATCCGTTACCATATAAAGCGCGGTAGTAAGTTTTTCAGCCTTACGTTGAATAAACAATGCAGTGTACTGCTCTTCGTTTCTTGAATGTCCCTTACTTGGAGAATGTATTTGATGACTGTCTTTTTGGTGTTCCATAAAAATGTCTTTTATTGATTTTTGCAGAGTATCATGAAGTCTTTTAAAAGTCAAATGTTCTTTACTGTTCCGTTTAAAGGACAAAAATTTCTTCACATGGGACACCTTGTGCACGGTAGTGTCCCTGAGAAAGCTTGAAGTCGGCAAATTCCCTTGAAAGGAGCGGTGGGGATAACTTTCGCCGTGTTACTATAGAAGGGTCATCATGGCAAAGAAACGTAAAAAACGCGAAACGAAAGAACGGAGCGATTATAAAGAGAAGCCCGCTCGAAGAGAAAGCGGCGGAACCAACAAAAGCTTCTGGTCGGGGTTGCGACAAGAGACACGAAACTCAATCGTTGGGATTAGCTTTACCTTAGTCGCACTTATCCTTCTGCTCGCAGCGCAAGGAAACGGAGGTTACCTCGGTGAAAAACTCTATAAAGGAATCCACTTTCTTTTTGGTGTCGGATACTATGTGATTCCCGCACTTTTTGTTTTGCTTGCCATCAACTTTTTTCGCGCAAGCGAGCGCAGCTTCACCGGACCCGCACTGGTGGCAGGACCTTTCTTCTTACTCTCTGCGCTTGGATTACTGACACTTGTCGATCGCACGGAAGGGATAGCGGGATTGGGAGGATTTGTCGGGCACTATCTCGCCACACCGATGGTCTTTCTTTTCGCTCCGCTCTTAACGGGAATTATCTTGAGTGCGATTTTTGTCATCGCAATTTTAATTCTTTTTGATATGCCGCTCCACCTTGGTTTTGTACTCGCATTTTTCAGATGGTTGAAACCAAAACCCCGAAGCATCGAAGAAGATGATAGTACGGGGGAGGATGAACCGGAAGAAACAATCGACGAACCCGAAGAGGTTGAGACCCCCGAAGAAGTCACAGAGGAAGCAGTCGCAGAGGAACCCGCACAACCCAAACCTTCGCTCTTTGCAAAAATTTCCCCGCTTTCAAAAAAAGACAAAGGTGATGCGATTCCATTTCGTTTCAACTCGACGCTTCATTCGTCATATACTCCTCCCCCGCTTGATCTCCTTGCAAGCGATAAAGGCAAACCCGGCTATGGCGACATCAAAGCAAATGCGAATATCATCAAGCGCACATTTCAGAACTTCGGCATCAATGTCGAAATGGATGAAGTATCCGTCGGCCCTTCGATCACGCGCTATGCACTCAAACCCGCCGAAGGTGTGCGTCTTTCAAAAATCACCACCCTTCAGCATGATCTTGAGCTCGCACTTGCGGCCGCACCCATCCGCATCGAAGCACCGATCCCCGGTAAGTCACTTGTCGGTATTGAAATCCCCAATTCGATAAAATCAACCGTTGGTCTCGGTACGCTGTTAAGTGAAGAAACATGGAAGACAAATCATCATTCACTCTTTGTTCCTCTTGGCAAAGGTATTTCAGGACTTGCGCAGTTTATGAATATTGCAAAGATGCCACACGTACTTGTTGCCGGTGCGACCGGTGCCGGAAAATCGGTAACCATGCACACGATCATTACGTCACTCTTATTCAGAAACTCTCCCGAACAACTGCGCTTTATCATGGTGGACCCGAAGCGTGTTGAGCTCACCCTCTATAATGGTATCCCCCACCTCTTGACTCCTGTTATTACCGAAGCAAAAAAAGCGATCCTCACCTTAAAATGGGCTACCAAAGAAATGGATCGTCGCTATGATGTCCTTCAGGAAGAAAAGTGTCGCGATATTTCCTCATACCACAAGAATGTGCTTGAGCCGGCATTGGCAAAATACGAAAAGCAAAAAGCAGAGGGAAAGTGGAAAGATGGTGAAGAACCCGAGCTTCCCGAGCTCATGCCATACATCATCGTCATCATCGATGAACTCGCAGACTTGATGCAAGCGTATCCCCGCGAGTTGGAATCTGCGATTGTGCGGTTGGCGCAGATGAGTCGTGCGGTTGGCATTCACCTGATGATCGCGACCCAACGCCCTTCGGTGAATGTCATCACGGGCCTTATTAAAGCAAATGTACCTGCACGTATCGCACTTCAAGTGGCTTCACAAATCGATTCGCGCACCATTCTCGATATGTCGGGAGCAGAAAACTTGCTCGGTGCGGGTGATATGCTCTTCCTTTCTGCGGAATTACCGAAGCCGATACGTCTCCAATCCGCCTTTATCTCTGAAAATGAAGTAAAGAGCGTGGTGAAATTCCTCAAAGATCATTACGATGGCACACTCGGAGATGAACTGAATATTTCCAATACGGAAAATAAAAATGCATACTTTGGCGGGATTCCCGAAGAGGCCTTCTCGGGTGGTGATGACGGAGATGACGATGGTAAATACGAAGAAGCGAAGGACTTGGTGATCAAGTCGGGGAAGGCTTCCACTTCATATCTTCAGCGACGATTGGGTCTGGGCTATGCGCGCGCCGCACGTATGATGGATGTACTTGAAGAACGCGGCGTTGTTGGCCCCGCTGACGGCGCAAAACCTCGTGATGTGCTTATGCGCGACGACACCCAAGGATTTGGCCGCGAAGAAGACGTATGATTTTGTCCAAGGTGAGACCTTGGACAAAATCAAAAAAAACCGCCCGAGTGATCGAGGCGGTTTTTGACTTGAAATTATTTTCTCCTTCGAGAACGCGCTTGTTTGATGCGCTTCTTTTTCTTGGCATTGCGCTTTGCCAACGCCGTCCCTCGCCCACCGCGAGGAGGGCCGGAGCGACTCACGAGCGAACCGGAGAAACTGAGTATATCCGGATGAACTCCGGATTGAATTACAAAAACGGAAGCCATAGCAGAACCGAGCCCGCCAAAGATATTATTTCTCATCATTTTGCTCTCCTTGTAAGTATCTTATAATTTTTTAGCACAATTTACTTACTGTGTCAATTCTTACGAGGTCCGACCTCGTAAGACTGGTATTCGACCGAGTTGGGCTTCTCGTGTATATATAAAGGATGTATTGGACACTTAAACGGATGATTTCCATCGGGCTCGGATGTGTATTTGTCGGGATCGTTCTTTTTTATGCGTATCTCCAATCCCGAGCGATCATTGCGGGGCCACAAATCGTTCTTGAAAGTCCCCAAAATGGAATCACTGCGACCACTTCCCTGCTCGCGATACGGGGCACCATTACCAACGCAAAAGAAACAACGCTGAACGGACGGACCCTTTTTATCGATCTCAAGGGGAACTTTAGCGAACAATTGTTACTCGCCCCCGGCTATAATATAATTGAACTCACCGCAAAAGACACCAAGGGGCGGGAGGTAAAGCGAGTTTTGGAGATTGTCTACGACGAGGAGGAAACCTCAATGCGTACGGCAACCACATCGAGCAAGCAGGACATATTACAAAATTAAACTATCTCTTCTATGGCAGGTTTCGTAAAAAAAGTAAAAAAAGAAAAGACCGCGGCAGAACGTTCCGGCACTGCGGGAATTGAAGCAACAATCAAATCAATTCAGACAAAATTCGGCGAAGGCGCGATTATCAAACTCGGTGATGCACCAAAGGTAAATGTTGATGCAATTTCCACGGGCTCTATCGGCCTCGATCATGCACTCGGTGTCGGTGGACTTCCTCAAGGTCGTATTATTGAAATCTTTGGCCCTGAATCATCGGGAAAGACAACGCTTGCACTCCACGTCATTGCGGAAGCGCAAAAGAAAGGTGGTGTTGCAGCATTCATCGATGCGGAACACGCTCTTGATCCGGAGTATGCAAAAAAGCTTGGTGTAAAAATCGATCAATTGCTCTTGGCGCAACCCGACACTGGCGAGCAAGCACTTGAAATTACCGAATCGCTCGTCCGCTCGGGAACACTCGATGTGATTGTCATCGACTCAGTCGCCGCACTCACCCCCAAAGACGAAATCGAAGGCGACATGGGTGCGCAACATGTGGGCAAGCAAGCACGCCTCATGTCGCAGGCACTCCGCAAGCTCACGGCAATCGTTTCAAAAACAAAAACGATTGTGATCTTCATCAATCAAATCCGCATGCAGATCGGCGTGATGTTCGGCAACCCTGAAACAACCCCAGGAGGAAAGGCGCTCAAGTTCTATACTTCGGTGCGCATCGATATTCGCAAGATTGCACAAATTAAAAAAGGTGAGGACGTCATCGGTAGTCGAACGCGCGCAAAGGTCGTGAAGAACAAAGTCGCTCCCCCATTCAAGCAAGCCGAATTTGATCTCATCTACAACGAAGGAATCTCCCGCGAAGGTGAAATGCTCATGCTCGGAGAAAAGTACGGTCTCTTGAGCAAATCAGGTTCGTCGTATTCGTTTGGCGACATCAAGATCGGTCGTGGCTATGATTCTGCGCGACTCTTCCTCAAAGAAAACAAAACCGTTGCAAAAGACCTCGGTAAAGAAATCGCCAAGCAAATGAAAGAAGATGCGTCATTTAGCATCACTCCCACCAAAGAAGATACGGACGAAGGCAGCCCTGAGGAATAAAAGGTATTAACCCCAGGGCAAGCCCTGGGCCCGTCAAAGAACTCGCAAAGCCTCGTGATGGAAAAGAAAAATCCCTTCGTATTGAAGGGATTTTTTTATGAGAGCTGTTCAACAAATAACTCGGGTGGCGTGGCACAGCGGTGCGACATGAACAATATACGCAGTGCCGCAAGGTGCACTCCCGGGCTTGGAATATCCTCGTTGGAGCCTTTGAGCAGATACGAAAATTTTCGAGACACGAACCATTTGCGATATGCTTCGTAATACCCACCGCTCAGGCTCTTCCATTCAACATGCGAAAGTTGTCTGGAATAGTTTGCGATGACACTCCATAAAAGAAGATACTGGCGCACAACTTCTTCACGCAGAAGCATCTCTTCCTTGCTGAGAAACGCCGATCTCGTTTGCACTCCGTGCATATATTCCGCATGGATACGTTTTCTTGCCCGAAATGCATCAATGATGACATGAAGGCAGAAACCGCCAATCGTAACTATGGCAATAAAAAAGCTTTCACTGAAACTCACAAAAACCTCCGATCCGTATATCAAAAATAACTTTCTCCATTCAATGGCATCGGAGTAAAATTGTCAACTGGTTTATTTTGAGATGGGTTCTACTGAAAAGAAAATCCGCATGCGTACATTCATGCGGATTTCCTCCAGACTTATGTGATGAAATGAAAAAGGGTTGATCGATAGGACTCACGCAAATAGATGAAATTCGCGGCGCGGGGAGAGATACGAGGAAGGCATATTCCTAATATGACGACCGAGTATCTGGGGCCCCGCAACAAAGAAGTTCGCTATTTGCGTGGGTCCTAACCTAAAACCACGCGTGGTTTTTGCGAGAGAGCATATCCATGCCGACCCACACCACGAGGGCGAGCGTGCCGGAGACAAGCAGAAGCGTTGTCGTTTCCGCATGCATTGCAGCCGATCGAAAAAATTGCACATTACTCGGAATGTCCCAAAATTGAGGAGCATTGGCAAAAACATTTGCATACGAAACAAAAGCGGTCGAACGCCAGAAAAAGAGCACCGCGATGAGCGACTTCAACACCATTGGGGAAAGCACCATGCGAATCGCCCATACGAAATAAATTCGTCGCATAATGCGTTTTGTAAGGAGAGTATTCGTTGCTTCGAGAGATTTTTCCATACGCTATATTATATCTTTTGTTCGTCGAGTAATCGTTCGAGCTCGCGCTTGCCGCGATATATCTTTGTTTTAATCGCGGAAACAGTCGTTCCTTCCATTTCGGCAATTTCCTTTTGGGAATATTCGTCGATAAAATGGAGTTTGAGCGGTCGAGCCAATTGTGCGGGCATTCGCGAGAGAAATGAGGCGACATAATCGCGCATCGTTTCTTCGTGAGAATAGTTTGCAGGGTCGGGAAGCATCTCGTAAAATTCCGGATCGAGTTCTACGTGAGCGGCTCCCTTTTTCTTTAACTTCTGATAGTGCGTAAAGGTGGTATTCATAAGAATCTTATAGCCCCACGACTTAAACGATGCCCCTTCGACGGTTTTGAAGCGACGTGCATTAAAATAGATCTTCGTGAAGGTTTCCTGAACAATATCCTCAGCTTCTTCGCGGCTACGGACAATTCCTTCCGCTTTACGCAGAAAGGCGTCCTGATAACGCGCCACGAGTACGGCAAAAAGGCTCGGGTGTTCAAGTGAGCGCTCAAGTATCTCTTCATCACGAAGTGTTTCTTCGGAAATTACGCTTTCTTCAAGCAACATTACCCTTATCATGGTCTAGATTTTCCATTCCTGCAAGAGCTCGGTAATTCCGTGATGAATGGCAACAGTCGGCTCCCATCCCAATACGGCTTTTGCTTTTGCATTGTCCGCGTGTGTGTTTCGGCTCGATACGCGGCGCAACATACTCGACATTGCCACCAAAAAGAGCGGCCAACGCATTGATCGAGATATTTTGCCCTGAACCAATATTGAACACCTCACCTTTCACTATCCCCTCATTCTCCGCTGCCAAGATATTCGCGCGCACAATGTCTCGGACATGGGTAAAATCTCGAGTTTGTTCACCATCTCCGGTAATAGTGAGTGGCACACCCTCACTGCGTGATTTAAGAAACTTCCCGATGACAAGTGCGTAAGGGCCTTCCGGATCAAGACCTGGGCCATAGACATTAAAATAACGAAGTGAAACCGTGGGAAGCCCGTAAACTTCCGAGAACACGCGCGCAACGTGTTCTCCAATATATTTATGTAAGCCGTATGGAGAAACTGGTGCGGCAGGGAGTTCTTCGTGAAGTGGAAGTGTTTCTTGATTGCCGTATGCGGAACTTGATGCGGAATAAATGACTTTTTTGACTCCCCCCTCTTTCGCGGCAAGAAATACATTGAGCGTTCCATTAACGTTGACATCATTGGTCTCCTTCGGAAAATCAATTGAATATTGCACGCGTGGAAGCGCGGCGAGATGAAAGACATAGTCTGCACGAGCGATAATCGGCGCGATCGCATGTTCATCACGAATATCCGCAACATGGAGAATGGCATCCTTATGCACACGCTCGCGCTTTCCCGCCGACAAATTATCGATAACTTCGACCACATAGCCACGTTCAATCAACGCATCAACCAAATGCGATCCGATAAATCCCGCCCCACCCGTCACTACTGCGCGTTTGTTTCTCATAGCTATGGTAACTCCTAAAAATCAGTAAATGTCTCAATGTCCACACACTCTCGACAAATTTCCATTAAAGCCCTAGAATAGCCCTATTATGTTGAACTATAGTGAATGCGTTCCGCGCAAAGCCATCCTTGTGGAGGGCCATCCTTATGAGGTTATTTCGTCTCATGTATTCCAAAAGCAAAAGTCACGTCCGGTCAACAATGTCCGCGTGAAAAGCCTGCTTACCGGGAAAACCATTGATATGGTGCTCCATCAATATGAAAAGTTTGAAGAGGCGGACATGGGCACACGCGAGGTCAAATATCTTTATCTGAATCGGGGTGAGTATTGGTTTTGTGATCCGAAGAATCCTTCCGACCGTTTTCAGTTGAGCAACGAGCAAGTCGGCGACAGCATCAAATTCATCAAGCCAAACACCCTTATCGAGGGAAATACCTTCAACGACGACATCATCGGACTGAAGCTCCCCATAAAGGTTGAACTCAAAATCACCGAAGCCGCACCTGCGGTAAAGGGCAATACGTCAGGTAATGCGCTCAAAAGCGTGGTTGTGGAAACGGGAGCGACCATCTATGTTCCGATGTTCATCAACGAAGGCGATATCATCCGCGTGAACACTGAGACAGGTGACTATGCAGAGCGGGTGGAGAAGGCATAAAAAGCCGCTCGGGATGCTCTTTTTCAAAAACACGCCTTCAATTTTTCCAGCGAAAAATTGTTGCTCTGCTCGCCAAGTTTGCCCCGCAGACGGGGACCATGCCAAACTTGTCTGCGCAAGGTTTTTTCAAAAGACATCCCTCGCTCTGAGTAGAAAACAATATCCTCCGAGCTGATGCAAACAAAAAACATCCTAAGTGGATGTTTTTTGTTAGACTGCATGCAGTTTTCAGATTTTTATATTGCAAAACCTCAATTGAAATTCTTGAGCACAGTTCGAGGCGCCAAGGTTGAGATATCCTCGAGACGTATGGGTTATACGTTGAGGGGATTCACGACCGTAGGCAACAAAGAAATGTGCCAAGAATTTTAATTTAGGCGGCGATGTAAGGGAGGAGGCCCATGTACCGCGACCGCTTCACTGCAAGTGCAAGTGCACGCTGCTGCTTGGCACCAAGTCCCGAACGCTTGCTTGTTACAACCTGTCCATGAGGAGTAAGGAACATGCGAAGCAAATCGAGGTCTTTGTAGTCGATGTACTTGATGTTATTTGCCGAAAGATAGTCTTGTTGTTTTTTTGCCATAATAATGTTGTTGAATAGTAATTTTATGCTGATACTCGTCGCTTTTCAAAGCGGATTTTATCTCTGCGATTTTAAAATCGGTTTTTTAGCCCGATTCTAAACTTCAATAATTTTGATGCAATCCGAAGCCCTGGACTGACGTGATGTTTGGGAAGACCTACACCTTGTAGGGCGACCAAACTCACGGAGGGAAGGACGAGGAGTGCGCAAAATTATGAAAGTTTAGAAAGGGATGTCGTCGGGGTTAATATCCTCTTCCGGATATTCAATCGTATCCAACTCAGGCGCACTTTGCTGGGAAGCGGGAACCTTTGATGCCGCTCCTGAGCTTGACCCCGCACTTGCACTACTTGGATATGCTCCACCTGCGGATGCTCCCGACTTGGGTCCGAACTGAATCGTGTCGGCGACAATTTCCGTGCGGTACTTCTTTGTACCATCCTTATCGTCCCAACTACGGGTCTGAATACGCCCTTCAACGTAGACCCCCGAGCCCTTGCGCAAATACTGCGCAACTACTTCCGCCTGTCGCCCGAAGGTGACAATATTGTGATAATCGGTCGATTCTTGTTTTACGCCATTCTTGTCTTTGTAGACACGATTGGTGGCGACAGAAAATGTCGTTACTGCGGCACCGCTCGGAAGCGCTTTTGTCTCGGGGTCGCGAGTAAGGTTGCCGTAGATCAATGCTTTATTAATGTACATACTTTTTTATTTAGCTGATGACCAAATCGTCGATAGTCTTGTCGAGTTCTTCTTCGGTAAGCACCGGTTTCACTTCCGCCTTCTCTTCACTGCGCGATCCTTCTTCGGAGCGCTTTGCAGTAAAGACTTTCTTTGGTGCCATCGTATTTTCACGAACGGTTTTCACCAAAATAAAGCGAAGAATGAAATCGTCACTCTTGAGTGCGGTATCAATTGCAATCGCCGCCTTTGGCTCGACTTCAAACTTGATCCACCCAAAATAGGATGAGCGATACAACGCACGCTTGTTTGAAACGGTTTTTGTCATTGCATACGAGAGTTCCAAATGTTTGGGATACTCATCGGCAATAACATGACCGCCATTACTTTCAATAACGTCACGGATTGCGGTGACGCGCAGACCAAGATCGTCTTCGGGGACGGTTGGCACGATATGGAAGCCGACTTCGTAGATCTTAGGATCGTTCGGGATGGCTTCGATACTTATATTATTTTTTTCCATAATAGAAGCATACTAACAGGCGCAATTGCGAATGTCAAAAACAAAAACTCCGAGGCGTAGACCCCGGAGTTTTTATCATTTTATTTAATTCAGTGGACCTAAGCGAGTTCCGGAAACAGTCCATGTAATATTGCTGTTTCCACTTGCCGCATATCCTGCGGCACCTCCGCCGCCCGATGCAGCCTGTCCCGGATTTCCAAATGTTCCACCCGCACCACCATTTCCCCCCGGACAACCCGTTCCACCGGCACCGGGTCCGCCTACCGAACCCGAACCTCCCGCACCACATGAAGCCCCCCATCCGGATGGACCACCCCTAGAACCACCATTTCTTCCTTGCCCGCCACCGCCTCCTGACCCGGTCCCGCCCCAATCGTATTGGTTTGTAAAGTTCCCCGCACCACCGCCACCGCCACCGCCTGCAATGGTGCCGTTATTTGTCGCAGAAATAGGAGCTTGCGCGCGAAGGGCCGTTCCTCCCGTTCCTCCCGATTCGGGATTATGCCATGCATCGCTTGAAGCATCATGCTTTCCTCCACCTCGTGCTCCTGTGCCACCGGCACCATAAATAAATCCATTATTGATTAGTCTCAACGAAGAACCTGCGGGAAATCCTGATCCCGTGTCAAATGCGGGAGTGACGGGAGTGGTTGAGTAAACCGCGACTCCGGCATTTATTGTCACCGTTGCATTCAAAGGAAGGACTCCATCCCAACCATTGAGAAGTGCGTCCGCTTTCAAATTGTAATTTGCAACGTCACTTGAAATAGTTTTATTGTAGATAAATTCTGTTGGTGCCGGTGGAGGGGGTGGAGAACCGCTACCAAGAAAATATCCCGTTATTTTAAACTGTGCAGCAACGTCATTATGTGAAGTGGTATACACCACCGTGTGTGTGCCCGGAGTAACGATCAAACTCCCCCAATCTTCATACGTTACCGGGCCATTAGGGCCGCTGCCGGTATTATTGGTATAGCGATGGAAGCCGCTCACCACTTTTCCATCAACCGTAAGTTTTGCAGAGTGTGAACAGCACTGTGTTCCCGCATTGTCCCCCACGCTCGCACTGACTTGAATTGCGCTCGGAGTAACCCCGGCAGGCAAGTAGGAATTAAAATCATAGGTTCCTGTTGCGGGGATGGTGATATCGGCAGCGACAAAGGAACCCACTCCGCCGGTGCCGCCACCTACTTTTGTCCAAATTCCCGATACACAGGCAAGTGTCTCGCCGACTACATTGCGAGAAATTGTGCCGTCAGGATTAAGGACACCGCACGCGGTACCTTCGACAACGACATCGTCCAATTGCACTTTACCGATGATGGCATTCTTGGTGACTCCAAGCGCGTTGACCCAAAGTCCTCCGGCTTTTACCTGACTCGTTGTGGCAACATTGATCGGTGCATCGGTGTTATTCCCCGGAGCGGGCGCAGTGGGGCCCGTCCATGCATACGCAAAGCTCAGTCCGACGACGAGTAAGAGTGCGACGATCAGCGAACGTGTGAACTGGAATATTTGTAACTGAAGAATTTTTTTCATAATGATGGTTAATTGTTATGCATGGTTATTTTATCATGGAGATCTTTTTCACAACAAACCTCCGGACAATTTTTTGATGCGATGAATAAATGAATGAATGAATGAATAATTATTTTTCCTTAAATTTAAATTCGGGGGAAACTCCGGTACCGCTGAGCTCGACAGCAACACCCGTCTCGCCGATCACTGCGACCGCGTTCAAGGCGCCAATATTCACACCGGGAGCAAAACGAATGATAATCTCCACCGTCTCTCCGGGAGGAATATTGGGATACGTGCACGAAGTGCAGGAAAAGTAGGGCGAGCCGATCGACACCATTCCCGCAGGAATTGAATTCACTTCGCTATTGTTGCGAATCGTGAGTGCCAGATCTTTCGTCTTGTTTTTAATGACATTTCCGAAATCCAAGGGGCCATTGGTGGTAATTTGCGGAACAATGCTTGCATTAACAGTTACTGCCTGATTTCCCGCACTTGAATTAACCATTATTGACTCGCCAAGCGACTGTGGAGTTGCCGGTGCGATCAAACGAATAATCGCGAGCTGTGAAGCGCCGCCCTCAAGGCTTCCCGTACAACCTGAAATGCAGGTGAAATTCGCCGATCCGGTAATTCCCGTAATCGTAAGCATGCCTCCGCCCGTATTGGTAATGGTGAGATAAGTCGGATTGATATCCACGCTGTCTTTCACCTCATTAACCGCGACCGTTCCAAAAGAAAGATTCGTCGGACTCAACGTCAGGGATGGAGGGCCCTGGATGCTGATCGTAATATTACCCGAGCCGCTTCCCCCTGCGGCATTGGTACACGTAATGGTGTATGTTGCCGACTGCGTGAGTGCGCCGAGATTATAGGAGCCGTTTGCAGGGAGCCCGGTGATATTCAATCCTCCTCCGGTCAAGGCGCACGATGTTGCACCCGATGTTGATGTCCACGAAAGTGTGACCACCGTGCCGCTCATCACATTCCTGCCGGGATTTGCGGTAATGGTCACCTGCGGGATGAGGAGCATCACCGTCGTATTGACTCCGCTAAAATCAGTCCAACCGACAACATCAGACCCCCATGCAAATCCTGAAAAACTTGTTCCGGAGAGCGTAATTCCCGAAAGATGAATCTGTCCATCCCAACCGAGATTGTCGGCGGAAAGCGCGTATGCCCAACCCGAAACAACGCCGGTACCCAAATTGACCAGACCATTGAACTCTATCCAACCGACGTTGTCACTCCACGCATAGCCGGTCATTCCTCCATTTGAGGGGTTCACGGTTACTCCATAATCGGAGGTGGCGCAACTTGAAGTATTCGTACAGTTGAGCGAAATCCAACCGACGTTGTCACTCCACGCCCAACCAATAACATTGTCTAACGCGGAGGCTCGCGCAACCTGCTGTTGACCGATGAGAATAAGCCCCGATGAAAAAATTGTCACCAACAACATCGCACCCAGAGTCGTTTTAAAGAAAGATCTCATGAGGTTATTGCATTAGTTCGTTTAATTTTCTTAATTTTTCTTCATCACTTTTTTCGTGAGTCGTTGATGAATCAGCCGGCACAAAAACATCGAGTTGGGATTTTTGTTTTTCTTCGATCACTGATGTTTCATCGGGGGACGCTGCAGTGGCGGGAGTATTAAAACTGTTCAAAAGCGCACGCTTCCCCGCATCGGTTGCAGGAATTGCGGAAATACCAACAGGAGGAACCTCGGGAAATTGGTTCAAGTATGTACGCACACCACATGCGATCAATAAAATGACGATGGAAGCGAGGAGACTAATGAGCAACACTTTCTTTGTTTCGGACTTCATTTATTTGTGCAATAAAAAAAATAACTAATAAAAAAATGGAGAGAGAATTTACATTGTGTTGAGAAAAACACAAACTCCATCTTTATTGTACAATAAATCGTTTACAAGCAAAATAGACTAGTCCACATTTACACTCCAAATACGCGGTGGGCATTCGCACGTAAAGTATGCTCGACAAGCTCACCCTCTTCCTTGCGAAGTTTTTTGATCGCCCGTACCGTCTCAAGTACATACGCCGGTTCATTGCGTTTTCCACGATGCGGAGTCGGAGCAACATAAGGCGCATCGGTTTCGGACATGATCGACTCAAGGGGAAGAAACTCTACTACTTCATCGTACTCATGGGTAAACGTCAGCACGCCGGTGAACGACATCGTGAATCCAAGCTCACAAAACTGTTTTGCAATTGCAATATTGCCGACAAAGAAATGTACGTTCCCTCGAATGCCGGGGTGCTTTTTGAGAATAGTAATAATGTCTTCATACGCATCCATCGTTCCTTTTGTCGGTCGTCCATGGATCATCAAAGGTTTCTTGAGCTCAAGCGCAATGGCAATCTGCTTTTCAAAAAGTTCTCGTTGGCGTTTTTTTTCATTTGCTTCCCCATGTGGCCATCCATCGTGCGCGGGCCAGTGATAGTCGAGTCCGCACTCCCCTATTGCAACCACTTTCGGATGTTCTGCCAACTTGCGGTAGTGTGGTTCATCAAACACTTCAGTATGGTTATCGGTCGGATGCACGCCAATCGTCGCCCAAATATCCGAGTGTGCTTCGGCAAGCCTAATCGCCCGTTCGCTCATCACACGATCAGTACCAACCACAATGCTCGCAACATTCGCCTCGCGCATACGCAAAAGCGTTGCATCAATATCCGCATCAAACCGCGGATCATTCAAGTGTGAGTGAATATCAATGTATTTATTCATATAATCCTATCCAAGGTGAGACCTTGGATCACAAGCCAATCATTTATGTAATTGTCAAATTCATTTTGATCCCCAAAATATTCAGGAAATTCGGTCTTCGAAAGAATAAGGTTCGCCTCTCTTTCTTTCCCCATCCAATCGTCATAACTTGAATAAGTGTATTCTTGAAGATATTTTTTTGTTCGGAGAGGATCCGTAATACCGTTTTCTTTCCATAAAGCATCGATCATTTTTACCGGATTGAGGTGAATATAGGCAAAAAGATATTTCAGATATTCATCTCGATCAACATGTTCTGCTTTAAATGCTCCTTGAAAGAGGGGTCCGACACGCTTATATTTCTTATTAAAATACATCGTATATCCTGTCGTGAGTTTCTGCATAAACTCAGAAAGACTGTTATCATTTTTCGCTTGAACAAGGATATGAAAATGATTGGGCATGAGCACATAAGCACCAATGTGAACAAGTGTTTCCTTGAGCTCCACTTTGTCCAAGGTGAGACCTTGGACAAGCTTATAGACAATGGGTTGAGTCCCGTTTGCAAAAAAGAGTAGCTTTTGAAAACGTTGATAATCTTTTTCATCAAGAAAGACATCTCTTTTTTCAACTCCTCGATTATAGATATGGTAATATTCCCCCTCTGCAAAAGTGATCTTGCGATTCATCGTCGGTAATTATACTCCAAGGTGAGACCTTGGACAATTCCAAGGTCTCACCTTGGAAATTTTGGGGACTTTATGCAAAAGACTCCTTGAGGGTCATATCCATAATTTTTCTGATAAGCACTAAAAGTTCTGGGAATTCTTTTCCATACGTCTCGCTCAATGATGCATGCTGTTTATCAAAAAATAGCACCATCTCCTCTTTATTTTTTCCCACTTCCTTAAAATAGGCACCTTTATTCAAAATATGCGTAAGCTTGGGCA
>Ga0209515_10004510_pt1 | contig 18760 bp, 23 predicted proteins | sample Subgroupgradi54m_FD_187454 | JGI IMG/M metagenome (GOLD analysis project Ga0209515, IMG submission 187454) | Subsurface groundwater microbial communities from S. Glens Falls, New York, USA - GMW60B uncontaminated upgradient, 5.4 m (SPAdes)... ...
TTGGGTAACTGGGAAGAAGTTTGGAAATTCCGATTAAAGTTTCTAAAGTTCCTAAAATAGTTTTCTTTTGAATTGAGAGGTCGGCTTTGATTAGAGCGATCTGATCTATGGAGACGTTTTCTAAAGCCGTGAGGCGGTTTTCAAAAGTAGTGAATTCGCCTGTTGAAACGGGAGCGTCTCCGGTTCCGATTTCTTCTTTGGCAATTTTAGATTTTTCCTCGCTAGTCAACAAATCTAAAGCCTCGGCTCCAGATAGAGTGTCAATGCGAGGAGATTCTTCTTGTGGTTTTATGATTTTAGTCTTACCGGATTCCAGAGTACCGACGGCTAATTCCTGAATCGATTTGGTTTGGAAAATGGTTCGACTAAGCTCACCATAAAAAGAGAGAACATCCAATCGGTAAATAAAGATGCCTGATATCGGGAAGGCGCGATGTTAAAAGTCGCGGCTAAAGAGAAAATTAGAAAGAGAGCGATAAGGCCGGAGACTAAAGAGAGTTTTAGAAAAGAAAAAGGTTGAGACTTTTCTTCGGATATTATCTCAAGTGAAGTAGAAACAACCGGCAATGGTAACTTATTTGTTGGTTTGCTGTATTCATTAAGCCACTCTCTTGTGGTAAACCAATTTCTTCCTTGCTTCACGCCTTTAAGTTTCCCTCGATGAATAAGGATTTTTAAGTAACCCGGCGTTGTTTCGGCAATTTTTGCCGCATTAGTAAGCGGTAAATAAACTTCCGAATTAACTTCCGAATCAATTTCCGTATTATTCCGTATTATTTCCGATCTTTTCATTTTATTATTAGTATCGTATCAGTGTATATTGGTGTGATACGACGCTGATACGATCCTGACTTTATTATATCAAATTGTCTTTGATTTTCGGCTTAAAGTAGGGAAAAATAGTATGATATGGCGAGTAATTTTTTATATTTAGAATCTTATTAGCAATTAACGCAACGTAGACTACGTGTTATTTTTCTTGGTAATAAGCAAAAAATCTACGATACCGAGACACATAAAAAACGGCCAAATAGCCGCCTGATTCAAAAAACTAAATTTCCGAACTATTTCCGAACTCTCGAACTGTTAAGAAAGTAAAATATTTTCTATATGTTCCACGCGAGCGTTATTAGAGTTAAAATCAAGTTCAATAGCAATAACGTCAATTTGCCAATCAATATCTTGATTTATTACACCACGAACTTGACTATCTTTCAAGTATGTGTTTATTATTCTGCTTAGTTGTGCCTTTTTATGACGATTAACATTTTCTTCCGGCCGCCACTCAAATCCGGCCCTTTGCGTTTTTACCTCAACAAAAACCAAATCGCCGCTCTTTTTAGCGATAATATCAATCTCGCCCCATGGTTTACGATAATTACGGGTTAAAATGGTATACCCCTTGTTTTCAAGGTATTTGGTGGCAATGTCCTCGCCTAATTTCCCAATGTTTTGTTTTTCAGTCGTCATGAAGTTATAAACACGTTATCCCCAAAACTATTGATTCTCGGAATCAATAGTTTATTTATACATATTTTAGGAAGAGTTTCCATCCCCCACCCTTGTTCCACGTGGAACAAGGGTGGGGGAGAACATTAACATAAAAACAAAAAACGCCAAAATTTGACTTATTACGGTATGTATGATATATTGAGCATAATCCCTGACGAGTAGTCAGGACGGTGTAAGGCATTATGCTTTACGCTAAGAGCCTAATCTGCCTGGGCTAACATAGGCAGAAAGTACCACAAGAAGGAGGCCGTTATGGCACGCAGGTACAAGTTCGAAGAGAGTGTCTACTTCAGCATCAAGGATGCGCCCGGACCTTTCCGCTTAGTGGCGGAAGAGGTCCAGTCTCACGAGGACCGTATCAAGCCGTTCGTCGTGGAGCTCACGGTAACTCCATTTCTGCTGGGGGAGAAACTGTTCGGTTACAGTAGCTATCGGGATGTCAGGATCAAGATTCCCTTTGAGGTCGCTCTCAAGGGAGTCACCACGACCCTGGGGCACGGAATCGAACATCCGAGGAATGTCCGTTTGCTCGGACGTTTCTTGCCCGGGGCAAGCAGTGTGCTGGTTCATCAGGTGGACCAGGTAAAGGTTGCTCCCGTACTCGTCGAATGGCAGTGGGAAGCTATCTTCAACCCCCAAGGGCGAACTGGGATCGTGTTCAGAATGCCGGAACCCATTCCGGAAGAGTGGACCTTCTAAGCAACAAGGCTGGCAAACCTACTGCCCCCGCCGTGTCTTCGGACCTCCGGCGGGCTTTTTTTATTTCCACGTGGAACAAGTTATAGATGTCTATAAGTTAAAGCCGCTCGAATGAGCGGCGTTGAAATTGTTCCCCGTGGAACATTTTAGACATCATACCCTAGTCTACGCTTAATCGTTGTGATTAGAGGCCGGCGATTAAACTGAAAGTAAGCAGCTAAAAGAGCGAATGGCTCAATGACAACGTTTATAAGCTGAACGCCTTTGTAAGATCGGACAAAACTCTGTCTAGATAAGTTTATGCTCCCTCTTTTTAGAAGTAGCTTAATTTTTGGAATATGATACCAAGAACTAACAATAAAGAGATTCAGCTCGTTAATTTCTAAAGTTTTTAGCGTTTCTAAGGTGTTTCTAACGTTTGACGTTGTATCAAAGGAGTTATCTTCCCAAACAACCCTATTACTTAGAAAGCCCATGGTTTGAGGGTAAGCATCTAAACCGGTAAAAATAAATATCGGGTTAAGTTTATTTAAAAGAACGAAATTCACAGCTTTAATTACTCTTCCCAAAAATTCTTTTTCATGCCGGCATCCGAAAACAACGACTACTACTTTCCGAATTTCCGAATTCATTTCCGAATCCTCCTTTGTTTTTGGCTTTTATTAGCGATGACTATAACATATAGAAATTCTTATGTCAATTACTTGATTTTTATCCAGATTTTATTTATATCTTAATTATTGAGTTCTGTGCCTGTTCTTTAAAAAAAGGAGATGCGTGATGAAGAGAGCTCTATTTATTCTTCTACTCTTTAGTTCTTTAATAATTCCCGCAAAAAGTTTTGCCTTCTTTCATGAGAATAATTATTTTGTAAATATCTCCAGAGAAAAGATGATTCCCTTTCCCGAAGAGTTGTGGGAAGGCGCGCGCTCTATTATAGGTTTTAAAGGCGACGTCAAAAGACCGATAATTGTTGTAGACCTTTTTTCTCAAGACAAGCCTCAAGGGCGTAATCTTGAAGGATGTTTTGATCCTAACGAGTGGGCAATACAGATTTCTCCTTTTGCAGTTGATATTTTTTACGATATCGCTATTTTGCATGAAATGACTCACGCCCTTCTTGACGCGCAGGGCCACCCCTCCCTAAAAACGCACCACTGTTTTATGAAATCAATCCGGTGGACATCCAAAGCGGTTGTCTGGCTTGATTTATGGGGAAAAACAATTGACAATGCAACAGAGGGCCTTCTTATTTCTTGGGAAAATTTAGCTTGCCCTAAACCCTGACGCCCCATAAGGGCGTCTTTTTTATGTTTATTTTTAGAAATATATTAATGTATTATGGACCTAGGCGGAATCGAACCGCCGTCTCGTCAATGCGAATGACGTGTTCTACCACTAGACTATAGGCCCATTTTTAATTTTTATCTGTCGGGGCGCCGAGAGTCGAACTCGGACTAAATCTTCCCAAAAGACTCGTGCTACCATTACACTACGCCCCGTTTATTTACAACTTTACCATTTCTAATCTCATCATGTAGGATGCGATGGCAATTTGCGCAGATAACTTCGCATTTCTTTATTTCCTTTTTAATGCGACTAAAACCTATGGCGCGACGAAAGCTACTTACGGTGAATAATTTATTCTTCTCGTTTTTATGATGAAAATCAAGGACTATCGGATTAATAATTCCGCAATTACCGCACCCTCTCTTTTTTTTGTATTCGTTAAGCCATTGATGGTTATGATGTATAAGAATTTGTTTCGTCAGTCGATAACAGTGACGACATTTTCGACGGCGATATACTTTAGTTCGTGTTGTTAGAGCCACGCCGAAAGAGTCTTCTGAATACAGCTTTAAACAATATTTGCAACGTTTCTTTTTTACATACATGTTTATAGTATAGCATATTTTGGGATTATGAATAAACTCCCAAAGCAAGCGTACTACCGGTATACGACACCCCGATTCACATTATTATATGCAAAAACTGGTTGAAATTCAAGTAATTTTATGTTATTTTAATTTTGCTTGCCTCGCCGAAGCTTTAGCGAAGGCGGGCCCTCGTAGCTCAATGGACAGAGCAGCGCTCTTCTAAGGCGTTGATAGGGGTTCGATTCCCTTCGAGGGCGTAATGTTGGAAATTAAGTGTTTATGATATTATAAAAATATCGGCTCGAACCATATTTTAATTTTGGGGGAAGAAAATTTTTTAATCATTTAAGAGGGATTATTGTTAAATTAAAATGTAATGAATTATTTTACCCCTAAAAAAATTATTACAGCATTTATACTTTTAGCCATTATTGCGTCGTGGAACTTTCTGCTTTTTTGTTACTTTTCGCCACCAAGCATAGGAACGCCTATCGAAGATCAAGCAAAACTGTCATGCTACTCAAAACTTACAGATGAATTTGGTTCCATTTCTGACCCGATTGGATTCATAGTTGGTTATCCTCTGATTTTTGGATTTTGGCTTGGAATACCGCCAATCGTGACTATCCCGCTCAATTTCCTACTTTTCTTAACTATTTCTAATTTCTTATTTTTTATTCTTGGCAAAATCAGAAAATTTTTTATAAAAGAACAGGGGTTATAAAAAATAATGGTGCAAAAAAAACTTGAAATTGTCAGCGGTGCGGCTCCGCCGCCTTTCCGAATTTTCGCCCTCCTTCGCTTTTCAGCTTCGGACGGACAAGCGGGGGGACTTCCTCGCTGCCTGCGGCGGCGAAATGCGTTCGGACTAATTCAAGAATACTGCGTAATCATAATTTTTCATAAAATACAGTATTTTTGGAAAATTTTTTAACCACATGAATTAGGAGACAAGAAACACCAGAGATGGTGATTTTTTCTTGATTCTTGACGAAGATGGCCTATTATGCTATGATTGAGTAAAATCCAGGCATGGTGTCTGGATAGAATCGAACTGCACTTTAAAAAGGAGACTGTTATGTCGTTGCTTTGCGTCGAGACAGGTCGAGACATCAAGTACGGCGACATTCTCATGGCGGGAACCCATGGCGACGCGAAGTTCTACTCCGCGCTGAGCCAAGAGGTGCTGAGACGCATCCCGGACTCGCAAAAGCGCGAGACACGCTGCCAACCCGGCGATGGCGGTGTGGACATCCACAGGGCGGGTTCCTCGCGAAACTTCAACGGGAGTTACACCATTTCGGACTTCGCACTTGGGGAGTTTCGCTTCTCCATCTCGAAGGAGACCGCCGAGAAGTATCTGCCCAAACACGCCAGGAGCTATCTCCCTGCACCTGCGCATGAGTAGCGTACAACGGCCTGAGCCGCCCCCAATCCACGAGCCCCAAGCAGAATTCAATTCTGCTTGGGGCTCTTTCGTTCGCTAAAGCTACGAAAGGGCAAGGCAAAGAAAAATTTGCTTGTCTGCTTAAATTTGTAGTATAATGTATGTCAAAGGTCTTATTATTAAAATTAAATAATTTCATTTTTATGAAAAAAATCGGAAAAGTTACGCATTATTACGGTAACATTGGCGTTGCCATTATTGAGCTTTCTGACAAGCTGGCTGTTGGCGATAAAGTTAAATTTGTCCAAGGAGACAAAGAAGTTGAACAGACGGTTGGTTCAATGCAAATGGAACACAAAGAAGTGGATTCGGCAAAGAAAGGCGACATTGTTGGCGTAAAAGTTGATCAGAAAATTAGCGATGGCGTTGAAGTTTATTTGGTAGAGGAATAAGTTTCCCTAATCATCAAATTTCAGATCCTAAATCCTAAATTTTACAAGCGTCAATTAAAAACGTAATATTTCTTTGCGCATGGTGCCTATGGTGTAGTGGTAGCACAACGCTCTGTGGCAGCGTTAGGACCGGTTCAAATCCGGTTAGGCACCCCAGACGGTATCTAATATAACCGACTCCGGTTGATTGGATACCATCATAGGAATCTCGGCATTACGTCGGGATTTTTGTGTTTTAGGGGCGACTAAGGCTTTTGATTTACCAGCGATCACCGGTGTGAACTCCACCGCCATGTCTGTTACGATCCGTGGCTTCTGGCATTCCTTGTATTTCTCGGTGAAGATCAGACCCTCGGCTTGCATCAAAGCTCGTATGATCGGGCTTGGTATGACTGTTACCACTTTCTTATCCGTTACCTCAAACCGCTCCCAGTAGAGGCCGAGGAACAGTCGCTTCATTTCATCCGGAGCTTTCATATATGCCTCGTATGCGTTTCGTACAAAGAGCAGAATGTCTTGGAGCTCATCGATCCGCATATTAAGTTTCTTATCTTGAGCATACAGTTCGTCCTGGATGCTTTCGACCTGTTCCTTGATCTTCACTTTGATTCGGGTGAAGTCATCATCTGAAATCAATCCACCGAATAATTTCTCCTCGGCAGTATCGCGCTTCTTCTCAAGTATCATCTTTTGCGTGTTCAGCCCTTTCTTATCTTTGTTTATGACTTCCTTTCGACCGCTGTATATTTTCTCTATCTTGGCGACCATTCTTCCCACAAATGTTGGAGTAAATTCGATCAGTTTGAAAAGGTCAGCAATCTGCTGTTCCAAATCCCATACTTCCACATATTTGTCAGAGCATTTGATCTGATCGCCGGACCGGTTGCAATGATAGTAAGATTTATTTTTCTTTGGGTGATGTTCGGCGGTGTATCTTTGTCCGCAGATCGCACAGTAGGTCAGACCTCTGAGGATGAAGTTAAACTTTTGTCTACGGCAGGCATAGCGATTATGTTCGGCCATGACCAGCTGGGTGCGTTCCCAGATTTCTTTGGTGATAAGCGGTTTGTGTTTGCCGACACCTACCAATCCTCGCCATCGCATTTCTCCGTAGTAAAACTGATTCTTGAGTATCTCGATCATCTTGCTGTGAGCTAGTCGCTTACCGGCATGAGTTCTGAATCCTTTTTTATACAAAGCATCACGGACTTCGTAGACTGAATAATCTCCGGTCACATACATGTTGAATGCTTCCTGAATAAGCGGCGCACGTTCTTCGTCTACAACAATAATTCTCTTTTTCTCATCACTTGGATCACCGGCATTCAAGTAGCCTGAGGCAACACCTGTCGGCCACCAGCCATCCCGAAATTTCTGCTCGAGGCTTTTCAAAGTTTTTCTTGATGTGATTTGCGATTGGAGTTGATTCACTCCGGCGATCACTAAGTCCATAAAGTTTCCCTCCGGAGAGTCAGTTATGCCGGGTTGCGATACGGAAAACAATTCAACCTCGTGTTTTTTGAGGATTGCTTTGATCTGCATATGATCGAGTGCATTTCTCGCCAGTCGGTCGGTGTCTTGAATAAATACTGCGCGGATAGCTTTATCGTCTTGGACCCGAAGAAGCATGTCTTGGAGTCCCGGCCGGTTCATATTGGTGGCTGATCGTCCTGGGTCTTCAAAGACGCCGTCGTTGGCCAGCTTGAACTTATTGCTTTCTTCAATCGCTCGCTTGCAGAGTTTGAGTTGGGTCGCGAGGGAGTGATGACCGTCCTCGGCCTGTTCTTCTGTCGAGACTCGGCAGTAAATTAATGCATGTTCCATAGTATTTTCATTTTAATTTTGGTTAATTTTTGTTAAGAGACCTTTCATTGACACCCTATACTAATTCGGTCGACAAGCTAAGCTCGGTTGCCCACAATACCAACTAACACTGCACCAGTCATAAATTTCTCTGAATATTCCTATTTTTTGCCTATTTTGTTGGGTTTTACCGGGTTTTACAGGGTTTATCTTTTTCATTTTTGGTGTTATTTAGTGTTAGTTAGTGTGAGTTGGTGTAAGTCATATTTGCGACTTTTTGCTCAAAACGTTGCCGTTAGTTGCCGATTGTTGCTGTTTAACCGCTTCCATCGGCTATCGTAAGCAGGGAATTAAAATATGCACCCTTCTTTTGAATCGTCCCGGCCGGTGCTTGTTTCAATTTCTCATAGGCATTTTCTATTCGGGTCAATCCATAGTTCTTAAGAGCATAAAGTATAAAGCTCATATCAGGCTCCTCAAGGTATCGAGCAATCTCCATACACTTTTCCTCTTCAAAGGTTCTTGGACTGAAACTTCTTACGGATCGGCGACTCGATCGATTGTTTTTATTTTCTTTTTCGTTATCGTTCTTCTGACTTCTGCCGGTCGAACTTTCAGAAGTGAAAGAAAGCCTTGCTACCAGCTTCTTTTTCTCGCTTTCTAACTTCTGCGAAATGTCACCGACTTCTGCCGGTGCTTCTGCTGGTGTTTGCTCATCAGTACCGTCCTCACTTCTGCCAGACTTCTGTTCAAAGCGATGTTCAATGTACTTAAATGTGCCGTCAGATAAGGGATATTCGGATATATCCACATTGAATGAACTTCTGCGACCTTGTTGGCTCTCAAACCATATCCACTTCTTCCGCTTCAGCTCGAGCATTAACTTGTTGACCTTATTCTTGAGATACCTATCTTTGAAGTCTTTGGCTAATCCTGCATAGCTCACATGCGCTCGTCCCGATCGCGGATTGGCAATAAGCCACAGCCAGACCAAGAGGGTATATTCCTCATACTGCAAGAGACCGTCGATCAGGGCGGTCTTGATGCTTCGTGGAAGCTTTACATAATCGTTATTGTCTATTTTGAATGGCAGATTTTTCATATTCATATTCCATGTTGGACAGGTTTAACTCATGGCATCGTTATACATGAGCGACTTCAGCTCTTTGATTGCTGTAACGAACGATTTAGCGTTGACCTCGACCAAACCAGCAAAGAAGGCACTTACCAGCTGGGGACGATAGGGTTCATCGGTAAAAATAAAATGAAACCGGCGCGAGTCGGCTTTGTCTATGCCCAGCAACTTATATCCCTTGGCCACAAGAAAGGCGGCCGCGTAGAAGTCGCTCGTGGTGAAGTTATTACTGTTGTCCGGTTGGTTTTTCATACTCATTCTTTTTAGCTTTCTCTTTTTCTAAATATTGGTGATCCAAAAGCCGGACGATAAGGTCGGCCAGTCTGTCCATGAAAATTTCCTCCATCTGTTCGATGGTGAGAGTTGGGATTTTCTTTGTTGGTACCGGCTTTGGCATATTGTTTGCCAGCCCGCAAATAAAAAGCAGACTGTTTATTCCAGTCTGCTCTCTCGCTAGTGAATCACTTTGGACTCACCAAAATCTCACTTTTCTTTGTAATCAATCCGGACCCGGCCGGTACGCCAGCGTATAAAATTGCTGATGCCAAGCTTTTCTTTTACGCGTTTATTTACGGCTCCCCGAGCGTCATAGACGCTTCGCTTGGTATCTTTTGCCCAGTCGGCCATGTCCACGATATTTGTTTCGGTCACGTCCATACCGAATGGAACAGTAAACAAAGCTTTGCAGAGAAAATATTGGTTTGTATTGATCGGAATCGGGCAAGCTTTGCTTCCCATGGTTATATTGCCGGTCTGCTCGTTAAATCTGATTTCGGTATCAATTGGTTGATCCTGTTGTGGTGTTGGCTTGTCTCTAAGTTTGAAATAATAATCACTGAGCATTGATCTACTCGGTTTGGAAATTACAAAGCCGTCGTTGTCGAGCTTAAAGCTCGAGATAACCCTTTTCTTTTTCAGCTCGACCAAGAGACTTTTCTGGTCATAGAGATCAAAGTCGGAAGGGGAATAATTAAAATACACTTTTCTCGGAAGTTTGTGTGTTACGTCAGTGCAGGACTCCACGCTTCCCAGTAAGGCATAAATAAAAACTAGTTTTGCATTTTCATTTTTCATATTCATTATCAATCAAACAAAGGGCTCGCAACCTTTCACAGTTAAGTGATCGATTGCGAGCCCTTGGACCCGGAATACCTTTCAGGAATGCCTCGTGAGGCATTAAGTTATTCGATTGTTGAAATTATTATATCACTTTTTGAAAAGCCTCGGAACAATACCGATTGTGCATAAATTCATTTTGCGAGCTGGCGGTACCCAGATTTGGCCACCTTTGGCTCATATTTGAACTGGAGGGTACCTTAAAGGTCACTTCCAGTGTGCGTTTCCGTAATGATACAAAAGTGTCTTATTACGGAAACGCCAAGGAAGGCCAAAACCCATTTAGTAAATAGCCTAAAAAAGCCCATATTTTAAGGATAAAATGTCTCTCTTAGCTCTCTATATCAGTACGTTGATATAGAGGCTACTGTTTCTTATTGAAACGCTTAAAGTAAGAATCGATCTCATCTCGTAGTTCAATACCAACTCTTTCAAAACAATCGAGCAAATCCTTGTAGGTGTTTTTGCCACCAAGAAAATCCCAAAATTCATCTGCTACCTTTAGCTCATTTTCCAAATCAAGCATTCCTCGCATTGTCCAACGTGTATATGGTTCTGGTTCGTAAGGGTTGTAGGGAATTGCTATAAAGGTATTTATTTCTGCAGTAGGTTTATTTGCCAAAACAACCGCAACCCATTCAAGTAGTGTGCGTTTAAATTCCTTAAAGCCACCAGCATTCGGTTTTGCAGTTTTGATATCAAATAAGAAATATGCACCGTCTTTTGATTCAAACATCAGATCAACTTTTGTGGGCTTTACTTTGATCATATCACCCGTTTGACAGACTTTTCGTATTCTTTCAATTTCTTCTTTCTTATTTGGAGAACTTGTTGCTGTAATAAGACCATCAATAATCTTTTGGATTTCGGCTTGTGCGCCAGTGCTGATTTGATCTCCTGCCGTAGCTTGCGAAACAGCCATCTTAAAATTCTTTTGTGCTAAAGCGAGGCCAACTGGCTCGAAAATACTTGTACCAAAATTAGTATTGAGAGAGTGAATAAAAGAATATAGAGCTAGGCGATCTTTGCCAAGCAATCGTGTGTGAAAAGGCATTGATGCTGGCTCCGGCTTATAGTTTTGGAACTTGTTGCGTAAGCTTGCTTTCAAAACTTCTTCAACACTGCTTATTTGTTCTTTTGATAGTGACATATGGTTATTTTACCTTAAAATGAAATATAATTTCTGAATACGGGTTTCGATCTCGCTCTGTTCGATTCAATACCGGCCGCTTAAATTGATTCACAATCTTCATACCCGCCTTCTCTGCAATCTCGGGATAAAGATTATACTTATCATTCGCCACAAGGAATATATCGAAGTCTGCCTTTAGATATTGTTTGCAGTTATTTAATACGTCCGCAATCCCTTGGGCGTATGATCTTCGTGCTTCCATGCCCTGGCCTTTATAAAGAGGACCTATTTCTAAGTCATCTTTTCGTTTAAATCCAAGAAGGTCGTAAGCATAGGCGTGTTGTTCGTGATAGTCAATTTGACCGACATACGGTGGCGAGCAAAAAATACCGGCAATCTTCTGTTTCTTGAGAATTTTAGAAAATTCTGGGTTTTGCTTTTCTACCTTCTCAAAGATATTTACCGCCCTAGAGTCACCAGTTAAGACAGAATAGTGAACGGGTTTGCGTAATCTATTAAATTCTCGGACCCTGCTTAAGGTATCAAGAGCATAGCGATTGAGCATGCTTGTGATTGAGAAAAGAGGCTTGCAGATTTTTTTGTGCTTATAGCAGTAGTAAGTCGTGAGCTGGGGTTCTTTGAGGGTTGCTAGGTCGCTATGCGTGGTTGCACGGCATGATCTAATTGTTCTACTCAAAATAAGCGCAAGAATTTTTCTTGTTTTCACATCCTTTTCTTGTTTGATTGTCTTAAAAACATGGTCTATCTCTCGGCGGACATTATCCATAAACCAAACATCAAGAAAGGAGTCAGATTTGTCCTGTTTCAGCTTAATCGAATACTTTTTGAGTAGTTTTTGGTAGACAGGCAAGAATTCTTTCTCCTTTTCTGTAGCGAACTTGCTTTCATCAAAATTTCCTTGATTGATTTTGTATTTGAAGTCGTAACCCGGAAAATGTACCGTGTTAAATTTCGCAAGTTCCACCAAAAGCTCGTTTTCAAAATCTTGAATTTTATTATCGTGTTCAAATGAATCAAGAGAAGCGATCAATTTTTTAATTGCTTTCTGTAGATACTCGTCATCGTAGTGGGTTGCCTTACAGCTTGAGATCATGGAGTTAAATTCAGAGACGTCTATGCCGACGGAATGAATACCCATCTCAAGCGATTGGATTATGGTTGTCCCGGACCCTAGGAATGGGTCGAGAAGGATATCTCCAGCCTTGAAGTATGCTTCTTTCTTAAAATCATCAGTGTGATTGTCTATAAAATATTCGACAAGTTGTGGAATGTATTTGCCTTTATATGGGTGGAGGCGATGGACATGTTTGGTAGTGTCTTTTTCACGCAAATTGTCAAAGGAAAGTGTCCAGTTTAGATCATTACCTAGATTCTTTTTCCAATTGACCTCTCGTTTCCCATTATAAGATTCATAGTATTTTTTGAGATCACCTAGATCAACTAGGGTAGAACCATTTTCACCATGTTTTCTTACCTTACCGTATTGGACGAGGTAAGAAATGTTTGTTGGGGATACATCTTTTTCAAGATAATCTGTAGCCCACTTTGATGCTTCTGGTATAGATACTAAGGACATAAAATTATTTTACCATTTATTAAAATTCTTTTCTCAGAACTCCCACGACCCGACCTTGTATGACGACATTTGTTTCGTAAAAAGGACTCATGTACTTATTTGCCGGAACAAGTTTAATGCGGTTTTTCTCTCTGTAAATTTTTTTGAGGGTGACTTCATTTCTGTCCGGCATATAAGCGACAGCTTTTTCTCCATCGTTGACTGTCGATTGTTCGTGAATGATTACGACATCTCCATCAGATATTCCTTCCTCAATCATGCTTCGTCCAGTAACTTTCAAGGCATAATAATTTTCTCCAGAAGAAAGCATGCTCCGCGGAACCTCAATTGGCTCCGGATTTCTTATTGCCTCAATCGGACCACCCGCGGCGATGAATCCCATCAATGGTATTTCTACGACAGGCGACTTGTGATCACGCAATGACTGGATTGATCGTTTTTTGCCTCTCTCGGACGTAAGAAGGTTTTTTTCTTGTAGGTGTGAGATATGTTCGTGAACTGTGGGAATAGAAATATCAAAATGTTTCGCGATCTCAATCAAAGCTGGTGAGTACCCATTTTCTCTGCGGTATTCTCTGGCGAAGTGGAGTATTTCCGCCTGGCGTTTTGATGGTTTGCCTATATTTATGGTTGACTTTTTATGCATGTGTAAAGTATACTACCTAAACATAACCTAAACAAGTTATACTTATCCACAATTAATAAAAATGAATATGAAGAATATACACACCGTTTACAATTCCGACCGTCATATGTGGGAGAACAAGAAAGAAGGGGTTGAAAAACCACTATCATCTCACCACAAAAAAGATAACGCCCTTGAAAGAGGTGAGGATATTGCCGAAAAGAAACATGTCGAGCATTTTATCCACGGTAAGGATGGAAAAATCCAAGAGAGAAATAGCTATGGTAATGATCCTTTCCCGCCACGAGGGTGACTTTTTCTTGAACAGGTTTTGAATGAACAAAGATTATGAATATGATTTACGGAAAAATAGTTGATGCCTTAAGGAAGATCCGACAAGGGCAAGACTTGATGAGGAGAAAGCTCAAAGAACAATCAACAAGACGAAGTGTCTATAAATTTTTACGCTTAGCTCTAATTTTATTCTTCATCTTTGGTAGTTCTGCATTAATAACAGAAAAATTAACTCCTCCTGATTATACAATCCGATTTAAAAGAGAATGTGATGGGATAAAGTGTGAAAAAGTTAAAGTGATTGATTCAGAAAGAAGTGCGAGTATTGAAAATGAAATAGCGGCGTTATCCGCCTCACTTGAGAGACTTGATTTTTTTGCGCGGTTTACATTTTTGCGATTCGATTTTCAGACTACTAATCTGTCACAATTTACTTTTCTTGTTACTCAGCCACGATACGAAAAAGGAGTCGATATCATGATGCAGTGTAATCTAAATGGCCATGATTATATTTTTTCACCAAATTCTGGAATTATTTTTAAACAAGAATCCTCCATCGGAAATATTATAAGAGAGCTGAATAAGATACAGGATATTCTTGTAACCTGTAATCCTGCACCACAAAATATTGGGAATGTTGTTGATAAACCGTTGGAAGTTGCACCTAATGCACAAGTCCAATTTATCTATAATGAGGAAAAATACCATCTAAAATTTCTACCCGATAGATTAAATTACATTCTAACTGTTTTACAAATGTTCATTATTACAGGTATTTTTCTCGGTGCATACTACGAAACAGTCAGATTTATAAAGAGAGGGTTAAGAGAAGAATAAAATATAATTATTATGGACAATATAAAAATAAAAATTCAGGAGCATGAATACACGATAAACAACAATAACGGTAAATACGATAGAGCTAAACATGATGCTGGAGAGAATGCAACACTTGAGCAAATTTTTGCTCATTATGATAAGTTGGCAGGCCTTATTAGAGACGAAGTTGGACAAAAATTAGAGAATGGTAAATTCTGGGGACCCGAGAGGGAACGATTGGCGAAAGAACCAGCACAGTTAAAATATAAAACCGATGAAGATTTGCAAGAGATAATGCGAAATAGTATCGATAACTCTTATGTAACATCATCTATTTACCACAAAGCAAAGCAAGAATTCGAGTTTAGAAATAGAGAGAAACAAGGGAACAAAAAAGAAGAAATCCTTAAACTTTCTCCGGAAATTTATGGTATGGGTATAAATCTCAAGCCTTTGTGGAAATGGGTTAAGTCTTTGTTTTAAAGTGGATCAAAAAAAGAATGAGAAAAAAGCGAAATCCAAAATTTAAGGTTGAAGTTGTGTATAAAGAAACGGCGGATACGAAAGATAACGTCCGCCAGCTTTGGGATTTGCTGGTTGCTTTACCTGATCCAGAAAAATCAGACGGAGAGAAAAAGCTAAGAACGGGTAGCCTTGACTAACCATGTAAGTTCATTTTCAAAAGTGGTATAATTTTATTAATCAACTTATCAATAATTAATCGCCAGCTATTTTATTGGATCGAAACTCAATAAAGCGACTGGTTCAATATGAATATGAAAATATTATATAAAATCAGTTCGTTTTTATTAGTATTATCTCTTGTCATACTGCCGACTGCACCGGCATTCGCCCAGCTTGGAGATGTTACGCCTCCGCCGGTAGTAGCGCCTACTCCGCCTCCAGCTGAAGTTACGCCACCACCGGTTGAGCCAGTGGTGCAAACAATTACTCCTCCGGCAGATACAACAGCCCCTGCTATCTCCGGTGTGGCCAATCTATCTTTAGGCATTAACGACGGAACGATCGTCTGGACTACGGACGAGCTTGCAGTTTCGCATCTTGAATACGGCACGACTGAGAGTTACGGCACTCAAGCAACACTTGATGCCACTGCTCTCCTCGCTCACACAGCGATTTTAACTGGCCTTTCTGCGAACACCACTTACTACTATTGTATTCACGCCACTGATCTTGCTGGTAACACAGCGAATTCATGCGGACACTCATTTACGACGGCCGCGCATACAGTGATTGCGGATACCACTCCGCCAGACGTAACGCTTATTACCGAGGGACCCGTCACTACCACATCGGCCACGATCAACTTTACAACAAGCGAAGTTGGGAACGCGCGAATTGAATATGGCACAACTGCCGGATACGGAGATAGCACACCTCTTGATACCAATCTTGCTCTCACTCACACAGTTACTCTTTCTAACCTCACTCCTAATACCGAATATCACTACCGAATCATATCGAGCGATGAAGTCGGCAACGAAACAATTACATCAGACGAAACATTTATGACTGAAGCCGTGTCGGTAGGTGTAACCGTGCAAACTCCTGCAGATACTACGGCTCCCGTTGTTTCTGGAGTGGGAAGCGTTACGCTCGGTATTACTGATGCAACACTTGCCTGGACGACCAACGAGCTTGCGGTCTCAACACTTGAGTACGGAACGACGCAAAGTTATGGATCGCATGTCACACTTTCGCTAACTGCTGGACTTGCTCATACCGCAACGCTCACAGGACTCACTGGCGGTACGACTTATTATTACTGTATCCACGCCACCGATCTTTCAAGCAATACGACAAATTCCTGTCCTCATTCATTTACGACTGAACCGACTCCAGTGGTTGTACCAGTGACGCCAAGTGACACGACTGCTCCTCAAATTTCGCTTATCACTGTTGCGCCAATAACCACTACTGGTGCTACGGTTGCTTGGACGACGAATGAACTTGCTACTTCACAAATTCAATATGGCACGACGATAAGTTATGGGCAGACTACTAACCTTGGTGGCAGTGCTTCATTAACTCACTCAACAACACTAGCTTCTCTGTCTCCGGACACGACCTATCACTACCACCTGACATCAACCGATGCATCGGGCAATAGTGCTTTAAGCTCTGACGAAACGTTTACCACAAGCGCTCTGCCACAAATTCAGGCACAGGTGCAGTCACAGGCTTCTACTGTTGTTATTTCCGGCATTGAACTCGCTTCAATTGGAACTTCAACCGTGACAATCGCTTGGACTACTGACCTTCCATCTGACTCGCAAGTGGAATATGGAGACAGCGACAATCTTGGCTCGCTCACCACTCTGAGTTCTACACCCACCACATCGCACTCAGTGACGATCACTGGTCTCACTCCAAATACTAATTATATTTTTCGCGTAAAATCAAAACCACTTGGCGCAACTGTCGCTACTGTTTCGGGTAACGACGAATTTAATACGTTGACTCATTCAATACCGGTAGTGGCTGGACCCAATATTCTTTCCGTTTCTTCTGGAGGAATAACAACTACAGGAGCGACTATCACATGGAGTACAGACAAAGCGGCGACATCGCAAGTAGAATATGGCATCAGTTCAGGCTATGGCGTACTCAGTACCGAAAACACAACTCTCGCAACTTCACACTCCGTCACTCTTGCCGAGCTTGAGCCAAGCTCTACATATCACTTTAGAGTTGCCTCAACAGATGAAGTTTCGAACATTACATTTTCGGAAGATTATACATTTACTACATCTGCAATATCCTCTGGTAACTCTGTAAGTAATATTGGCGGTAGTAGCATTCCGACTGCTGTAGCCACGCTCACTATCGGAGGGTATGATAACTCATCTGCAGAATTGGAGTGGCATGTCGGTACGGCGAACGCAGATGTCGCGGCCGAGTATGATGTTCGTTATAGTACATCACCAATCGATGCTTCAAACTTTGCACAAGCAACACAAGCCCAGCTCACACCGATCTATTACGGCGATGTCAGTCCCGTTGCAACAGAGCGTGCATATATTGTAGCTGGTTTGAATTCAAACACGACATACTATTTCGCAATTAAATCAAAGCATGAAAATAGTTCATACTCTGATATCTCAAATGTAGTTTCCGCAACAACGACAGGTGGAGAAAGCATCAACAACGAAAGTAATCAAAATCAAAACAGTATCCTTGAAGTTTCGACATCTTTGGGTGAGGTCGTAGTAAGCTCCGGCTATGGTGGTGGAAACGGCGGAGGCGGTGGTGGCGGAGGAGGAACGAGCATCGGCAGTTTTGAACCAACACTCGTTAAAGCGGAACCGGCAGACGGACAGATCGTCTTTGAGTGGAATAATCCTGGCGAAGCAAACTTTGTGCGAACTGTTGTTGTTAAGAAAGAAGGAAGCTATCCAACTTCACCATCTGATGGACAGACAATCTACGAAGGTCGCGGAGATACTTACGCCGATACTAGTCTCCAAAATGGCAAGACGTATTACTACGCGGTCTACTCGTATAATCACTCAAAAACATATTCAAGGGGCGTGAACATTTCTCTCGCACCGAACGCTGGAAACAAAGAAGTGAAGTTTAATGAGAGCGGATCGCTCGCTTCATCAACTCCGGCGCTACACTTCGTGCGTACCTGGCAGAAAGGTGACAAGGATATTGAGATTGAACACTTGCAGGAAATATTGGTAGCGGATAAAGACTCATATCCTGAAAAACTTGTAACTGGTTATTTCGGATCATTGACACAATCAGCACTCAAACGCTTCCAAGCTAAGCACGGACTTTCTCAAACTGGAATTGTTGACACGGCCACGCAAAATAAGCTGAACACCGTTTCCCATTCAGAAACTAAATTGAATATTCCGATGGATGTGGTTGTTTTTGAGACTGATCTTAAGCGTGGTGATCAGGGCGAAGCGGTCAAAGACCTCCAGCAGTATCTCATCTATGAAGGAAGTTATGCAGAAGCAATCATGAGCGGATACTTCGGCAATTACACCCATAACGCTGTTAAGACATTCCAAGCAAAATATGGCATTAGTCCGGTATCGGGATTTGTGGGGTATAAGACAAGGCACCGAATGCAACAGCTTAGCGGGATGTAAATTTGCTTAAGTTAAGCAAATCGTCCCACGCTCTCAATTTTGGTCCCACGGCTCGGACCGGGTTCAACCGGTGGCAAACTCTTACTCTTGGCACAAAGCTCGCCACAAGGGCAAATAGTTGGGCAAAAAACGGTTAAATAAGGTCAGTTACGGTCAGTTGTGGTCGATAGGAAGTCATAGTTGTAAAA
>Ga0209515_10004512_pt1 | contig 18756 bp, 16 predicted proteins | sample Subgroupgradi54m_FD_187454 | JGI IMG/M metagenome (GOLD analysis project Ga0209515, IMG submission 187454) | Subsurface groundwater microbial communities from S. Glens Falls, New York, USA - GMW60B uncontaminated upgradient, 5.4 m (SPAdes)... ...
AAGAAATTATTTGTAATCGAAATAGAGATGGAGGATATGATATGGAATTTATTATTGAATTTTGGCCGCAGCAGATATCTAATCTTGGTTTTTCAATAACTTTATTAACTCTTCTGGGATATACAGCTTTGCATATGTTTGTTTATATTAGGAAAAAGCTGTTATGAATATTCAAAAAGCTATGAAGTGGATAGCGCAGGAGAAGGTTCTACTTATTTTTTTAATACCCAACATCCTCCTTATAGCAGGATTGTTCGGAACTTTCAACTCTAAATTTCCCGATATAAATATCTCTAATATTTCGGGTTATTATAAAGAATTTATACTTCCTCAGCTTTATAATGATGCCCTTATAAATCAGATCCCCATAGACTATCCCGGTGTACAAATGTCCCCATCAGATTTTCGGTATAGGTACATCTTAGTAAAAGAAAAAAACGATCTAAATAATGGTAAATATGATCTTCTTTTTTTTGCGGAAAAACGCATATCTGAACTTATAACCTGGGGCGACAAACTTTCAGTTAAAAAAAACGAGTTGGTCGAAATCAGAAGTGCGGTTTTTAATCAAGAGCATGAACGAGTGATAGGCTTGCTTAAAGCCTGGTGGGATAGACAATCAATCAAAGACTATGGCTCATGGGAAGCTACTTTTGTTCGTTATGTCAAGCTGATGGAACAACAAATATCTCTATTTACCACAAAAGATAAAATTTACTTTCGTACAGATCCAAAAGAAATTATTTTACTTGTTTCCAGATTAAAAAATCATCATTTAGATTTAAAAGCTGGGATAGAAAAAACAGCAAAATCATCAGCTGAAAAAGAATACCTTTCAATGATGAACGATAGTATAGACTATTATTTAAGCAAGAAAGTTACCTCTCTTATTCCTCCTTTTAATCCGCGCATTGTCTATTTTCAGATGTCGGACCTTTTAAGAGAAAAGGAGTATGGAACATACAACATCCTTGTAGGCAATATTCAGAATCCGACAGTTTTTAATGCAAATATTCCACTACAACTCTGGGGTAATACTTATCAACCAAATTATAGGAACGATTTAGAAAATGAAATTGTATATAAGAATATAAATATTTCAGAAATCAATAAGTCTCCTTCTTATTTCAACGATCTTTCATTAGAATTCCCCACATCAAATCTTGGCGAAAAGCCTATTTGGGTTAAACAGAAATTTCTGAAAGGCTATTTTGCGGATTTTTACAATAATCAAAGTGCTAATAAATATTATTTTAAATTTTATTCGCTTATCAAACCTCCTGCAACTCTGAGAGTAAAAAGAATATATTCTAAAGATATTCCAGTCGACGAACGTGCCGAAGGTGAAGCGCTCTTAGAACAGCCTTTAAAAGCTGACACAGAAACCTCGTTGGAGACGATATTTCAAGCTGGTCCCGCAAACAGAGACACGTCAGTTTTTAGACTTTTTCTAGACTCGCCAGAGCCCATACTGCCAAAGGATCTCGCATCCATTTCAGTTGAGTTAATTCAAATTCACGAACCCATCGTACAGTTTATAAAAATAGCCAGCCCCCTAACTAGAGTATCAAACATATCTAGCATAAAACTCGATCCTCACACTTATCGCATGAACTTTAAAAATACCACATACACAGAAGAATCCTTTGCGCTAAGTACCATAGGATCAAATTGGCTTGTAACGGAAGATGGAAGTTGGAAGAGTACTGGTGTCGCGACAAGGGCGATTACATTTATCTACCGTCCCTATTATGTCCTTCTTAAATTGTGGATCGGTTTTAATCTCTTGCTTGTTTTATACACGCTTTTTAGAATCCTAAAAAAAACCTATAAAAAAAATGGCTCTACTTTTCTCAAGTATATGAGTAGCTTTACCATCTCTATCAGAAAATCTTTATCTCATTTTAAATATGTTTTAATGTTAATTTTTTTAATAGGTATTGTCGGTGATATCTTTTTTATAACACCCTATTCTGACAGTATCAGTCTATTTCTCATTCTTATTTGGATCACTATTCTGGTGAGTTTTAGATTTGAGTCCAGAGTAAGCTTTACAATTGCGTTAGTTTTATTAATTGTTTTTTCATTTTTACATCTAGGGCTGAATGCATATTTTGCTGAAAAATTAGCGATCTGGGCCTTCATATTTTTGATAGTGGGATGTTGTGAACTAATTGTTGAGCAGAACGATTACCATTGGACTCTTCATTATCCACGCATAAGTTTGATCTATAAACCTATTATATCTTTCAGCATTTTTATTTTTGTTTCATTAAAAAAATTTATCAAACGATTTGTTACTTCATCTATTAGAATCGGAGCAAATATTATTAATAGACTCTTTATTCATAATCCTAAGAATTTTTTTGATTTTTTTGCTAATTTTATTAAGTTTGTTATTCTTTCTTATGTAATCATAATATTATCTCTAGTTTTAATCCACGCTTCAAAATATGCTGGTAAGTTTATCTATCTTAAAATTAGAACGTATCAGGAAAAACAAGCACGCCTTGCTCTCCAGCTAGAAGTAAAAAAAATTGAGCCCAGAATAGTTTATCACGGGACAAAAGTGATTATTTTTGGCTATAATTTCGGTCCAAACAAAAATAATAGTGTAAAGCTTATGAAAGGAGATGGGCTCGTTGATATTGATGCATGGAGTGATACTAAAATTATTTTTTCGGTTCCTCTGCATTGGAAACCCGGCATTATTACTCTTCGATTGGAGAAAAATGATGGCGAAAAAGACACATCTGGAAAAAATAAGAGTCTGGGGATGCAATTGAAACTTCTTCCAACAGCGGAGCATTTTACTCCAGATGATGATGTCTATTTCCAACAGTTGAGGTCAATCAGCGACGAAACGCTGAAGATAAACGGCTATAGGCCTTCAGACTATAAATAATCTCATCTAATTTAGTATAATCATCTCAAATGAAGCTCACAAAAGCGCGGCTTGCATTATTCCTTTTCCTATTGATTTTAACTACCGTCAGCTTTCTCTTTAGATTCAAGGGCATTCTCAATAATCATCCTTTTTGGATAGATGAATTCAGCTCTGCAGATCAGTCAAGATTTCTTTGGCAATATGGTCTCCACGCCTTTAATAATCCTTTAAAATATTTTGAGCATCATAATATTACAACATACTTTCTTATAGGCAGTTTTTTTAAACTATTTGGATTAAAGGAGGGCATTGCTCGGATGCCATCGGTCATAATTGGCTCGCTTATCCCTCTTTTAGTTTTCATCTTATCTAGATATTTTTTTAATCTGCCTACTGCTATTGGCGCCAGCTTGTTAACAGCATTTTCTTATTTTGAGATTACTTGGTCAAGACAAGCAAGAGGTTATATGCTACTTCAAGCTATAACTTTACTAACTCTTTTTTTATATCTTAAAATCACAGAAGACAAAAATAAGTCTTTATATATTAAGATCTTTTTTATTTTTACCATTACCTTAGGTTTATTAACTCATACATTTTTTTTAGTTTTCATTCTTACTTTAATCATCAATTATGTTATAGTGCATAGAAAAAATTTGCTTCCACTTATAAAAAGTAGGTTGTTTTATCTCACCTGCATAACGGCATTCGCACTTTTATACCTTTCGGGAAGCATAAGTGCAATTTGGGGCAATATACGAACTATTTTTTTAAATCCAGTAAATAATTTATGGTACTATCACTCCTTTCTGTGGAGGGAGTATGGCCTACTAACCTTTTTAGGACTGGTTGGATTATTTCTTGGACTTATAAACTATCCAAAGAAACTTGCCCCAGTAGTCATTTATTCTATTCTCCATTTATTATTTATTAGTTTTCTTTGGACACATTACATATCAAAATACACCCTGCCAATTTTCCCGTTTATTTTAATAGGAGTGGCTTATGTTTTATATCAGCTATCAGTTTTGTTCATTGATAGCGAGTTAATAGATAGATATATTAAAAAATATAAATTATTAAGACAGAAAAAACTATTTGTAATAATTCTGAATACTACTTTTATTTTATTTATTTTGATTAATGGTCACAAATTTGTTATTCGTCCAAAAGCATATTATTCTGTTAATCACGATTTTAGAGAGATAGCTATTCTTGAATATTCTAAAATTTATGGGCTCATAAAACAAAAAGGGCGACTTGATGAAGGAAAAACTGCAATTATTGATACCTGGCCTGGTAGGGTATACTGGTACATAGAGCAAGACTATCAACCCTTATATATCTTCAGGTGGAAAAATGAAAAGATTACAATTATCGGACAAAAAATTCATAGGACTCCATTTTCCGTGGACAAGGAAGGAGATAAGATTGTTCCGCAAAATAATAATTTGCGTTTATTAGAAGATGTAAGTGATCTAAAAAAAGTTTTATTTAAATATCCGCGTGGCTTTATCTTTATTGATGATTCTTCGCTTCCTCATGATGTAATCACCTATGCACAAGCTCATTTTAAAAAAGAACTTTACCTTGATCATTATCCGCTTGATGATAATCCATACTCAATCTGGCCGGCAACATTATATAGTTGGGGCATACAATGATACGTTCATTGTTTAAGAGATCGAGTGTTTATTTTTCCGGTCTTGCACTTGGAAGACTTTTGAGTACTATTGTTTTTATTCTTTTTGCAAGAACACTTCTGCCGGAAAAGTTTGGAAGTTTTATATTTTTTATAACTTTGCTCCAAGTTGTAACCTTCTTTTCTGATTTTGGGCTGAATCAATGGTATCAAAAAAGGATAAACCATGAAGAAAAAAATCAATTACTTGGAACAGTTCTTAAGACTCGATTTTATACACTTTTGATTTCTTTCATTGCGAGTATATTTATTCTAAAAACAACATCTTTTTCTTCAGTTGATTCCATACTATTTCTTCTTCTTCTTATCCCAGAAGCTCTTCTTTCTATCGTTGATGGGTATTATCTCGAAAAAAAGCAATCCTTAAGAGTAGCAATAAAAACAGTGAGTAAGATGGCGATTCTTCTGATTGGTTATTTTGTTTTCGTAAAAACTTTTTCTTTTGATTTGGCAGTTCGACTCTATCTATTTTCATCAATTATTACCGCTTTATGGTACTTCCCGTGGGAGAAAGTTTCATCTGCACTAACAGTTCGATTAAAACGGGTATTTAGCGCAATTTTTTTGTCTCGACACTACGCATTCCTCATCTTTACCTCTTTTGCATACAGTAGGGGAGATTCGCTCGTCATACAATATAATTTAAACAGCGCAGCATTAGGTTTATATGGCTCCGCATACCGATATCTTGAATCCCTGAGCCTTGTTCCAACAGCTCTCATCCACAATCTTTTTCCTATTTCAGCAAAAAAAGAGGGAGTTACGTTTGTTCAGCTTTTAAGAATTACGTTCATAATGGGTGTCTTAGGATTTCTTGTCGCGACATTAATGTATTTTTGGTCGAATCTACTTATCGTCGGATTGTTAGGAAATGCCTATATCTCTGGAATTAGCCTTCTTCATATTTTTTCTTTCGTATTAATTTTATTTTTTATAAACGCTCCACTGAACACCGTGGTACAAAGCTCGTCCCTCGTAAATAAATTTGTCCCGCTTGGGGTAGCAAATACTATCCTTAATATCGCCTTAAATCTAATTTTCATTCCAAGGTATGGAATCGTAACTGCGGCATGGGTCATGTTAATAACGGAGTTCTCTGGATTGTTAATACATATATACTTTATCCGAAAACTTTACTCATGAAACCAATTGCATCATTAGTCATTGTTCACTGGAACACTCCCGAGCTTCTAAAAAATCAATTAAGCCAACTCATAAAAAGCAAAAGGCTTCAAATAATCGTGATTGATAATTACTCAACTAAGCCGATCGATTGGCTACACAAAGAGTTTCCTCGAGTAACACTTCTGAGGAATAAAGAAAATCGTGGATATGCACAAGCCTGCAATCAGGGGGCAAAGCTGGCAAAAACAGATTGGGTGCTCTTTCTCAATCCAGATGTTCAACTCAACGCAGATCAAGTCTCTAAGATGCTCAATTACTGCATGAAACACAATATTGACGCAGCTTCTCCACAATCCAGTTCTCATGGATACGAAAAGGCGATTCCCAGTATACGATCTCTTCTTCTCGAATTTACTCCTTTAGGAAGAATATTTAAGCAAAAAAAGTCTGAACAAAAAACGCTTTTTGGGGGGTGCCTACTCATTCGCTCATCTGTGTTCAATAAACTTACAGGATGGGATGAGGATTTTTTCTTCTGGTTTGAGGACAGCGATCTGACATATCGACTCTATCAAAATAAATTTTCCGTTGGGTGGATACCTATCATGGTAGAACACATTGGAGGAGCGTCAGTAAAAAAAATCAGTGATAGAAAACAACGAAAACTTTTTTTCACATCTATGAAGATCTATGCAAAAAAACATTTTTCTTTTTTTGGAAGATTTATTGTGTGGTTAATCGCACAACGTTATACGATGTTTTAAAAAACTCTTCCAAGTTTCTTTATAAGTTCCTCGTATTCATTCAATAACATCATCCACTCAATATTGTAGTATCGAGGATTGGAGTAGTTAGTATAATTCCATTTTTCAATTTGCCTGATCATATCAGCAATTGATGTTTCAACCGATGTTTGTGGAATCCAATTTAGTATTTTTTGTATTTTCTCGCCCGAGATACGATAACTTCTGTCTTTGCGTAGGGAATGATCGATTACAATTTTCGTCGTTAGTTTTTTTTGTTTTTTTAGTGCTTTTTGAATATGTTTAGCCAACTCAAGTATACGATAATTTTTATAAACAAGATTGAAAATCTGTCCACAAACTTTTTCTTCAGGAGCCTCAACGGCAAGAATATGACCGTGGACAACATCTCTTACATCTACGAGCGGTCGCCATTGTCGACCTCCGCAAAACACATCAAGTTTTCCGGTAGAAAGGGCTGTTTTCAACATTGTATTTACGACGAGATCATATCTCATACGCGGAGAAAAACCATAAACAGTCCCCTGACGGAAAATCACCGGACAAAAATTTTTATCGGCGAGGTTGAGAAGCGCTTGCTCTGCTTTATATTTAGAAAGGGAGTAAGCAGCTGTTGGATTGACCTTAGAATTTTCATTCTGCAATTCTTGATTTCCATTTATTCCTCTATCGTAAATTGATGCAGAGGAGGCAAACGTAAACCGCTTCACACCATTTTTTTTGCACATCCGTGCAAATTGGATCGTTGCTTTTGTATTAATTTCAAAATTTGCTTTCGGATTAAAGTCTGCCATCGGATCATTAGATAGACCTGCCTGATGAATCACTGTGTGTATTCCTTTTAAAACAGACTCATCAACGTTACGGATATCTTGCTGTATGGTTTCTATCTTCCCCCTTAGATGATTAAAGTTTTTTTTCCCGAAATAGAACGTATCAAGAGCGCGTACACGGTATCCCTTTCTTAGAAGTTCTTCGAGGAGTACAATTCCAATGTATCCTCCTGCGCCAGTGACCAATATTTTTTTTTCCATTCCATGTTGCATGACAGAGCATTATACCAGAAGCGTATTTGAGGGTGTATAATATCGCCTGTATGAAAATCGCTTTCAATGAGGCTTCATTAAAACCACAGCATTACAAAAAAGATCTCATGAAAGCCTTTTCATCGGTCATTGAGAGTGGTATTTTTCTTCATGGATCTCAAAATGCATTACTGCTAAAAAAGCTTAAGCGCTATCTTAAGAATCCCTTTGTTATTCTTACTTCATCGGGTCATAACGCATTACAGTCAGCTCTCACTTCGCTTTTTCTGAAACCGAATGAGGAAGTAATCTTTCCGGTAAATTCGTATCCAACAGCTTTTCCAATTGCACTTTCACAAGGAAAGCCCGTACCGGTTGATGTAGATCAAAACGGCTTGATTGATCCACAAAAAGTGGCAAGAAAAATTAATAGTAAAACTCGGGCGATTGTTGCTGTTCATCTTTACGGCTTGAGTGTCGACATAAATGCGCTAAAGAAAATAATTGGTCAGAGAAAAATTGTACTTGTAGAAGATTGCGCACAGGCGTTTGGTACTAAATATAATGAAAGACATGTTGGCTCTTTCGGAGATTTCTCATGTTTTTCATTTTACCCTACAAAAAATTTAGCGACACTGGGTGATGGAGGAGCATTGTATACGAAGAAAAAAAAACAATACGACTTTTTCCGAAGACTTATTTCCTATGGAGAAAAACTACAATATCAAAGCGAGTTTGTCGCTGGACATAGTCGATTGCCTGAACTACAAGCAGCCGTATTGAACGTTTATTTAAAATCGCTTGATCAAGAGATCAGGAGAAAAAGAGTCATCAGAGAAGAATATTTTCACTACATCAGGCAGTTCCAGCTTGCATCACTCTTGCGCCCCTTGTTTCACAGTAATAACTCGAGTCCAAATCTGCATCTTTTCGTAGTTGAGGTAAAAAAAAGAGACGCGCTAAGGGAATATCTTAGAAAAAAGGGGGTTGGAACATCAGTTCATTATCCGTTGCCAATTCACTTGGTACCGGCATTTTCCTATTTAGGATACAGAAAGGGAAGTTTTCCAGTCGCAGAAAGACTTTCGCGAAACATACTAAGTCTTCCGTTTCATTCCTATATCACTAAAAAACATATCCGCTATATAATAAATACCATAAGGGAATTTTATGCTTAAAAAAATCGTGGGGTTTTTCTTAAGTTGGAAACTACTTGTGTTCCTTCTGGCTTTATTGGCTACATTGATAATTCCTTTAAATTGGGGAGAAACCTATATTAGCCCATTCCATCCTTCCAACGTTCCGTATAATTATCAAATTGATCCACCTTACTATATATGGATTTGGGCAAATTTTGACGGAGCCCAGTATCTTTCTATAGCCAGAAGTGGTTATCTAGACTTTCAATACGGGTTTTTTCCTCTATATCCAGCCTTTATTACTTTTTTACATAACCTGCTTCAAATTCGATATATATTTGCTGGAGAAATTATTTCCAGCGGCTGCTTTTTGTTAGCTTTATTCTTTATCTGGAAGCTTCTCAAAATCGACGATAAAAAAAACCTGCTTTCTTTATTTTTTCTTATAATAATATTGTTTCCAACGTCATTTTTCTATGGAGCAGTATACAACGACTCATTATTTTTTCTTCTTGCAACTTTGTCTATATACTTTGCCCGTAGGCAATCGTGGATACCTTCAAGTATCAGCGCTGCTATTGCGACCTTGACACGATTAAATGGACTTGCTCTTTTTTTCTTAATTTTTTTTGAATATATTCTTTCAGCTAAAAAAAACTCTAGCGGATGGAAATTCAATCAGCTTTTCTCTAGCCTAACATCTTCACTTAAATTTAAAAATCTCTTAAAAAGCAAAATTTATTTTGTCATATTGATTCCTCTTGCTTTTGTAGGATATTTAGTGTTTGTTCAAATTGATTCGGGCAGCTGGACCAGTCTTTTCACATCAATGAGCATATGGAACCAAGATAAGCCCATCTTTCCACTCCAGGTATTTTGGCGTTATATTAAAATCATTTTCACCGCCTCTCCACACTATTTAAACTACTGGATAGCAATATCGGAGCTTTTTTTTGTTATTTTATACATTCTCCTTCTTTTTTATTCGTTCAAAAAGATACGTTTTTCATACTGGATCTTCTTTCTCATCTCAGTATTGATCCCTGCTTTTACGGGTACGTTCCAGGGGATGCCACGATATGGGCTCCATCTATATCCTTTCTTTCTTACTCTCACTATGTTTCTTCAGGATCAATCACTCATTAAAAAAATTATTTACTTTGTGGTAAGTATTGTTCTACTTTTTCTTTATATTGGGTTGTTTACTCGAGGTCATTTCGTTGCGTAATATGAAGAAGTTAAAAAGTCTTACTATCTTCTTTCCCTTTTTTAATGATGAAGGAACAGTCGTTCATGCAATATCTAATGCTTATAGATATGGGAGAATGGCTTCAAAGAAGCTTGAGGTTATTGCAATTCATGGAGGACGATCTCGTGATAAAACACTTGATGAGATAAAAAAACAAAAAAAGAAACATCCAGACTTGGTAATCATTGATAAAACAAATAATTGGGAACGTTATGCTGTAATAAAATATGGGTTTCAGAAAGCAAAAGGCGAATGGATCTTCTATACCGATGGCGACCTGCAATATTCCTTGAGGGATTTACAAAAACTGATAATAAAGCAGCAAAAAACACATGTCGACGTAGTAAATGGCTATCGAAAACAAAGAAGCGATAGCGCGTTACGCATTATTGGAGGAGCTGTTTATCGAAAACTGACGAAACTCATATTTAAACTTCCCATAGACGATCTTGAGTGTGATTTTCGGTTAATCCGGCGGGCCGCTCTCCTCAAAATAAAGTTTGAATCTCATAATGCCTCAATTCTTCTAGAGTTGATAAAAAAACTTGAACTTAATGGTGCAGGATTTTCGGAAGTTCTTGTCAACCATTATACTCGACGTTATGGATACTCAACATATGGATTAATGAGTCTATTGAAAGAAAAGCTTCTCGGTGATATTAAGGTCTGGTATTCTCTAAAAAAGATGTATAAAATATAAGCATGAAAATAATTGAAATTAGATCTCTTGCTATACCCGATATTAAGATTATTCGATTTGGACGCTTTGCGGATAATAGAGGTTATTTCACAGAGCTCCTTAAACTCAGTGACTTTAATACTCTTCCGGAACTCTCCTTTGTGAAGGGAATGAAGTTTCCACAGATTAATGAGAGTTTTTCCCATAAAAATGTTGTTCGGGGACTGCATTTTCAGTGGAACCCGCATATGGGAAAGCTTGTGAGGGTGGGGAATGGACATATCGTTGATATAGCTCTGGATATTCGAAAAAACTCGCCATATGAAGGAAAGGTGGTGGGCTACGAGATGCAAACAAACGATGAAAACGATTATCAAGAATGGATTTGGATCCCCTCCGGTTTTGCACATGGAGCATATTTCTTAGCAGAAACACGACTCGTCTATTGTTGTACTGGAGAATATAGTCCTAATTTTGAGCGAAGTATTTCGCCGCTTGCAGAAGACGTGGACTGGTCCATGTGTGACCCGACGCTTAAAAATACTATTGATAAAGTAAACAATAACAAACCGATCATCAGTGATAAGGATAGAGAGGGACTAACATTGACTCAGTGGAAAAATAAAACTGATTCAGAAAACTTCATTTATGGAAAGATTTAGTTGTGTCGAGCATATTCTTCCTCGATTTTTTTAATTTTTCCACGAAGAGCTCTGCTTAAATCGACTCCTAAGGTGTTTGCCAGTTTTGTGACCGAGATCACTACATCAGCAAACTCCTCATATAGATTGAGTTTATTAAATGTCTTTAATTTAGTCTTCCGTTGAAGTGAAAGAATAGAAAGAATATCATTGGAAAGCTCTCCGACCTCCTCAGAGAGTTTGACCGTCTTGAACAGAATGTCTTTTTCTTTTTTGGTAAACGTAGCAAACTCGATACGGGAGGCTTTTTCCAATTCGCGCAGTCGTTGTTGAAGTTCGAGAATTGATCTTGACGGATTAGGGGTTCTTTTTTTGTTCATAGCGTTTGATATCTGCATCCACCATCATCTTTACCAATTGTTCAAACGAAACCTTTGGCTTCCAACCTAGCATCTTTCTTGCCTTATCTGATTTTGCTTTGAGATTAAGTACCTCTGCCGGGCGTTTAAAACGAGGATCAATTTTAATGTATTTTTCCCAATCTGAGATAGCCGCTGCTTTAAAGGCCGCTTTCACAAAATCTTTTACCGAATGGTTTTCTCCTGTACCAACGACGTAATCATCTGGATTCTCTTGCTGAAGTATCTGATACATCGCCTCAACATAGTCTCCTGCAAATCCCCAGTCACGTTTTGGCTCAAGATTACCCAAACGAATTTCCTTATCTATTCCCAATTTTATTCGTGCAACGGCATTTGAAACTTTCCGTGTGACAAACTGAATTCCTCGGAGCGGAGATTCGTGATTAAAAAGAATCCCATTAGAGGTAAACATTCCATAAGCTTCTCTAAAATTTACAGTAATCCAATGGGCATATACTTTTGCAATCCCGTACGGACTTCGGGGATGAAAAGGGGTGTTCTCATCTTGGTATCCATTTGTATTTCCTAGACCAAACATCTCCGATGTTCCCGCTTGATAAAATCTGGTCGTTGGCGAAAATAGTTTAAGAGCGCTTAATAAGTTCAACACACCCACAGCATTAATCTCGGCTGTCAGTTTTGCTTGTTCCCAAGAAGATGCTACAAATGATTGTGCAGCCAAATTATAAACTTCTTGAGGTCGAACATTTTTTATAATATTTATGAGCGAGGCATCGTCTGTGAGATCTCCTTCAATGTATTCAATATTGTTTGTGATACCCAAATAGTCGAGATTGTCAAAGTTTGGGTTTGAATAGCGACGAATCATGCCATAGATCTTGTAATCTTTTTGTAAAAGAAGCTTTGCAAGATACGGACCATCTTGTCCTAAAATTCCCGTAATCAAAGCAAGTTTTGCCATATTTTCCCATTATAGCAGTTCGTTATTAAACGTGTAAAGCGCATATAACTTTGCTACAATTCTATCATGAAGACAAAAGTGCTTGAGTTTTTTAGACGCCCCACAAGCATTGATGTCATTATCAATACTCTCGGCAATTATCTTAATGTTTTTTTCACGGCGCTTTTTGCACTTGTTCTTGTTCGCAGTTTGACACCTTCTCAATACGGCGTATTAAGCGTGCTTTTGGGCGTTGCATATGTACTCGCGAATGTTTTAGACTTCGGAACCACTGCCACGATTTACTCCTATCTTCCGCCTCTTCTTGAGAAGCAATCAAAACGTATGTATAGCTTCATTAAAACCACATTTTTTTATCAGTCGCTCTTTTCATTGATTGCCATAGGAATTCTTTTTATCATTTTTCCGCATATTGACAAGATTTTTTTCAAAACTCACGCGCCTCCCAGCGAACTTTATATTACGGCGTTTTCAGTGCTTTTTTTTATATGGCAGAACTTCGTAACGAATATGCTTTTTGCTGCAAAGAAATTCTTTAAGGCAAATCTCTACATAAATATTGCAAATCTCCTAAAAACCATCCTCATTTTTTATCTTGCTTTTACTCAAACTGTGTCTGTTGGAACTGTCATTTTTGTATTTGGAATTGTGGGACCAGCAATTTTCTTCGTTTTATTGTTTCTTGAAAAGCGAGATTTTATTTTTGTTTTACTTAAATCAGAAGTGCGTCGTGAAGAGTTTCGCTTTGGGTACACCTTGACTTACTTTCTAGCAAATCAGTTTTTTAATCTTGGCTTACGAATGGATCTTTTCTTGCTCTCCTTTTACGGTCTCCATAATGATGTAGGTTATTATGGGCTTGCTCAAAAAATAATTCTTTCGATTATAACAACTGTTGTGAGCATCACGCAAGTCTTATCGCCAAATTTCTCGAAAATTAAAACCAAACGGGACGCTCAACATTATTTGCGAACCGGAATGTTATATCTTCTTTTTCCAGTTTCCCTTTTTCTTTTACTCGCGGTAACGCCTAAGTGGGTATTTAAATTATTCTTCACAGAAAAATTTGCAAAAACCGCTGCGATCTCACACGGTTTGGCAATTCCATTTATCTTATTCACGCTTGGAGATCTTCCACTTCTTTTTATTCTCTATACTTTCAAAAAGCCCCAATTTGTGCTCTATTCTAATTTCGTTTTTTTCATTGGAATAACGGCAGGATGCTATTTTTTAATTCCTATCTTTGGCGTATTTGCCCCAGCCTACGTCATTGGAGTCTCTCTTCTTGCCCCCGTCTTAATACAATCATTTGCTTCTTACTATGAATACAAAAAACTTCCCCGTTGAGTTTGTCTTTATTCTTTTGAGCTACTCAAATATTCCTGGAGCTTCTCATGTTCTTGGACTATTAAATAAATTTTATCCGGACAACCCAATAGTTATAGAAAATAACAACCCAGGTATTTTCTTTGAAGAGGCGATATCTTTAACATCGATTAGAAACCCTCTGATTATTGTAAACAACAAAAAAAATCTTGGTTTTGCAGCGGGATGTAATGATGGAGCAAGAAAAGCAGTAAAAAAAATTAATCCATCCTATCTAATTTTTCTCAATGACGATACTGACTTTGATACGGATTGGATTAAGCCGTGTTTATATGAAATGAAAAAAAGAAAATGGGTCGCAACTGTGCCTGTGCTTCGAAAACCAACCGGTGAGATCGAAAACGTGGGTTATTTTGTTTTAACCTACGGTAAGATACAGCTGGTTAAAAATCTTCAAAATAATAAGCCTGTTGACGGACTAACTGGAGCCGCACTCATTTTTCAAACGGATATTTTTCAAAAACTTAACGGCTTTGATGAACGATTTTTTGCTTATCTTGAAGACGTCGATCTTTTTTTAAGAGCAAAAAAAACTGGCTATAAATTCGGGCCAACAAAAGAAGCAACAGTGTTTCATATAGGACAGGGTACATGGTCGGGAATGAAATCAAAAAAAGCCTATCTTGATTTTCGAAATTGGATTTTGTTGATTGCAAAACACTGGAGCGCTGAAGAGATAGTTCGCTTCTTTCCACAAATTTTAATCGAGCGTATGAGAAATTTATGGGGCATTGTAAAGAGTTTTTTTAATTAAATATCTACTGATTTATCTCCCGCTCAAGTCTATAAATATTACAGGTGTCAAAACAACCGCGTTTCACTAATTTTATCTGGAACTTTTCATTAAACTTTTCAAACTCATTTCTCCAACCTGCAACATTTGTGATATAGGCATTAGAAATGTACACCATCTTTCCCTCGCTCAATAATCTCAAATAATGTTCAAATAAATCTCCTTGATAAAGTTTGTCTAACAAATCATCCCTCCCTGAAGAGAATTCTTGGGTTTTGCTTAGCGGAATATAGGTATAGTTTTGATTTGTGAAATAATCCACATAGAATGGGGGAAGGAATGTTCCAAGATATGGTTTTTCTTTTTCATTTTCCTTAAAAAAATTATTAAATTCTAAAACTGCGCGATAGTTCCATGGGTCTTCCGTATGTCTTAGATTTAATCCGATCTGCTTTTTAAGAGTAATAATTACACGTTCTCCTTGTATTTGACTTTGGTTTGGAAAGAACAAAAAAAACCCGATAATACCTAGCATAGAAATTATTACCAGAAATTGGCCAAAAAATGACTCTATTTTTTCAAACAATAGTCCAATAAAAATCGAAAAAATTGGCAATAATACGATAATGTATCGTATATCTCTCATATAAAAAAAGGACATAAAAAGTATCATTGCCCCTCCTAAAAGAATCAGTTGAAAGCTATGGTTTCTTGTTTTTTTGAAGAGCAAACTTAAACTCATGCCAATCACAGCAAAAATTCCTAAGACGTTTGGAATCATCTTATTTCTATACCAAAGGTAGTTTGAAGCTCTACCAAATAAACTAGTAATATAGAATGTAACTCCATCAATAAAGTACTTTGGAGAGAAGCCTTGTCCTTTTTGTAAATTCTTATGGTCTTTTAAAATGTTGCTTCCGAGGATGTATAAAAATAGAATTAAAAAACTCGTTACAACCAAAACGAAAAAGTGTAGTTTAACTTTTTTAGACAGTTGAGAAGAAAAGTATACCTTATATCCATATAGGAGATAAAAAATTATCATCAGTGGCGCATTGGAAAACTTCACTAATAAAAATATCACTCCCAGCACTGAAGAAATAAAAAGTTTTATTCGAGTAATATTTGAAAAGAGAAGATACGTTGAAAGGACTAACAAAAAAAGACTCATTATTTCTGCTAAGGCAAGGCTCGGCATTGTATAGAGATAGAAGTTTGTCACATAAAATAACCCCAAGACAAAAATAATAAAGAACCTCGTTTTTGCACTTTGAAAAATTAGTTGAAGAGTTTTGATGAAAAAAAACAACGACAGTAAAGCGATAAGCATATTGGCAATGTAAAAAACTCTCACGTCTTTCACTAGTGCAAAAAAAGGAATCAAATACAATGAATAAAGCGGCGGAGTCTCTGAAGGAATACTAATACCGTGAAAAAACATACCAAAACCATTTCCATGAATAAAATTCCAAGCAGGGGTAATATAGAAAAGTGTGTCTGGGTAGGGCTCGAGATTTGAGACGAGAGATCTAGTTTCAAATGGATTCCTATAAGCAAGAAGAATGAAAACACATGATAAACTCAGTACAGTGAGCCAAAAAAATCTCCGGTCATATTTTTTTAATAATGACATAAATCCTCTCATCGTTATTTCTTATGCCAGTATTGTACTTGTAAATCTCCCTTGAAATTTTGCTCATTTTCTAACTCATAACGAATATCTTTTAATTTTTCTTTATAATCAAATCCATAAATATCAGCCGTGTAAGGAATTACTATAAATGCCTCTTCAGTCGCATTGTAAATCGTCCGCAGCTCACTTAGTCGTATATTGTTGCCATAATATCTCAATGGATCAGAAGAAGGAAGAATCATGTAGACGGAAGAGTTATGAGGCAACGTTTTGGCGAGACTTTTCCAGTCTTCGCGATGAAATCGTGGAAAAAATAAATAAACAGATGAGAGAAGGAGAAAACCAAAAAATAGAATCAAACGTTGCCATTTCTTTGTTGCTCCTAGAGCAAGCAGTAAACACATCGACGGTATCAGATAGAGAAATCGAAAGTACTGCAAGAGTGGTGCAAAAAAAGAAAAGAGAAATCCGAGCGTTAGCGGGATGATAAACAGATAGAGAAACACAGTTTTTTTTATTATTCCTCTATATGCAAACCAAAATACAACGCCCGTCCACAAGAAATCAGTCGCATAATAGACCGCTTTCGGCTCCCAGCTGATTCGTCCGATAGAGAACTTCAATGGTATCAGCAAGAGGTTTTTGAGATTTGCGGTTCCTAAAACATTCTTCCAATTAGGAACTAATGCGAGGGCCGTTCTCGAGTTCCTAAATTGTTGATAGAGTAGAGGAGAGACAATTGTGCAGCTCAATAGAAAACCAGGTAACAGCTTCAGTAATAGACCCGTCTGCCGCTTGAAAAGAAGATATATATAAAAACCAATAATCAAAAATACTGATCCGTAAAACGTGAGGAAGGAAAAAAAAGTAAAAATGTTAAACAAAAAATAATCCTCTATCTTTGGTTTATTTTTCAACAGGCGAATGAAATAATACAACGCCGCAGTCAACAACATTGTTACCATCATATACATGCGTGCCTCTTGGGAATAATAAACGACGAGCGGATTGAATAAAAATAATACAGCTGCCCAGATACCTGTTCTTTTGTCTTTTAGTTGCTTTCCAATCAAATATACAAACCATCCAGTAAGCAGAGAGAAAATCACTGACGGCATCCGAAGGGCGACTTCCGAGTATCCAAAAATGCTCGTCCATACCTTCATGAAAAGGTAGAACAACGGCGGGTGAAAATCATGCGGAGAAAAGATCTGCGCAATCTGTGCGAAATTATACTGTCTCACAACCCGCGCGGTCGTCCCCTCATCAAGCCAGAGTGATTGATTCAAAGAAATGAGTCGGACGAGGAACGAGAGAATAAAAACAAGAAAAAACATTCATCTATTATAGATGATCGAAGAAGTTTACCAGCTGTGTTCCTATTTTCTGCATTCCTTGAGCGTTTGGGTGACAGCCTCCTTTTGTATCTCCGGGTCCAAGAGGTCCAAGATCCGGACCACGGAGGGCTAATCCTTCCCGTACTGCCTGGTCGGTAAAGTTTATTTCATGCTCTCTTCCATCAGCCCCGTCTGTCCCAATTTTTGGGCATAAAGAAAGAGAGGAAAAACTATTGATCGGGCTTAAATAAACGACCGCGTGCGGCAATAGTTGTTTCAGGTTCGAAAGTGTGTTTTTCACATCTTCGTACGTTGCAATGTGTCTATCTGCTTGTTCACAGATCTGAACCCAAACTACTGTCGGAGTGCCACTCGTTCTTTCAGCTTGACCAAATCTCTGCCACGCATCAGAATTATTTTGAGCCCAACGCTCTATGCTTTCGCTAAAGCTGTTATATATAGGCCAAAAAAGGTCTTTATTGCCACTAACAGCATGATACCCCTCAACCGAGAGCTGCGTGTTTGAGCAACCGACGTAGCCGATTTGGTTTGAGGTAATTGTACCTGGGAGAGTTGTTTGAGAGTTGGAAGGCATCGGGGATGATTCTAAAGCTGAAGTAGGAATAACCGAGGGGGAATAAGGAGCGGAGGACCGATTTGATCTAAAGTAAAGAAGCGCTCCTCCAAGCACGATAAGAACAACTATCACGAGAATAGCCAGATGGCTGCTCCTGAACCGGAATTGATTAGCCATATATTAATATATTCTTAAAAGGGCCCAAAGGTTTCATTTGTTTCGTGAGCGGGATACGGGAATCGAACCCGTGTCTACTCCTTGGAAGGGAGTCATTGAGCCACTCAACTAATCCCGCCTATTGAGTATTGAAACAGCCTCCCCAAGTATAGCAAAAGTGAGTTTCTTCCTCAAGAGCGGCCTCGTATAGATAAGAGCATCCTTGAGGACTTTCTGACGTGTCCAGCCGAGTGGAGTAGGTTAGAACTTTTTGGGCACAAAATTGAACCGACTAAATTATTAATAGAAAGACTTATAAAAAGAGAATCCATAAATTAAGAGTAATTAAATAAAAGTCACAGCTGTGCCAGTTTTATCA
>Ga0209515_10004513_pt1 | contig 18756 bp, 18 predicted proteins | sample Subgroupgradi54m_FD_187454 | JGI IMG/M metagenome (GOLD analysis project Ga0209515, IMG submission 187454) | Subsurface groundwater microbial communities from S. Glens Falls, New York, USA - GMW60B uncontaminated upgradient, 5.4 m (SPAdes)... ...
CCGTCGCCCACCCGGCCGTCCGCGTGCTGATGACGCGGACACGATATCCCTCCTCGTGGAACGCGTCGGCAGCCTTCAACATTCGGGGGCAGGTCGACAGATGGCCCGCCGTGACCACGCAGATCCGCCGCGTCATGCGTGCCATGAAAACGACAGCCGGTGCGCCAGTTCCACGTCGTCGATGCTGTCGAGCATCACGAAGCGCGGGATCTCGTACGCGTTGCCATCGACGCCGGCAAATGACTGACTGGTCGTGAAGGCGAGGGCGAAACCCGCCCGGCGGACAACACTCACCGTGTCGGGCGAATAGTCGAGCGTCAAGTTGCCGTACGGGTATGCGAACGCCCGCATCGACGTGCCGACGATCTGCTGGAGCGTGTTGCGGCAGCCCGCGATTTCGCGCAGCTGTTCTTCGAGAGACATCAGCGCCAGCGTCGGGTGCGACATGGTGTGACCGCCGATGTCGATCAGCGGACTCGCTGCCAGCCGCTTGAGCTCGTCGACGGTCAATGGACGATGGCGATCGGCCACGGCCGCCGGCGTTTCGTTCGCCTTGACGAGCGCCGCCCACGTCGCTAACGGAGCGCTCCGGGCCTCGAGCACGGCGCACTCACCTGCCGTCCGATAGACCGAATCGAACCAGAAATGTGTGCCGCACGTGATGGGATCCGAACAGCCGAAGACGACCGCGGGAATGTTGTGGCGTTCGAGAACCGGCAGCGCATAGTCGAGCACGGCACGGTACCCGTCGTCGAACGTCACGAGCACCGCGCGCGGCGGAAGCGAACGCGCCCCACTAGTTGCATCACACAGGTCTGTGAGTGAAATCGGGTGGCAATGCGCCGCGAGAAGCTCGCAATGGCGTTCGAATGTGCTCTGCGTGACGTGCAGCTCGTTGAAAGGCAGCGGCGGCTCCTGATCGCCGCGAATGCTGTGGTAGCACAGCACCGCGGCACCCGGGAACTCGAGCTGCGAGAGATGCCGCCCGTAGTATCCGGAGGTGAAGAGCGCACGTTTCACGGCCCGGCGCATGCCGGAAAGCGGAGGCGCGGGCTGCGGTGTCGCCATCAGCGCGTTCGACAGCAGATCGTCACGAGAACGGGATAGCGCGGATCGTTGGCATCAAGCTCCGCGTCCGCAAGCTCCTCGGCCGCGATCCCATACATCGCCGCGGCAGCGGCGAGGCAGTTGCCGTGCGATTCGATCGCCGTCTCGCAATCCGGCCAGACGCGCGCGGCAACCACGCGCCAGCCGTCGGCGCTCGCGTGCCAGTAGTCTTCGACGTCGGGGGTCAACGGAACCAATCCCGGTACTGTGGCGAGGATCACGCCGCCGCGTTTCACAATCCGGCGCGCCTCGCGCAGCGCCGCGTCCAGATTCCGAAGAAAGCACAGCGTGTTCGGCAGCACGAAGCAGTCGTAGCTCCCGTCCGGGACGGGCGTCGCGCTGGCGAGATCGCAGCAGTAGGTCGGACGAAACTCCGGGCTGATGTCGAGCGTGTCCGCAGCCGTCACGCCGGATCCGTACGTGCAGATGTGATCCTTCGTCTGGATTTCGAGTACGCGCCCGGTGATGAGATGACGATGAGCGGTAAAGAACTTGTCAACGTAGTAGCGATCGATGGGCGTGCCGCGATCGAAGCCGTAGCTCGCCGAGATCGGCGCGACACGTCTCAGGTTTCCCCACGATGGCCGTTCGAGTCCGCGCGTCACCGTGCGTGCCCACGTCGTCCATCTCGGGCCGAGCAGGCTCTTGATCGCCGCGCCGCCAATCATGCTGCGTACATCGCGAGATAATCGCGGGTCACGTCGTCCATGGTGCGCACCTTCGGCAGACTGGAGCGCCATTGGTTGACGAGGTCGGGGTTGGCCGCGAGCTCCCTGAGGATGAGCGCCAGCGCGCGCGCATCGCCCGCGGGATAGAGCCGGCCATTGACGCGATCGCGGACCAGCTCGGACAGCGCGGGAATGTCGCTGCCGATCGCGGGCACGCCCGCGGCCTGCGCTTCGAGCGCAATCGTTGGACCACCTTCCACGGCGCGGGACGGACAACAGACAACATCGACGCGCCTGAGAACCGCTTGGACGCCGGCCGCATCGAGCTCGCCCCCGAAATGCACCCAGGCGTCAGGCCCGACGATCGACTTCAGCCGATCGAGCACAGCCATCTCGGTGCGGAACTGCACGGGCCCATGAAACTCATATCGAATCTGTTCGGATCGCGGAACCATCGAGATGGCACGGGCGAAATCGGTCGCGCCCTTGATCGGCTCGAACCGGCCGATGTACGCAACCGTGACCGGAGCACCGGAGCGCCGCGTTAAAGCCGGCGTGGGAGGAAAGCGAACGCCGAGCCGGTTGAGGGCGATCTTTTCCGGCGAAGCGCCATTGGCGATGAGCACGTTGCGCGCCCACTCGCTCAGGACGACAAAGCGATCCACTAGATCGAGCATCTCGCGCTGCGCCGACCTGTTGTAGGTGATCAGGTTCGTCATCCCGATCATCGTGCCCAGGCGGCCTGGAATGCTGCGGCCAATGCCGCCTATCGACGACGGCATCATCGCGGCCGCCATGGCGAGCGGGCGGGCCACGCCGCGATGCTGCAGCTGGCAGGCGGCGCAGGTTATCGGGCGGACAATGCCGTCACACAGGCTCGTGCCCCAGCGCATCATCGTGCCGCGCTGGCACGTGAATCCAAGGCTGGCCGAGTGCGTTGTCGCGATCACGCGGGCGCCCATCGCCTTCGCGACACGCAATTCCGCCAGGCCGAGACCCGTGACGTAGGTGTGCATGTGCACGACGTCGGGCTGGGCGCGGCGCAGCCACTCGTGGAAGCGATCGGCGCCGCGGACCGGGACGCGGCCTTGCGCCTCATCGCGCGTGACGCGCACCGGAATCGGGTATCGATAGACCTTGAACCCGCCTTCCTCGTACGTGCGTTCGTCCTGCCCCAGCGCCTCGGGCGCCGCGATCAGCACCTCGTGCCCGGCGGAACGCAGCCGCTGCGCCAGCTCCGAGACGTACACTTCCGTGCCGCCCTTCGAGCTTGGAAGATACCAGCCCGCCGCCTGAACGATTCGCACGCGCTAGTATGGCTTCCCTTTCGCGCGGCGGATCATCGATCGGACGGTTCGCACCGCGACGTTGGGAATCCACGGACGATCGAGTCTGCTGCCGTACGGCACGACCACGTCCGCGGGCCGCGGGCGACGCAGCTCGCGATAGCGCGCGAACAGCGCCTGGTAGGCGTCGGTCCGTTCGCGCATGTTGTGTTCGGTCGCAACGTACCGCCACGCGGCGTCGCTCATCGAATCGAGCAGCGCGCGGTCGCGGTCGAGCGCCGCGATCGCATCGGCGAAGCCCGCGATATCGCCGACAGGAGGCATCAGCCCCGTCATGCCGTCCGTCAGAATCTCCGTGACGCCGCTTTCCACGCGGCTGACGACCGGCGCCAGGCCGATGCTCATCGCCTCGATCAACGCGACGGGAACGCCTTCGTAGCGCGTCGGCAGCACGAAGACGTCATGGCGTGATGCGATGTCCATGACCTCAGCGGTCGTCTTCGGCCCAATGAACGTGACCCGCGGACTCCGCCATGCCTCGCGCAGCTGCAGCTCGTGCGGTCCCGCGCCGACCATCGTCCAGGACACGTCGATGCCGCGTTCGACGAGCGCCTGGTCGATCAGTGGAAGGTCGAGGACGCCTTTTTGTCCGTGTTCGAACCGTCCCGCGAACAGGAGGCGTAGTTTCCCCGGCGCCGGCATTCTGCGTCGCGGCGGTTCCGGCAGCCCGTACGGCAGGAAATGGACGTCGCCGCTGCGATGCGGCAGTCTCGCCTTGAGCTTCCGCTCCATCGTCCGGCCATACACGACAAACGCGTCGATCACGTTTTCATGACGCGCCGCGAGCTCGTAATAGTAGTCGCTGTCACCGTGCAGGATCTGGATGACCGCGCGTCCGCAATCGAACGCGGAAGCCATGGCGAGCTCGAGCAAATCGTTGGCCACGAGCACACCCTCGCCGGCTGGAATCGTGTCGCGCAGTCGTCGAAGGACGGCGTGAAGATTTTCGACCGGCGTCTTGAACTCGAAGGTCGCCTGGTAGTCGGCGTTGAACCCGCCGCCAAATCGGGCGTCGGTCCAGAGCGGATTGTGCGTGAGTATCGCCGCATACGCGAAGGCGTCGGGACGCCGAAAGCGGAACAAGCCCTCGACGATGTTCAGCATGCCCCCGAGCTTGTCGGGGACGACGCAGACGACGCTGGGCGAGCTCAGTGTCGCCATGCCCGCACGGTGATGGCCCAGGTGGGTGCGGCGCCCGCGAATGGCGAATGCACCTCGCCCGCGCGGTCTGGAAGCAACGCGAGGTTCCGGAGCTCGAACTGGAACCCGGCGGCGGCAAGCACATCAAACATCCGGCCGGTTTGGCGGTGGTTGGGATCGAACTCGTGAAGATCGATCGTCATCGCGCGGACCGACGCGAGCGCATCGGCGCAATCTTCGAGGACCGGCAGTTCCGCGCCCTCGATATCGAGCTTGAGCAGGTCGACACGCTCCTGCAGGTAATCGCGCAGGCGCACCGTCGGCACGACGGTCGTTGGTCCGGAGATCACGCCCAGAGACGCGACGGCTCCCGAATCAGACCCCTCGCACACGAACTCCGTGCTGCCGCGCGAGGTCCACACAGCGGCCGCGACAACCTCGACGTCGTCAGCGCCATTGGCCGACAGATTCCGTCGGCAGATCTCGCTCAGCCCGGAGTCGGCCTCGAACGCGGTAATCCGCGCGTGCGAATATCGACGTTTGAAGAACAGCGAGGCGATACCGACGTTGGCTCCGCAGTCAAGAATCCGCGGCGACGCCGACGATGTGTCGAACGCCAGCGTCTGGTGGAGAAAGATCTCCTCCCACTGCGGCCAGACGGAGATCGCGTCGCCGTATTCGATCCGGTAATTGCCGGCCTCGACGCGTCCTGGCGTGTACCGCGCGACGCGGCCGGCCTGCCGCTCGAGGCGCTGAAGGATCGCGCGTTCCGGCGTCGGCCAAATGTCGCGCTGCACCTCGCGCGCGAAGCGTCGGAAGTGTGAAATCAGCATCTATGCTCGAACCACGGGCCGCGGCCGCCGCGCGTTGACCTCATCAGGCCGCCGCAGGGTGATCTCCTCGGCACCGTCGAGCCACGCGTCGATCGCCTCGACCCCTTGCGCGAAGCTGTGGTCCTGGTTCGAGACTTCGTATGTCCACGCGCCGAATCGTCCGCGGCTGTACACCCCGCGCGCCTCGAGCGTCGACTGGATGCTGCCAAGCCCGCGATCGCGATGAAGGGACGGCACCGGGTATCCATGTTCGAGGCGCGTGTGCCACACGTGATGGACCTGCGACTCCGACGCAATCAGCGACGTCGCCAGCAGACCGGCCACGACCTCGGCGGTCACGCGTGCCCCGTCGACGGGGCGATGTGCGGATTCGGACACTTCGGCCATCAGCGACCACTGTGACGAGGGATCGTGCACGTTGTTCGGCGAGTAATGCGAGAAGTGCGTCACCCGGTAGAACGGACAATTCGTCTCCGGGAAATACATCCAGCACTTCTGCGCAAGCGCGGCAGGCGGCGCGCCATTGAGGCCGATGCCGATGACGTGCGTCGACGAGTACTCGAGGTCACGCGCGGCCGCGCGCAGGTCGCGCGCAAGATCGCTCGTCGCAATCAGCCGATCGAGCGGCATCGTGGAAATCAGCTGCTCGTAGCCAAACTCGCGGCCGTCGGCAAGCGCGACGCGCCGCGCCGTTGTATCGACATGCCTCACATGGGCACCGAACATCAGCCGTGATGGCTGTGATGGCGATTCGTGCTGCGTCAATCGCGTCGCGAGCGTCTGCCACACGGCGCCGGTGCCTCCCCGCCGCGGGAAGCGGAAGCGGTTGTTCGGTCCCCATGACACGTCGTCCCGGTGCAAGCGGATGTTTTCGCGCACGCGGGCGACGTCGGCGACGGCGACGCGGTCACCAATCCATCGCCAGTCCATCAGCTCTGGATCGCGCGCCCAGACCTTGCGGTTGTACGGACGCATGAATACGTCTGCGATGCCGGCGCCAAAGGTCTGCGCGATCCATTCGCCGAAGTTCGCCGGCAGCGGACGGGATGCCGAGGCGGCAGCCGCCGCCTCTTCGAGGCCTCGGAGACACTCGGCCTGATCGGGCTCCGGCAGTCGATGCAGATTGAGCTGAAACGGGTAGGGGACGAAGCGATCGCGCATCCACACCCACGACTCGCGATCGTGGTAGAGCCATCCGTCCACGCCGAGGAGCTCGTCCATCAACTGGTCGAACATCTCGTAATGACTGAATTGGACGTGCCCACCGAGATCCCAGGTGAAACCGTGTTCATCCACGACCGACTGCGCGAGGCCGCCGGCCACGTGGCCTGCCTCGAGCACGACCCAGTCGCGGATGCCGCGCTGCTCGAGCCGCCAGGCCGCGCCGAGACCCGTCGGTCCTGCGCCGATGATCAGATGTCGAACGTTCACGATCGAAGTGCGGTCAGCGTGAAGAGACCATCCCGGCGGGTGCTTCGACGCGTGGTGTCACCGACCACGCGCAATCGATGTGCACGAACCCTTTCCGTGTCGCCCTCTCGGCGTAGAGCGGGGAGTCACCGGTGGCCACGGAAAACGACAGCGCCGGCTCCTGCAGGTCCAGGATCGCGCCCTGGTTCCACAGGCAGAGCGCCAGGTGAAAGTCGCCCGCAAGCAGCGTATTCGGCGGAATCGTGACGCACGCGTCGAAATCGCCTGGACCGGACGGGCACGGGAACCCGGCGTCCGCATTGCTGGTTGTGAACAGCGTGATCCCGTCGCACGAGAGCACGCCGATGCCGATGCGCGTACCAGGCGAGCGGTCCGGCAGCGTGAACCGGATACGGCAGACGATGGCGTCGGTGCACGCGGGGTTCTCGACCGGCCGGCCCGTCAGGTCTTCGAGATCCGCGGAAAGAATCTGGGGCTCGCCGGTGCGGGCTGCGGCGAGAAACCCGCCGCGCGCCTCTCCACCGAGATACGCCGCAACGGTCGATCGCGCATCGCCCACGCGAATGAGCTTGCCATGCTGAAGCAGCATCGCCGACGTGCACAGCCGCTGGACCGCGGCCATGTTGTGCGACACGAACAGCACAGTGCGACCGCTCCGTGCAACGTCGTCGAGCTTGCCGAGGCATTTCCGCTGGAAGTGCACGTCGCCGACCGCAAGCACCTCGTCGACGATGAGGATCTCGGGCTCCATGTGCGCGGCCACCGCGAAGCCGAGGCGGACGTACATGCCGCTCGAGTAATGCTTCACGGGGGTCTCGATGAATTCCTCGATCTCGGCAAACTGGACGATCTCGTCGAACTTCCGTTCGATCTCGGCTTTCCGCATGCCGAGGATGGCGCCGTTCAGGAAGATGTTCTCGCGCCCCGTGAGATCGGGATGGAAGCCCGTTCCGACTTCGAGCAGCGATCCGACACGGCCATGAATCTCCGCCTCGCCCTCGGTCGGTGTCGTGATTCGCGAAAGGATCTTCAGCAGCGTCGACTTGCCGGCGCCATTGCCGCCGATGACGCCGACGACTTCCCCGCGCCGGATCTCGTGGGTGACATCCTTCAGCGCCCAGATTGTCGTCGTCGCACCAAGTCCGCCCGGGGCGAATCGCCGGAACGGACGCGCGGCGGCGGCCGCGATGCGGTCGCGCAGCGTGTCGTACCGCTCCTCGCGCGCGCCAATCGTGTATTGCTTGCCGAGCCCGCTGATCTTGATTGCGATATCAGCCACGTTCAGGCGAGATCCACGATCGATCCTTCGACCGATCGGAAATAGGCGGTGCCGGTGACGAGTGCTGCGGCGATCACGGCGACGGCGACCGCCGCCATGGCACCGGGGCCAGGCGTTCCCAACAGCGAGCTCCTGAAGCCTTCAACGACGGCCGCCATCGGATTGAGCGCGTACAGCAGTCGCCACCGTTCTGGAACCATCGACGCCGGATACGCGACAGGCGAGACGAACAGCCAGATTTGAATGACGAACGGGAGCACGTAGCGCGCATCGCGGTAGCGAACGCTGAGCGCGGAGGTCCAGAGCGTCACCGCGAAGGCGGTCAGCACGCCGAGCGCCACGTACAGCGGCAGCGCGAGCATCGCCGGCGTCGGCGCCACGTCGTACCACGCCATCAACACGATGAGCATGCCAAATGACACGACGAGGTCCACGACCGGCATCAGGACCGCGGCCAGCGGCACGAGCACGCGCGGAAAGTAGACCTTCGCGATGAGGTGTTGATTGCCCACCAGCGACGAAGACCCGTTGGCCGCAGCCGTGGAGAAATACGTCCACGGCACCAGCGCGGCAAGCGAGAACAAGGGGTACGGAACGCCGTCGGACGGCAACTTCGCGAGGCGCCCGAAGAAGATCGTGAAGACGACCATCGCGAGGAACGGCTGCAGCACGCTCCATCCGATCCCAAGCGCCGTCTGCTTGTAGCGCACCTTGACGTCGCGCCACACGAGGAAGTACAGGAGCTCGCGCGCCTGCCAGACTTCGTCCAGCGTGAACGACACCGCGCGCGCACCCGGACGGATATGCGTAACCGGCATCGTCGATGGACGCGCGCTCACGCGGCCTCCTGCAGGAACTGGCCGAGCACCGAGAGTCCCCACGCGCGCGACCAGTGAGCGCGGCCGCGCTCCCAGTCGCCCCACACGGCGGCGGCCGCGCCCGCGTTCACCCATCCGAGCGCGACAGCCGATTCGATGCCTCGAAGCGCGGTCTCGCGAAGACCGCCGCGCATCCAGATGTCGAAGGGCAGCGTGAAGCCGCGCTTGGGACGTCCGGCGAATCCATCTGGCATCCCGGGAAGGCTCTCGTGCAGCAACCGCTTTCCTTCCAGCAGACGCGGGTGATGTCCGAGCGCCGGCCAGATGCTCGCGGCCAGTCGATGATCGACGAAGGGCACGCGCACTTCGAGCGCATGCGCCATCGACACGGCGTCGATGTCGCGCAGAAGCTGTCCCCGCAGATAGCCGCCGGTTTCCATCCGCGCAACCGCGGCGAGCGGCGTCTCGGCGGCGACTTCGCGGAACGTGTGTCCCTCGACCTCGGCGACGACCTCTCGTGCGGCGCGACCCGCATCTCCATCGAAGGCGGGACCGAGCAGATTGGCCCATTCCTCAGGCATGAAATTGCCGCGCACCGCGCGATACGCGGACGCCACGTCGGGAGCGCCCGCGAAATGCTGGAGCTTCCGTGCGCGCCAGTCCGACAGCGCCGACGCAGCCATGGCCGTGACCGGGAGCACCGGTGCGAGCCATTTGGCCGTGCGAATCGCCGATGGGATGCGCTGGAAGCTCGGGTAGCCGCCGAACATCTCGTCGCCACCTACTCCCGACAACACCGCCTTCACCCGCGTCGCGGCAACCGCCTGCGACACGAAATAGGAATTGATCGCGTCCGCGCTCGGCGCATCGAGCCGCCGCACGATCGACGGCAGCGCGCGCTCGATCGACGCGGCGCCGATCATCAGCTCGTGGTGCGTCGTCTCGAAGAGCATCGCGACCTGCCGTGCCGGCTCGATTTCCGACATCGACGGCACATCGCCGGCGACGGTATAGGTGTGAAGCGGGCCCGACGTCGCCGCGCGGGCGCTGGCGATGACGGCCGCGGAATCGACGCCGCCGGAGAGGAAGATGCCCACCGGCACGTCGGCGACCATATGCGCGGCGACACTGTCGCGGATGGCCTCGCGCGCGCGGGCGCGCAGCTCCGCCTCGTCGATCGGCGCGTCGTCTTCGTAGATCTCCGTGTAATCCGCAAACGTGCCGCCCTCCTCGCGGCCGCCGTCGTGCCATCGCTTCCACGTCCCGGGCACGAGGCTTTCAACGCCGCGAAGCCACGTCAGTGGAGGCGGGATGTAGCTCCACGCGAGAAACGCGAGCACGCCGGCGGGCGAGATGTCGCGATCGACGAGACAGGCTCGGCGCAGCGCGGCGATCTCCGAGGCAAATGCAACGCGCCCCGGAGTCGCGGCGACGTAGAGCGGCTTGATGCCATAGCGATCGCGTGCGACCGTCAGCGATCGCGCCGCGCCGTCCCACATCGCGAGCGCGAACATCCCGCGCGCGCGATTCAGCGCGGAGATGCCGTCGCGGACGACAAGCGCGAGCAGGACTTCGGTGTCTGACGCGGACCTGAAACGGACGCCTGCCCTCTCCAGATCGGCGCGGAGCTCGCGGTAGTTGTAAATCTCGCCGTTGAACACGATGGAGTAGCGGCCGTCGGGCGTGGTCATCGGCTGCCGGCCGGCCGCGGTGGGATCGATGATGGCGAGACGCCGGTGCACGAGCAGCAGCCCGCGGTCGGTGAACGTCCCTTCGCCGTCGGGACCGCGATGCGCGAGCGCCGCGTTGAGGTCAGCGGCCGTGTGAATGGCGTCGAATGCGCCGGCATCCGACCAGCCGAACGCGCCGCCAATGCCGCACACGGGTCTAGAGGAGCCGCTGCGGAATCACGAGGGTGTCGTTGGGCTGAATCGCGTCGCCGAGATCGACTCCCTGCTCGATCTTCCTGTTCCTCACCGTGCGAATCACCTTGATGCGCCGGTTCGATCCCTTGTCCGTCAGTCCGCCCGCCAGCGAGATGGCCTGCAGGACCGTAAGGCCGCGCTCATAGGTGTAGGCGCCGGGGTTCCGCACCTGTCCTGTCACGAAGAACTTCTCCGCCTTGGGAACGAAGATCGTGTCGTTTTCCATCAACGTCACGTTCTGCGAGAGCCGGCCGAGCTGCAGGTCGCTCAGGCTGACCCGCGTGACATTGGTCTTGTCGACTTGGTCAGGCGTAAGCGGCTGCGCCGCGCCCGGCTCGCGTGGGCGCAGGATCAACACCTCGCTGCTGGCCGTCGTCGTCGTCGACCCGGCGGCTGCCAGCGCTTCGATGAGCGACATCTGCCCCGTCATTGGATACTTTCCCGGCGACCGCACTTCACCGACGACGAAGATGCTGCGGCTGCGGAACTGGTCGACATCGACCGTCACTTGTGCGCGCCTGATATAGCCGTCCTCCAGCTTCATCTTGATCAGCTGCTCGATGTCGCGCAGACTCTGGCCTGCGGCCACTATTCGGCCGAGCATCGGGTACTGGAAGCTGCCGTCGTTATCCACGCGATAGGTCCCCGACATGGTTGGCTCGTCGAACACCGTGATTCTCAGGACGTCCTGCGCGCCGACGATGTAGTCGGAAGGTCTGTTCGCACCCGCTTGTGCTGCCTGTGGCTGCGTGGGTGGCGCCTGCCCGGCCGCGGGCGCAGCCGTTTGCGCGTCTGCCATCGATCCGGCGAGCAAGGCGAGTACGGCGCACGACGACGTGAGTAGTTTCTTCATGTCAACCTTCATCTCAGAACCCGTAAGTGACCGTGGTGTATATCCGGCGGCGCCGATATCCAAATTCCTGGCCACGCGACGACCGCCGTTCGCTGTTGTCGTAAATCAGGGTAACGATCGTCTGGGGTGCCGCTCTGATCGACAATCCGCCCGCAAGTGTATTCGCGAAGTCTACGTACGCCGGCGCGGCCTCAGTCCGCGGATAGTCGAGTTTCTCGCGACCTCCCCGGACGTCCAGATCGACAGGTCCGAACAGCATCTGAAGAACCTCGAGGCTCCCGGCAGCAGATACGTAAAAGGGCTGGTTGGTGTTGATGGAATAGTTGGAATCGCGCGAAAAACGGCCGCTCAGTCGCGTGACGCTCAGCAGTGTATACGCCAAATCAACCGACGACGTGACACCGTCGAACGCCCCCGCCGCGGTATTCGCCACGCGGCGATAGTACGGTCGCATTTGATGATAGCCGATGGTGGCCCTCCCTCGAATGATCGCGTCCGGGGCGAACTCCAGGTGCGCGTCGATGCGTCCGTTATCGGTCGCCGACTCAGGCTTGAACGGAAAGTCGTCGTGGCTCGCCGTCCCGTCAATCGCAAGCGAAGTCAGCGGTGTCAACGCCATGCGCATCGTGACGATCGCGGAGACCGTCTCGCGGTTCAACTGTCTCGCGATCTCGATGCCGCGGAACGTGGGTCCATCTTGGTACGATATCTTCTGCTTCCCGGCAGTCGCCAGCACGTCGATTCGCGACGTTACCCTCGTCTGGATGCCTGCGGCGTACGTGAGCTCGTTGCGCGTCGCGCGCGTATCGATCTCGTTATTGGGCCGTTCCTTGGCATGGTTCCAAGTGACCGTGACATCCGGGCTGAAACGGCTGACCGGGAACTCGAGGTGCGTGGACACGTTCCGGTTCAACCCGCGCTGGCTCTTGTAGCGTTCGAAGTACATGTACTCGAGACCCCCCTGTGTTGACGCCTGGAGAAGCCCGAGTGTCAAGATCGAGTTGACGCGCGAAGACGCGCTGCCGGTGACGTCCTGTTTCGGATTCAACGCCGTGTTGAATACGTTGGAGTCAACGCCCGCTTCGCGCAACTGGAAAGTCGGTGTCCACGCCAGGGGTCCCGTGACGAAACGGCCAGCGTTGGTGGCCTGGGCGAAGGCGGTCGACGATCCGCCGAGACTCGCGGCGATCACGACGACGACATGCGCGGAGCGGATGACGCAGTGGCGCATGCTAGTTGGGAAAGACGACGGGACCCGAGTCCTGCAATGAGCCATCATTCGCATACACCAGACGCTGGTCGGGCCGGCCGGATGTCTGCGACGTGTCTATGAGCAGCTCGCGCAGCTTGCCACCCTCAAAGCGCTGCCAGTGATCGATGCGGCCATCGCCATTGGTGTCCTGTTCGGCGCGAACCAGCGCGCCCTTGTCGTGGAACTCGTGGCGGTCGGCCACGCCGTTGCGCTGGGTCGAGATGTCCACGCGCATCTGGTCGCCCGTCTGCACGACCCACGTGTCCTCGATGCCGTCGGATTCGCTCGATGTGCCAAGACGATCGAGCTGGCCGTTGGCGCGGTAGTACTCCCAGCGATCGATGATGCCATCGCCGTTGCCGTCCGCTTCGATGCGAACCGTGCGGCCGTTCTCGAGATAGGCGCGCATGTCGACGTGACCGTCGCGATCGGTGTCGTAATCGAGGCGCCTGATCGTGCCGGCGGGATCATAAACGGGCGTCACGCGTTCGCGTTCGCAGGCGGTCACAAAAATCGCGAGGACCAGGAATGAGCACAGCTTCGCCCTGTCACTTACAGAACAAGCGCAGTGATCGCGTTCACCCATGGAACTCAAGAGGACTCCGGGCGATTCATCGTAAGCCGACAGGTTGGTCTTGACCCACCAAACATGTAAGCAGAGGGCCGAATCCAGTTGTTTTATCGGTTCGAGAGGCAGAATTGTGCAGGCGGGCCAACAACTTACGTGGAGGGACCGACTTAAGGCCGAGCTTCGGTAATCGGCGACATTCCAGCGAGGATCGAACGGCGAGGAGGACGCAGATAGCGGAGCCATTCTGTCGCGGTAATTCCGCTCAGCGCCGCACGATGCCAGGCGAGCCCGAAATCGCCCCGCCGTGCGGCCTGCCAGATGGTTTTTGCGGTCGCAAACGCGACATTGCAGCGCGCCACCATTTTTTCCGCTTCGTCCAGTGGGCACTCGGGCAGGGATAGCGCCCGCCACATGTGCGCGGTCACCGTCGCATACTGCCGCGCGACGTTCGCGGCCTGGAACGCCTGTCCCGGGTGTTCGCGGTAATAAAAGAGGTCGCCAGGCAGCAACAGAGCGGGATGGTGCGCGCAAGCGCGCATCCAAAAGATTGTGTCCGACGGCGCGCCGTAATCTTCGAACCCACCGAGCGCCCGAAACACCTCGGTGCGAAAGAGCGCCCCAGCCGGCCCGCACATGAAGAGGCCAAAACCCAGGAACTCGCGTTGATAGCTCTGGCGCGGCGTGAGCAGCATCGGCACTGGCCCGCCCGGCCAGGAGCGGCTGTTCGACAGGCCGAATCCAGCCCGCCGTTCCGCGCGCAGCGCTGGCACCATCACCGCGAGGCAGTGAGGGTACATCACGTCATCGGAGTCGTGGAACTTGAGGAACTCTCCGGCCGCCAACGATGCGGCACGGTTCCGGTTGCCGAACTGCCCCAGGTTCCGCTCGTTGACCACCACGCGAACGCGCGAATCCAGGCGCTCGAACTGACGGGCGATCTCCACGGTTCGATCGGTCGACTGGTTGTCGGTGACGAGGATCTCGAAGTCGCCAAAGGTCTGGGCGAGCACGCTCTCGATCGACGCCGCGAGGTAGTCCTCGCGGTTGTAGGCCGTGATCAGGACGCTGACGACCGGACGGCTCATGCCTGCACCAGCGCGCGGATCCACCGAACGGTACGCGCCAAGCCTTCCTCGAGCGACACGGCAGGCTCGTAGCCGAGGTCGCGGCGAGCGGCCGTGATATCGGCGCACACGGCGCCGCTCTCGCCGTCGCGGTACGGCAGGGCGCCGAACTGCAGACGGCTCCGCGCGCCGCGACCCACGGCATCCGCCGCGGCCTCGACGACGGAGCGAAGCACCATCGGGCGTCCGCTGCCGACGTTGTACACCGCGGCAAGTTCAGGGAGCGCGGCGGTAGCCGCCAGTACAAACGCACGCGCGTGGTCGTCGACGAACGCGAAATCGCACAGCTGCTCGCCAGCGCTGAGTGGCACCGTTTCGCCGGCAACGAGCCGCCGGATCGTAAACGGGATGACGCGATCGGAATCGTCTCCGGGGCCGTAGGGACCGAACGGCCGAAGCATGACCAGCGCGCGGCGATCCTCGCGCGCGAAGGCACGAAGCAGCGTCACCGCCGCATGCTTCGACGCCGCGTAGACGGAACGTGGATCGCAGGGATACCGCTCGTTCACGGGCCCGTCGGCGCAGGCGTACTCCGCGCAGGTGCCGGCCATGACCATGCGCCGAACGGTGTCGGGCAGAGCGGACCACAGGTTCAGGCTCCCCTGCACGTTCACGGCAATCATCCGATCACGGTCGTGCTCGCCCGGGCGGGCGCCGTAAGCCGCCAGGTGGAACACGATCTCGGGCCTGACTGCTGAGAGAACCGTGCGAAGACGGACGGCATCAAGCAGGTCAGCCTGATGCCAGGTAACGCGATCAGCGGGATGCTCCGCCCGAAACCGAATCGCATGGACGTCGGCGCCAGCCGCAGCAAGGCGGCGCAGCACCTCGCGGCCCAGAAATCCGGCTGCTCCGGTCACGAAAACGCGCGCATCGCGCAGCGACGTGTCGCTCATCGCGCGCCAGACGCGCAGAGATGCGCTTCGTACGCAGCGATCTGACTGCGGCAGTGTTCGAGACCTGACTCCCCGCGCTCGACCGCCTTGTACCAGTCGATGGTGTTCGCGATGGCGTCCTCGAAGTTCCAGCGCGGGCGCCATCCGAGCATGCGGCCGGCGCGGGCGATGTCCAGCCGCAGCAGCGTCGCTTCGTGCGGCGCTCCCGGCTCCGACTCGTCGCGCCATTCACCGGATCCCCAGCGCGTGACGGCGCGCGATACGAGGGCCCCGACGCTCTGCACGTTCTCGGGCGCCGGTCCGAAGTTGAAGGCACTCTCCACGCCGCGGCGGTCGCGCGCCATCAGCGCGGCGCCGAGCTGTAGATACCCGGAGAGCGGCTCGAGCACGTGCTGCCACGGACGCACCGCACCCGGATTCCGCACGCGAACAGGCTCGCCGGCCTGGAGCGCCCGTACGATGTCGGGCACGATGCGGTCGCTCGCCCAGTCGCCGCCGCCAATCACGTTCCCGGCGCGCGTGCTCGCGACCGGTACGCGATCGCTTGCGTCAAAGAAGCTTCGGCGGTAGCTGCCAATCAAAATTTCAGCGGCGGCTTTGCTGCCGCTGTAGACGTCCCGGCCGCCGAGCGTGTCGTCCTCCGCGTAGCCGCGCTCCCACTCGCGATTCTCGTAACACTTGTCGCTGGTGATCAGCACAAGAGCCACCGGCGCCCGCTGAAGCCGCGCGGCTTCCATGACCATCACCGTGCCGAGCACGTTGGTGCTGACCGTGTCGACTGGAAGGCGGTAGCTGGTACGCACGATTGATTGGGCGGCGAGGTGAAAGACGACATCCGGCGTGAAGTCGGACCACACGTTCGTCAACTGCTCGAGGTCGCGTACGTCTCCGCGCACCTGCGTGACGAGCTGCCCGACGCCCGCCTGGGCGAAGAGCGCTGGGCTTGTTGGAGGATCAAGGCTGTAGCCCAGAACCTGGGCGCCGAGCTGGTGCAGCCAGATCGAGAGCCAGCTGCCCTTGAAGCCGGTATTGCCGGTAACCAGCACGCGGCGGCCTCGATAGGCGTCGATCCACGGATTGACAGCCGCCATGCGGTCGCTAGAGCACGTGCGCCTGCTGCCAGACCGCCCACGGCGCACGCTGGGAGGCCCACATTTCGGAGAGCTGCTGGTAGTCGCGCGGCGTGTCCACGCAGAACCAGAAGCCTTCGTGCTGATACGCCCGAAGCTGGCCTTCGCGCGTCAGCTGCTGCAGCGGACCGCGCTCGAGCATCACGTCGGGCGACGATGGGAAATAGTCCAGTACCCGTTTCGAGAAAACGAAGAAGCCGCCGCTGATCCATCCGGCGGACACCTGCGGCTTCTCGTTGAACTCGCGAACCTGCCCGCCCGATCCAATCGCGAGCTCGCCGAAGCGGCCGGGTGGATGCACGGCGGTCACGGTCGCGAGATGGCCGTGCGAGCGATGAAAGCGGACGACGTCGCGAAAGTCGACGTCGCACACGCCGTCGCCGTACGTCACCGCGAACAGATCGTCATCGTCCGGCAAATGCCGGCTGCCCAACAGGACGCGATGCCCGGTCATGCTATCGTGTCCGGTCTCAGCCATCGTGATCCGCCAGTCGAGCCGCTCGGACTCCCGGTCCACCATGACCTCCCGCTGCCCCAGATCGATCGTCACGTCGTTGAGCATCGTCGCGAGGTTGAGGAAGTACTGCTTGATGAGGTCGGACCGGTATCCGAGGCAGAGCACGAAATCCTTGAAGCCCCAGTGCGCGAAGCCCTTCATGATGTGCCACAGGATCGGCTTGCCGCCGATTGGCACCATCGGCTTTGGCGATTCGCCGTTGGCGCCGGCCAGCCGGGTGCCGTAGCCGCCGCAGAGGATAAGCACATGCATAAGGGATCGAATGTCTCGACGTTAAGTATCGGACGGAAGGATTCCGATAAGTAACCGTGGTGCCCACTCTCACTGTTTCTGCCACGGCCCGTCCGCTGCTCAAATGGGCGGGCGGTAAGCGCCAGCTGTTGCCGCAGTTGCGCGAATTCTACCCGTTCAACTACGTCCGCTACATTGAGCCGTTTTTCGGCAGCGGAGCTGTTTTCTTCGATCTCTACGCGACTGGACGGCTCTCCGGCAGGCAAGCATGGCTCGTGGACGACAACACTGATCTGGTGGGCTGCTACCGGATGCTGATGACGCGTACCGACGACGTCATCGCGGAACTTCGGGAACTCGCAGCCGGCCACCTGGACGGCGGACGCGACTTCTATTATGAGGTCCGCGACGGGCGGTTCAACCCGATGCGGGCCGCCTTCCCCGCGTATACGCCGGAACTCGCCGCGATGCTGATCTATCTGAACCGCACCGGGTTCAACGGCCTGTTTCGGCTGAACAAATCGGGCGCGTTCAACGTCCCAGCGGGCCGGTACGCCAACCCGCGCATCCTCGACGAAGGCCATCTCCGCGAAGTCGCGTACGCGCTACGAAGCCGGGGAGTGACGCTTGTGCACGGGGCGTTTGACGGCGCGCTGGCGGACGCGGGCCCTGGAGACTTCGTCTACTGCGATCCGCCGTACGCGCCGGTCAGCCGCACCGCCTGCTTCGCCAACTACACCGCCAAAGGGTTCACGCTGGATGACCAGGCGCGCTTGCAGCATGCCCTGATAGAAGCGTCCAAGCGCGGCGCGCATGTCGTGTTGTCGAATTCGTCTGCTCCCGCCATCGAGCGGCTGTACTCAACGCATGAGGCGCGGCGCGCTCAGCTGCGTATCGAGCGGGTCAACGCGCGGCGCGCCATCAACTCGAAAGCCGAATCGCGCGGACCCGTGACAGAGCTGGTGATTACAAACGTCCTACGGCCGAAAATGCTGAGGGTAGGGCGGGTGCCGGCGAGCGAGCGGAGCATGGCGAACCGGACCCGCCGAAACTAATTACGCTCCGGCAATCCAGACCAGCTGGCGACAGCTGGGGCACGCAAAGGCGAGGCGCAGGTCGGATTCAAACGACACATAACCGCCGGTCCCGAGCTGCGTGCACGCCGGGCAGATGGCCCTGTCGCTCAGTTCCAGGCTGGCTACCCTCAGGGGCCGTCCAGTGTTGGGATCCGGGACGACGCGCGGCGCGTCCGAATGACGGGCCAGCTTGCCGGGGCCCTTCTCCGCACGGTGCCACACGAAGAGACCGTGAAAAAGGTCGGTTCTGGATTCAGTCAAGCCGGGCTAGCCTAACATGCCTGCACCGCCCAAGCTCGTTTGGAAGCCAGCGAGCGGGGGCGTGTTAGGCTGCAATGACGCGAAAGTGGCGGAACTGGCAGACGCGCCAGACTTAGGATCTGGTACCCGAAAGGGTATGGGGGTTCGAGTCCCTCCTTTCGCATTTACCTCTCCATGAAAACCGAATTCCAGGACCTCAGCGAGACACAAAAGAAGATCACCATCGAGATCCCGAGCGACATCGTCGACGCGGAAATCGATCGCGTCGCCAGGGGCTACTCGAAGCAGGCGCGGCTGC
>Ga0209515_10004516_pt1 | contig 18752 bp, 14 predicted proteins | sample Subgroupgradi54m_FD_187454 | JGI IMG/M metagenome (GOLD analysis project Ga0209515, IMG submission 187454) | Subsurface groundwater microbial communities from S. Glens Falls, New York, USA - GMW60B uncontaminated upgradient, 5.4 m (SPAdes)... ...
GAGGGGCTCTCGCCCGAGAATCTCGTCCAGCAACGCTACGAGAAGTACCGGAAGATCGGCGCGTTCGAGAGCGCCTAGGAAAGAGAAGTGCCGGGAGTGGGACTTGAACCCACACGGGGTTACCCCCACGGGTTTTTGAGACCCGCGCGAATGCCAATTCCGCCATCCCGGCGTCGGAAGACAATTGTAACACAGAGGAGACTGCCGCTATGGCGCTCGTGATCATCGTCCCGATCGTGCTCTTGGTCCTGCTGGGGGTCCGTATCGTCCAACAGTATGAGACCAGCATCGTCTTCCAACTGGGCCGGTACAGCCGCACCCTCCAGCCGGGCCTCAACCTCATCATCCCGTTCGTCGAATGGGTTCACACCGTGGACATGCGGGTCCTGACGATGGAGATCCCGAAGCAGCAGGCCATCACCAAGGACAACGTCCCGGTCTCCATCAACGGCGTCATCTTCTTCAAGGTTGCCGACGCCCAGGCCGCCGTCATCAAGGTCCAGGACTACCGGTACGCAATCTCCCAGCACGCCCAGGCCACGCTGCGGGACGTCATCGGCGGGATGTCGCTCGACGAGCTGTTGGCCGAGCGTGAGCAGATCGGCCAGGCCACCCAGAAAAACGTGGCTGCGGAGAGCCAGCGATGGGGGCTGGAGGTCAGCGGGATCAAGATCCAGGACATTGACATGCCGGAGGAACTCAAGAAGATGATGTCCCGGCAGGCGTCCGCCGAGCGGGAGAAGCGGGCGAACATCACGAAGGCCGAGGGGGACAAGCTGGCCGCCGAGAACTTGGCCCAAGCCGCCCGCACCATGCTGACGTCCTCGGGGGCGATGCAGCTGCGGACCCTGCAGACGATTGACGGGCTGGGGCCTACCGCTTCCAACACCGTCGTATTCCTCCTGCCCGTCGAGGTGTTCGAGGCGATCAAGGCGTTCGCCGCCGGGCAACAGAAATCCTCCGGCGGAGGTGCCTGACGGTTCAGGAAGATGGTGGAGCTGGCGGGGATCGAACCCGCGGCCTCGACAATGCCATTGTCGCGCGCTCCCAGCTGCGCCACAGCCCCGTGACACTTCAGTGTACCGGCGGGGCTGGTTGATTGTCAACCGTTCCGACCCCGTGTTAGAATCACCTCCTCGCCGATGAGTTATCCCTTTGCCGAGATTGAGCGCACGTGGCAGGCGCGGTGGGAGCAGGACGGCGCCTTCCGCGCGGCGGCCGACCCCGCCCGCCCGAAATACTACCTCCTCGAGATGTTCCCGTACCCCTCCGGCCGCATCCACATGGGCCACGTCCGCAACTACACCATCGGCGATGTGATGGCCCGCTATCGCTGGCGCCGCGGCTTCACCGTCCTGCACCCGATGGGGTACGACGCCTTCGGCCAGCCGGCCGAGAACGCCGCCATCAAGCGCGGCGTCGCCCCGCGCGCTTGGACCGACACCTGCATCGCCCAGATGGAGGCGGAGCTCAAGCGGCTCGGCCTCTCGTACGACTGGTCCCGCCGTGTGGCCACCCACACCCCGGACTACTATCGCTGGAACCAGTGGATCTTCCTGAAGATGCTCGAGCGCGGGCTGGCCTACCGGGCGAAGGCCCCGGTCAACTGGTGCCCGTCGTGCGCGACCACGCTGGCGAATGAAGAGGTGATTGACGGCACATGCTGGCGCTGTCACGCGGCCGTCGAGCCGCGCGAGCTGGAGCAGTGGTTCCTGAAGATCACCGCGTACGCCGAGGCTTTGCTGAGCGACCTCGCCCAGCTCACCGACTGGCCGGAGCGGGTGCGGACGATGCAGGCCAACTGGATTGGCAAGAGCGAAGGGGTCGAGATCGCGTTCACCGTGCAGGGGTCGGGCGCCCAGCTCCCGGTCTTCACGACCCGCCCGGACACGATCTTCGGCGCCACCTACGTCGTCCTCGCCCCCGAGCATCCGTTGGTGGCGCAGCTCATCGCCGGCCGGCCGGAGGCCGCCGCCGTCCAGCGGTACGTCGAGCGGGTCCGCCGGGAGTCCCGGCAGGAGCGGCTCGCGGCCGACCGTCCGAAGGACGGCGTGTCCACCGGCGCGTATGCCGTCAATCCGGTCAACCAAGAGGCCGTCCCGATTTGGGTGGCTGACTACGTCCTGATGGAGTACGGGACCGGGGCGATTATGGCGGTGCCGACCCACGACCAGCGTGATTTCCTGTTCGCTCGCCGGCACCGGCTCCCGATGCGCGTCGTGATCCGCCCGCCCGATGGGGGGGACGACGCCGCGGCGTGGACCGAGGCGTACGAGGGGGTCGGGCCGCTCGTCCACTCCGCCCCATTCGACGGCCAGCCGAGCGACCGCGCGAAATCCGCGATCGCCGCCTGGATGGAGTCGCAAAAGATGGGCCGCCGCACCGTGCAGTGGCGCCTGCGCGACTGGCTCATTTCCCGCCAGCGCTACTGGGGTACGCCGATCCCGGTCATCTACTGTCAAAAATGTGGGATGGTCCCCGTGTCCGCCGCCCAGCTCCCCATCGAGCTGCCGGCCGAGGCGCCGCTCACCGGGGAAGGGGGGAGCCCGCTGGCGAAGGTAAAGGCGTTCGTCGAGACGACCTGCCCAAAATGTGGCGCCCCCGCCCGCCGCGAGACCGACACGATGGCGACGTTCGTGGACTCGTCGTGGTATTTCCTGCGCTACTGCAGCCCCGACGACACGACCGGTCCGTTCCGCCCCGCCGACGCCGTCCACTGGATGCCGGTGGATCAGTACATCGGCGGCATCGAGCACGCCATCCTGCACCTCCTCTACGCCCGGTTCTTCACCAAGTTCCTGCGCGACCTCGGCCTCGTCACGTTCGGCGAGCCGTTCCGGCGGCTCCTCACGCAGGGAATGGTGCTCAAGGACGGCGCGGTGATGTCCAAGTCGCGCGGCAACGTCGTGGACCCCGACGCGCTGATCGCCCGGTACGGCGCCGACACCGTGCGGGTCTACATCCTGTTCGCCGCCCCGCCGGAGGACCAGCTCGAATGGAACGAGCGGGCCATCGAGGGGATGTCCCGGTTCTTGAATCGTGCCTGGGCGCTCGCGGAGAAGGTCGCGCTGGCCCCGCAGGGGGGTGACGGCCCCCGGGACGCGTGCTCAAGTCCCGTTGGCCGTCACCCCCTTACGGGGCCGATCGGCGGCGATCTGCGCCGTACGGTCCACGCCGCGATCAAAAAGGTGACTGACGACGTCGAGGCGTTCAAGTTCAACACGGCGTTGAGCGCCCTCATGGAATTGGTCAACACGTTGGCCGCCGCCCCGGCGGAGACGCCCGGTGTCCGCGACGGCGTCGAAGCCCTCGTCCAGCTCTTGAATCCGTTCGCTCCGCACCTGACGGAAGCGTGCTGGCAGCGGCTTGGCCACCCGGAGCCGCTGGCCCGCCACCCGTGGCCGACCCACGACGCGGCCGTGCTCACGACCACCGAGGTGACGCTGGTGGTCCAGGTCAACGGCAAGGTCCGAGCCCGCCTGACCGTCCCCGCCGATCTCGATGAGCCGGCCGTCCGCGCGCGGGCGCTGGCCGACCCCGCCATTCAGAAGTGGCTCGACGGCAAACCCCCCCGCCGGGTCATCATCGTCCCCCGCAAGCTCGTCAGTATCGTCGTCTAGTTAGTACGAATAAAATCATATCGTTTGGCTTGCCATCCAGCCCCCGAATCAGGTAGACTTATCGTGATGCCCCGGATACGCCCCTATCCTCTATTGTTGCGCCTGGTGAGTGCCGCGCTGGTGTTGGCCCTCGCCCTGCCCAGCCCGCGCCTTCCGGCCGCCTTCTGGCGGCCTTCAGGTCGGCCACCCGCCCCGCTGACGCTCGGCCCGATGACCTCGCTTTTCCTCCCAAGGGTCGGCGCGGGGCTCCCCTGGGCTGCCAAACAAGGAGAAGTGCATGGCAGCCCAGCCTACGCCATGCGCTCCGTCAACGCTGGCCAGAAGGAATCCCCCGTCCATCGCGCCCTCACCGCCGGTTTGGAGCAGGCCGCGCGGCAGCAGGAAGCAATCACGGCTTCATCGGCTGACTGGGTCGCGGCCCAGGATACGCTGATCTATCAGAGGGAAGTGGCCTATTGCCAGCCGTTGGTATTGCGTACACGGAGCAATGCGGCGCCGGAACCCGCCGAGCTCCAAGCGCTCATACAAGCCGTGGAGCAGTACCATCGAGGTATTCTCGGCATTCGGGATGATCATTCGGATGATCGACGCGCGGAGTTAATCCTGCATGAACAGCTCGTCCTCTGGCAATCAGTTTTGCGGTTGCCTCCTGTGTTGCGGGATGGCCTCGTAACGGCCGCGGGCGGGTCCGAGTTTACCCCGCGAGGCATGATTCGGCTCATCTTCTTCGGCTTGCCGGCTCTGTTGGCGCAGTATGGGTTTGTCGTGATCCCCGAGAGCGTGTTGGTAGGACCGAACCAAAGGGCGCTGGTCCCGTTTGTGGATGTCTATCCTGTTGAGCGCCTGGAGTCTACCCGACCCATCACCGTGTGGGGGCGAACCATCCGTCACGACCGCGTCATCGTGGGAGATCCCCGACTCAAGGTTGTCAATACACCCGAATCAATCACCGCCCTGTATCAGCGGTACGCAGTGCATCGGCCCGGGACGGCGAAGCAGATCGAAACAACCATTGATTCGTGGCTGAGCCCTTCACCTGAAAAACTGCAATCCATGAAAGCAGATAGTACACCAGAAGCGGTGGTCCGGCGACTCGTGGCCGGGGAAAATCCATGGAAGATTGCTGTTACGATCATCCAGTGGCGGGGGGTGCAGGCCGCTCAAGGTTATTCGCGGGAGCAATGGCGGCAGGTGATTATCCAGGACCCCATGGAAGCGCATGAGGCGTGGCATCTTGAGGAACAGAGATCTCTCGAGATGCTTGAGCTGTTTCGTCAGCTACCCCCCGCGAGCTCGGGACGGCAGGGGCTCGCCAGCCAGCCGTTGATGAGTCAACGAGAGCAACGGGCTCAACGGGCTGCCCTGCGCGTGGCAGAGCCGCCCTACCTCCTCTTGGCGATGCTGGGGTCAGCGGCAAATCCAGCAGGTGGGCGTTATCAGGATGGATACACGACTGAACTCAACCGCTGGGTCGTGGAATTAGCTAAGGACCCCGCCCGGTACGGCTTCGGGATCATTCCCTCGACCGACCCCCGAGCCTCGGCCGAGAACCAAATCCGCGCCCAGCTCGGCCAATTGGCCGCCCCCCACTACGAACCGCTCGTCCGAGCCCTGGTTGCCACCCCCGAAGGGCCAGCCGCCGTGTTGCCGGCGGTGACCGTGCCAACCACGTGGGGCGAGAAGCTCCTGTGGCCGTCCGTCATCGTCGGAGGCGTTGCTGTTGCGTTGAGCATCTATGGTGTGCGCTGGCGCCAGCAGCGCACGGCCTGGAACGAGTTCACGAGAAGGTTCAACGGACAATTGACCAGTCTCATGACCAAAGAGTTGGGACAAACGCTCTTCCAAGCGTTGGCGCTCGATGACTGGCACAGCACCCGCGTCACGGAGTTAGTACTCAACGCCCGCCACGCCGCGTTGCAGGCGCTCATTGACCGGCTCATGGAAGATGCCCGGACCAAGCGATCCAGAGATCTCGGCACCCAACGGGCCACCGTGACGTCCCTCCGGCGTCTGCTTAAGGAAGCTGGCCACGACGCCACGCACGCCGCCTTGTCCATGAAGCTCGTAGCCATCGAGAAGGCCTACCCGCCCCCCGCCGCCCCGCCGAAGGGCGGGTTGGAAGAGCCGGGCGCGACTCCAGCGGGCCTCATGACGCGGCGAGGGTTCTTGCGGGGGGTCGGAGCGGCCGGCGCGCTCACGATGGCCCCCGCGCTCCTCGTCGAGCCGCCGTCCACCCAGGACGTCGAGAGGGCCGCGTCTCCCGAGATCCCAGATGGCGTCTTGGACCGCCTCTATCGCGCACAGTGGGAGCGGCCGCAGATGCCGCCGTGGCGCGCCGCCGACCCCACCGTGCCGCCGCGCGTCACGGCGCTGCTCGACTACTGGCGGCGTCAGGACCAGCGGTGGATGACGCTGACGGCCGCCCTCCAGGAACACCCCACCGACGCCGCCACGAGGACCGACCTGAAGGCGCTGCATCGCGCCCTCTTGGACTATGGACGGCAGTGGTTGAGAGACGAGGGGGTCTCCGTCGGCGAGGGGGATTCGCAGGCGGCGTTCGATACCCTCTTCCTGGAGACGCTCGTGGATCACTTGGGGTCCCTGGGCTACGTCTGCGTGATGAACGCGGTCCAGGTGCAGCCGGTGCCGGCCTCCGGCGACTCCCCCGCCGTGCGGCTGGTTTATTACCCGTTGCCCGAGCTGTTTCGCATCGTCGAGGCGCGGCCCGATGGCGTGGTGGCGATCGCCCCGCTCGACCCTGCCCTAGCGGCGACGACGCTGCCCCTCGACTTCGTGGCCTACGGGACGGCGTTTGTCTTGGAGCCGACGATCGCTAGGATCTTGGCGGCGGATCAGCGCGATCGCCGGTCGGCCGGCGAGATGATTGCCGGGGTGCAGCCCCAGTCGTTTTGGGACTATGGCCCCTGGATGTTGCAGTCGGCGATTGAGGGCTGGCAGCGCCGCCCGGATGATCCGCGTCCGGCGATGGAGCTGGCGATGGCGAAACTGATGGGCCAACCCTCATGGGTGATGACGGCCGGCCGCTCGGTGATGACGGATGAGCGGGAGGAGGCGATGCGGGCCGCCGGGGATCACGCGCGCGGCCATGTGGCGGACCATCGGAGTCCCGACCCGGCCGTTTGGCAGATGATGCGGCAGGCGGCGCGTGTGGCCGTCCGGCCCGGCCCCGATCGTCAGCAGGACCTCATGCTGTCCCGCCAGGTCGAGCGCCGGGGTCTTATCCGGGGATTCCGGGCAGCCCCGCGGCGCTTCTTGAGCACCCTCTTGTACAATCTGCAGCAGCTCGTGGCGCTCGCGCCAGGGTCACCGAACCGGCGTGAAGTCATGGACCGTACCGCCGGCGAGCGTGAAGTGTATGAGGCGATCCTCGCCGAGCTCCTGCGGCATCCTGGACAGTATGGCGTCGTGCTTCAGAAGCATTCCCCCATTCCGCTGGTGTACCAGGCCATCGGCCAGCTCTACGAGTTGGCGGACCCCGCGCACCCTGAGCGCGCCGAGCAGCTGGCCGACGCGTTGGAACAACAGTTCGGCATGGCCCCCGTGGTTCCCGCGACCTGGGTGCATCGCCCCACGGCGTTGATGGCCCTCGCTGCTGCAGCGCTTCTCGGAGTTAGCAGTGTGTGGTATCTGCGCGCTCGCCGCGCCCGCGAGTTGGCCCAATCGCCCACCTCCGGTCGCAACGCTTCCGGCCTAGAGGAGACGGCGCAGGCGGCGGCGGTCATCCGGCAATATGAGTTGGTCCCCGATCTCTCGCCGAGGGCCACACATATCGAGGTGGTGCGGGCGTTCCTGGAACGGCTCCGTCGGGGGGATGAGCCGGGCCCCATCGCGCCGCTGCCGCCAGGGCTCCTCTCGGTCTCAACGTACCGGCCAGGGCCGTTCTCGCGGCAGGAAGTCGAAGCCGGCGGGATCGCCGAGTCATACTTCCAGGAAGATATCCTGGCCAGCGCGCAGAAGGTCATGGCCGCGGTCGCCGAACAACTGGACACGACGCCTGAGGCGCTGGGGGCTCCGGCCATGGTCGAGTTCTGGAAGGCGCTGTACTGGGCTCGCGACGAGGGCGGACGTTTGCTGGCGGCCGACGATGACGAAACGACCATCTATCGCTGGGTGTATCGGGAGATCCCCCGATGGCTGACGCCGAAACTGGTGCCAACCGTTAATCAGGCAACCCTCGCCGCCGCCCTCAAGAACCCCTTTGCGCGCTCGAATGACGCCGGCAACGATGCCATGCAGCGGGCGATCGCCCAGCTCTTGGAGTCCCAGTCCGGAGAGTTTACCGACGACCCGGCGCATCTGGCAGCCAATCCTCACCTCCTGGTGCCGTGGCTCCGGTTGACGCTGGCCAGCAACCTGGTGGATTTCTCGCGGCCGTCCCTCCTTCGGGAGATTGCGGAGGCCGGCGATCTAGCCCGATACGTACTGGATCGGATGCACGCGCCGTTCGTCGGGGCGTTGGGCGGCGAGCGGTTCATCCCCAGGTTCCAGCAGCGGCTCCAGCGGCCCAATGCCGTCCTGGCGTATGTGCCGGACAACAACGTGGAATTGGCGGCCAGCGCCAAGTGGGCCGAAGTGCAGCTCTCGGCGAATCCGACATTGAGCCTCTCTATGATCGTCAAAGCCGATAACGGAGCCATGAACGATGGTTCGCTCGCCGACGTCCGCCGATTGCTCACGGTGCGGGACGGCGTCCCGGACGTCTATGCGCGGCTCCGGGCGTATGAGCAGGGCGGGCGGTTCCGGCTCGTGGCCGGGCCGGCCGCGCACGGCTTCCCGCTCGGTCGCTTACCGGCCGTTGCGCTGGCCGCTGTGCAACAGGCGGATGTCGTCTTCGGGGAAGGCGAGGCCAATACCCAGACACTCAACGGGTTGGCCAAGGAGGAGTTGTACCTCGGCCTCCGTCTCAAATGGCCCGACGGCGTTCGCTATATGTTCGGTTTGGAGCCGGATCCTCAGCGTCCGCCGGCCTTCTTCCGCGTGGACGGCACCCAGGGGCCCTACTACCAGAATCCGATGAACGTACCAGATGCCGGCCCCCGACGAACCATCGTGGACACCGTGCGCGCGCAGGGCGGGCTGGAGGAGACGGCGCGGGCGGCGGCCGGCAAGACGGCGGTGATCCTCGTGAAGCCGGTGGACGTGGTGGCGCCGCGGCTGGCGGAGTGGCTGACGAGCACGGTGATCCGCACGGCGTCCGGGTTGGAGGAGGCGCAGGTGATCGCCGCCCAGCTGCAGCGGCAGGGGATTACCGGCATCCGCGTCATCACGCCAGAGAATTTCTCCGTCGAGCTCGACCTCGCCCTGCAGGCCGCCGGCCTGGAGCAGTCCCTTCGGGACCGCGCCCTTGAAGATCTGCGAGCCCTCGCCTTCGCCTAGCGCCATCCCTCGGCTTGACAGGTTTCCATATTTGCCGTAATATATTTCTTGAATCATCAATCCCATGCCGCTCCCCTTTACCAAACAAGAGCTCAAGGCCCTCGTCGTCCTCGGAGCGACGGGGTTGGTGGGGCTGACGGCGCTGATCGTGACGCGCCTGGCCCCGCCGCCCGCCGCGGCCTCGACGGCCCGCGTCAATCTCAACACGGCCTCGGCGGAAGCCCTGGCCGCGCTCCCGGGCATCGGCCCGGTGACGGCGCGACGGATCGTCGAGGATCGCCAACAGCACGGCCGATACCTGCGCGTGGACGACGTCACCCGCGTCAGCGGCATCTCTCTGAAAGTCATCCCCCGCCTCAAGCCGAAAGCCGCCGTTGAATAACATTCGCCGTCCGCTCGTCTGGGTCGCCACGGCGTTTCTCCTCGGCGTGGCAGGGCAGGGGCTTCTGCCGCTGTGGGGGTGGTGGATGTTGACCGCGGCAGGGCTTGTCGTCACGGCGACACTAAACCGAATCGCCATCGGGGCCATGCTTTTGGCGATCGTCGGGCTCGGGGCGCTGACGGCCATCGCGGACCAGCGGGTGCCGCCTGAGCACGTGGCGTGGCGGTTGTCCGAGGGGGCGGCGCCGGCTGTCGTGGAGGGGTTCGTCGTGAGCGATCCGATCTGGCGCGCGGCGGAGGGTCACCCGGCCGGCCAGCAGGCGGTCCTCGCGGTCGCCGCCGTGGACGGCGCCCCCACCGTCGGGCACATCTGGCTGCGGCATCACCAGCCGGCGTGTCCGCTGCGATATGGCGATCGGCTGGTGGTCCACGGCACGCTGCGGGCCCCGCGGCCGCCGACGGAGCCGGGCGGCTTCGACGAAGCGCAGTGGCTCTGGTCCCAATCGCTCGACGGAGTCGTGGAGGCCCCGCGCGACGGGGTAGAATGGGTGGCGTCAGCCCGCAGCTGGCGGCGAATCCTCCGGGCGATTTTCGACGCGAAGCATCACGCCCTCGGGCTTCTACAGCAGCGGGTGGACGCGCTGACCGCCGCCCTCCTCGGAGCGCTCCTGGCCGGCGACCGCGCCGACCTGCCGCGGGAAGTGACCGCGGCGTTCACCGACACCGGGACGGTGCACTTGCTCTCCGTCAGCGGCTGGCACGTCACGTTGATCGGCGGGCTCCTCTGGGGCGCGGCGCGGCTCGTCTTTCCCCGGCGCGGCGCCGCCATCGCCACGATGGTCGGCTTGGTGTGGTACTGCGTGCTCACCGGCGCCCAGCCGCCGATCGTCCGGTCCACGCTCGCCGGCCTCGTCGTGCTGACCGGCCTCTGCCTGCGGCGGCCCGCTGACCCGCTCAACACGCTGGCGCTCGCCGCCCTTCTCATCGTCGCGCCGGCCCCTCGGACGCTGGGGAGCGTGGCGTTCCAGCTCTCGTTCGCCTCGGTGCTGGCCCTGCTGACGCTGGCCCCGATCGGGATGGCCGCCGCCCACCGCCTCCTCGAGAGAGCCCTGCTCTCTGAGCGAGGCCGCCGGATGGTCCTTGCCGTACTCGAGCCGCTCATCGTCTCGACGGCGGCGTGGCTGGGGACCTGGCCGTTGGTCGCCTACCACCTGCACCGGATCACGCTGATCGCCTGGCTGGCCAACCTCTTCGCCGTGCCGCTGGCCGCGCTGGTCATGGTGACCGGCCTGGTCGTCGTGCTGGGGGGATGGCTCCACCCGTGGCTGGTCCTGCCGTGGGTCGGGGCGGTGCAGCTCAGCAGTCACGTGCTGGTAGCAGGGCTGGCGTGGTGCGCCCGCTGGCCGGGGGCCTCGCTCGCCTGCCCGGCCCCTCCGTGGTGGGGACTGGCCGGCTGGTACCTGGCGCTGGCGGCCGCGGCCCGGGCCGCCCGAAATGTTAATAATACAGATAATTTACTAAAGACCAAAGAAATTGCTTGACAGACCCGTGGCGGCGCGTGCTAGACTTGGAGTGCTATGGGAGTGGAAGCCGATCGCACAGGGAGGGCCTCGTACGTGGAGCAGCGCCGGTATCCCCGGCTCGCCTGCCATGCCCCCGTGCAGTACCGGGACCTCGGCCAGCCGCAGGCGCCGTACACCGGGGCGCTGACCCACGACGTGAGCGCCGGCGGCCTCAAGTTCCATGCCTCGGAATGGCTCCCCGTCCAGCACCGCCTGCTCGTCCAGCTGGCGCTGCCGGGCGTGGCGACGCCGATCCGCACCATCGCCCAGGTGGTCTGGGCCCGCAAGCAGGCCCATGGCGACCACTATGAGGTCGGCGCGCGGTTCGTCCAGATGACGACTGAGGACCTCGGGGCGGTGGCCGCGTACGTCGAGCGGGGCACCCAGCAGGCCCGCTGACAGCCCGGTTTGTGGTACCATAATTGCCTATGCGTGGACGGCTCCCCCTCTTCTGCCTCATCCTCTCGCTGGTCGCGGCGACTCCGGTTTCCGCCTACTGGATCTGGACCCCGAAGACCGGCAAGTGGGTGAATCCCAAGACCCAGCCGAAGGATACGCCCGACGAGCAGTTCAGCTACGCCAACGACCTCTACGAGCGGCGTGACTACGCGCGGGCGGTCCGCGAGTTCCTCCGCCTCGTCCGACACTATCCCAAGGCGTCGCAGGCACCCGACGCCCAGTATTTCGCGGGGCAGTGTTACGAGCAGCTGCACCAGCCGTACCAGGCGTTCCTGACCTACAAGAAACTCCTCGAGACCTATCCTTACTCCGGCCGGTTCAAGGATGCCGTGGCCCGCTCGTACGTCATCGGCGAAGGATTCTTCAACGGGGTGAAGGTCCGCCCCATCCAACAGATCCCGCTGGCGGTGCCGGCGCTCGACAAGGCCGCGGAGGTCTTCGAGCAGATCGTCAGCCAGGCCCCTTACGGCGAGTACGGCGACAAGGCGCAGTGCAAGCTCGGGCAGACCTACCGCAAGCTTGGGCAGTACGGCGAGGCGCTGAAGGCGTTCGAGAAGCTCGTGCAGGAATACAAGCTGAGCCCCCTGCTCGAGGAGGCCCGGTACAACGCCGCCTACTGCGCGAAACAACTCAGTCTCAAGCCGGCGTACGACCAGGAGTCCACCGACCAGGCCATCAAGTGGTTCGAGGAGTTCATTGACAGCCATCCCGGCAGCGAGCTGCTGCCGGAGGCCCAGCAGTCGCTGCAGCAGCTGCGGGGGCACAAGGCGGAGAGCTCCTTCAAGGTGGCGGAGTTCTACGCCAAGCAGAAGAAGTGGGCGAGCGCGGCGTTCTACTACCGCCGCATCGTGGAGCACTACGCCGACACGCCGTGGGCGGCGCAGGCGGTGGCCCGCCTGACGGCGCTGGAGCAGGCCGGGCATATCCCGCCGGCCCGCGCGGCGTCGTGAGCCGCGGGCGCTGGCTGGCTCTCACCCTCGGGCTGGCGGTCGCCGGCTGCGGCTACTCGACGCACTCGTTGATGCCGTCCAACTACCGCAAGATCTACATCGAGCCGTTCACCAACAAGCTCGCCATCACTGAGGAGTCCACCGAAATCCAGCGCTTCGCCACCTCGCTGCCCCGGCTCGGCGAGGATGTCACCAACGAGGTCATCAAACGCTTCATCTTCGACGGGCACCTGCGGGTGACCCCGCGCCGCGACGCGGCCGACCTCGTCCTCACCGGGGAGCTCGTGGACTTCCACCGGCAGGCGCTGCGCCTCAGCGACCAGGGGGCGGTGGAGGAATACCGCCTCAACCTCGTGGCGAACCTGGTGCTCCGGGACCAGAAAGGCGGCACCCTCGTGTGGGAGGAGCCGGGGTTCGTCGGCGACACGACCTACTTCTTGACCGGCCCGTCGGCTAAGAGCGAGACCACCGCGATCCAGGCGATGTTGACCGATTTCGCCAAGCGGGTCGTCGAGCGGACCATCGAGAACTGGTAATCCCCATGCCGGGGCCGGCGCCGATCATCGTCTGCGTGGGGTCCGAGCCCTGGCTTCGCGACGAAGCCGTCCGGGCGCTCGCCGCCCAGTGCGGGACGTCCGGCGCCGCCGCCCTCGACGCCGTGGTCTACGACGCCCGCGACACCGCCCCCGCCGTCATCCTGGATGCCGCCCGCACGCCGCCGATGGCCAGCCCGCGCCGGCTCGTCATCGTCCGCGGGCCGCTGGAGCCCGACGGGGACGGGTCGGGCTGGCTGACCCGCTACGCGCAGTCACCCACCCTCTCCACCTGCCTGGTCGTTGAGTTCGAGGAGGCGCCGCCGAGCGCGCTCCGCGCCGCCGCTCGTGGGGTGGTGCAGGAAGTCTCGTGCCATCCGCCTAGGGGCGGGGAGTTGGTGGCGTGGGTGCGGCAGCGGATGGCCGCCAGCCGCAAGACGTGGACCCCCGACGCGGCGCAGGCGCTGGTGACGCGGACCGGGTCCGATCTGGCGCGGCTGGCCCAGCTCGTGGAGCAGTTGGCGGTGTTCGTCGGGCCGAGGCCCCAGGTGACCGTTGAGGATGTGACCGCGCTCGTCGGCTGGTCCGTCGAGGAGCGGGTGTTCGCCGTCGTGGACGCGGCGGTCCGCCGGGACCGGGCGACCGCGCTGCGGGTGACGCGCCGGCTGGTGGAGGAAGAAGGCGTGGCGCCGGAGGAATTGTTGGGGGCGTTGGGCAAACACGTGCGCCGGCTCTGGCAGGCGGTCCGCCGCGTCGAGCAGGGGATGCCGCCGCCGCAGGCGGTGCAGGCGGCGGGCGTGCCGTGGCGCGCGCAGGCGGCGTGGATCCCGCTCGTCAGCCGGCTGACGTCGTCGGCCGTGACCCGGACGCTGGAGCGGCTGGTCGAGACCGACATGCAGCTGAAGACGGGGGCGGGGACACCGCTGGCCCTCCTGGAACCGTGCGTGTGGGAGCTGGCGGGACTGGCGCCGGCCGCGCGGCCGGCGGTTTAGGCTGTCTTGAACGGAGTCGAGAGAGCGGCGGTCGGGGCGAGTTGCGAGAGCCGGCGGCTCAGACGGGATTTCTTCCGGATCGCCCGATTGCGATGGATGATCCCCTTGTGACTGGCGAGATCCAGCTTCTTGGTCAACAGGCGCAGGGCATCCTGGGCCTGCGGTCGTTGCCGCGCCTGCAGGGCGGTCTCAAACCGCTTGAGCAGCGTTTTGAGCTCCGAACTCACCCGCAGGTTGCGCTGATGAAGCACCCGGTCGGCCCGCATCCGTTTGGCGGCTGATCGAAGGATTGGCATGGACGGACACGCTACCATACCGCACGAGCCGCTGTCAACGTCGTCGAGCGCTGGCCATCGGGAGACGGTGCGCTCGGCCGGCACCATCGGCGTCGCCACGCTGATCAGCCGCGTCCTCGGCTTCGTCCGCGACGTCCTGGTCGCCCGCCTCTTCGGCACCTCCGCCCCGGCCCAGGCGTTCGCCGTCGCCTTCCGTCTGCCGAACATGCTCCGCGACCTGGTCGGGGAAGGGGCGGCCAACGCCGCGTTCGTGCCGGTCCTGACCGAGCATCGCCGGCGCCGGCCTGAGGATTTCTGGGTGGTGACCGGCATCCTGTTCAACCTGATGGCCCTGGGCCTCGGCGTGGCGGCGGCCGTCGGCTGGTGGCTGGCCCCCGGCCTGGTGCGGGTCACCGCACCGGGCTTCCTCGCCGACCCGGCGAAGTTCTCGCTGACCGTCCAGCTGACCCGCTGGTTGTTCCCGTACCTCTGGTTCATCGGCCTGACCGCGCTAGCCGGCGGCGTCCTCAACACGCTCCATGCCTTCACCGCCCCGGCGTATGGCCCGTGTCTGCTGAACGTGGCGATGATCGCCAGCACGCTGGTCGCCCCCGCGTTCCCCGAGCCGGTCGTCGTGCTGGCCATCGGGGTGTTGGTCGGCGGCGCCCTGCAGTTGGGCGCCCAGTTGCCGGGCCTCTGGCGGCGGGGCTGGCGCCCCAGCCAGCCGCGGCGGTTGCGCCACCCAGTGGTCCCGCAGGCGCTGCGCCTGCTGGGGCCGCGGGCGCTGGGCTCCTGCGTCTATCAGCTCAATCTCCTCGTGGACACCATCTGCGCGTCGTGGGAGACGATCGTCGGGGCCGGGGCGGTCGCCGCGCTCTACTACGCCAACCGCCTCTTCCAATTCCCGCTGGCGATCGTCGGCACGGCGCTCGCCCAGGCCAGTCTGCCGATGCTCTCGTCGCAGGCCCTCGAGGCGTCCCGTACCCGCCTGAAGGCCAGCGTCGCGTCGCTGATCACGCTGACCCTGGCGCTGGCGATCCCGTCCACCGTCGGGCTGGTCGTGCTCGGCCGCACGATCGTGCGCGTGCTGTTCGAGCGGGGCGAGTTCTCCGCCTACTCGACGGGGATCACCACCCAGGCCCTCGTCTGGTACTCGGTCGGGCTCGCCGCCTACATGACGGCGAAGATCCTCACGAACACCTGCTACGCCCTGCAGGACACCCGGACGCCGGTGCGGACGGCGGTCGTCGCTCTCGGCGTGAACATCGTCCTCAACGTCACGCTGATGCGCGTGATGGGGGTCGGCGGGCTGGCGCTGGCGACCAGCATCGCCAGCGCGTGCAACGTGGGACTCCTCTGGCGGGCGCTGTCCCGCACGCTCGGCCCGCTCGACGGAGCGTTCATCTGGGCTTCGACGCGCCGGGTCCTGCTGGCGGCCGCCGTGATGGGGGTCGTGTGCGCGCTCGGCCTCTGGCTTGGCCGGCCGTGGCTGGTCCACCCCTCGTCGGCGGTGCGGCTGTCGGCCCTCGGCGGGCTGATCGCCCTCGCCCTCGCCGTTTACCTGGCGGCGGGCCGCCGCTTCGGCGTCGAGGCCCTCCGCCACCTGCCGTGGCCATGGCTCTCCGCGACACCGTAGCGTTGCTCCCGGAGACGCCCGGCGTCTATCTGATGAAGGACGCCGACGGTCGTACCCTGTACGTCGGCAAGGCGATCAACCTACGCAAGCGGGTCAGCAGTTATTTCCAGCCGGCGCGGCCCCACGAACGAGAAGGCGTGAGTGGTGCGGTTTCCTCTCGCCGCAGCCACGAGCCCAAGACCCGGATCATGATCCGCCAGGTGGCCGATATCGAGGTGATCCAGACCGCCTCCGAGGCCGAGGCGCTCCTCTACGAGGCGTCGCTCATCAAGGAGCGCCAGCCGAAGTACAACGTCTCGCTCCGCGACGACAAGTCGTACCCGCTCATCAAGGTGACGGTGAACGATGAGTTCCCGCGGATCTTTGTGGGGCGGGGGCCCAGCGACGCGGGCGTGAAAGAGATCGGCCCGTTCGCCGACGCGACCCTCCTGCGGCAGGCGCTGCGGGCGGTCCGGCGCATCTTTCCATTCCGCGCTTGCCGGACCCTGCCGCGTCGGCCGTGCCTGGATTACTACATGGGATTGTGCGCGGCCCCGTGTGCCGGGAAGATCAGCCGCGACGATTACCACGCGATGCTCGAGCGGGTGTTCCGCGTCCTCGAGGGGCAGAAGGGGCAGGTGCTCGATGACTTGGCCCAGCGGATGCGGGCCGCCGCGGCGGCGCGGCAGTACGAGGAGGCGGCGAGGAGCCGCGACCAGCTCGCCGCGCTGACGGAGCTGACGATCCGCCCGCGCCGGTTCATCCCGTCGGAGGCGCTCGACGACCTCCGGCGGCTGCTCCAGCTGCCAACCCTGCCGCGGCGGATCGAGGGGTTCGACGTCTCGAACATCTACGGGAAAGAGGCGGTCGGCTCGATGGTGGCGTTCGTGGACGGGAAGCCGGACAAGGCCCGCTACCAGCGGTTCAAGATCCAGACGGTCTCGGGCATTGACGACTACGCGATGATGCGGGAGATCGTCCGCCGCCGGTACGACGAGCCGGGGCCGCGGCCCGACCTCATCCTGATTGACGGCGGCAAAGGGCACGTCGCCGCGGCGAAAGAGGTGGCGGACGCGCTGGGACTGACCGTGCCGCTGGTGGGGATCGCCAAGGAATTCGAGCACCTGTTCCTGCCGGGGCGGTCGGAGCCGATCATCCTGCCGCCGACGTCGAAGGCGCTCCACGTGCTCCAGCAGGTACGGGACGAGGCGCACCGCTTCGCCATCGGCTACCACCGCCATCTGCGGGGCCGCCGCGCCCTGCGCTCGGCCCTCGACGAGATCCCGGGGGTCGGCCCGCGCCGACGACGGGACCTGCTCGTCCAATTCGGCTCGGTCGCCGCGATCGCGCAGGCCTCCGTCGAGGAGCTGACGGCGGTGCGCGGCATCTCGCGCGGCCTCGCCGAACGGATCCTCACGACCTTGAGGAAACCCTGATGGGGTCTGACCCCTTCAAGACTCAAAGGGGTCAGACCCCCTCTGGTTTTTCGGACTGGCGTGCGCAGTGCACGCCGTTTCAGCGGAAGGTGTACGAGGCGGCGCTGAAGATCCCGCGTGGCCAGGTGTGGACGTACGCCGAGGTGGCGCGCGCGATCGGCCAGCCCCAGGCCGCGCGGGCTGTCGGGCAGGCGTTGAAGCGCAATCGGTGGGCTCCGGCCATCCCGTGCCATCGGGTCGTGGCGTCGGACGGCTCGCTGGGCGGGTACACCGCCCCCGGCGGGCTGGCCCGCAAGCGCCGCCTCCTGCGGGAGGAGAGCGCCCTGCGTGCGTAGCGTCCTGACCCCCGCCGCGTTCGTGGACCAAATACTGGCCCCCTGGCGCACGCCCCCCGTGCCGCCGCCCGGCCTCGTGCGCCCCGGCGCGGCGTACCTCCCCAGCTCCCAGCGGATGTCGCCGGCGATCGCCCGGCGGTTTCGAGGGCTCGCCTGGGATCTCATCGTCCGCTCGACCGGCAACGCCGACGTGCGCCGGCGGGCGATGGCCGCCGTGGAGGCGCTGCTCGCCCGGGTGGACGGCGAGGCGGTGCCGGGCCGCCGGATGCGCGACCTGGCCGATGCCGAGGTCGTGGAGATGTACTGCGCCGTGGTGCGCGCCGTCACCGGGGTGCGGGACCCGTACGCCGCGGTCAAGCGGGCCTACACCGCGCAGGCACTGGCCCATCTGCCGGAGATCGCCGCCGTCGTGGAGTCGGTCGCGGCGCCGGCGGCGCGCTGGCGGGTGGCGATCTCTCTCGGCATCCTCGGCAACGCGATGGACTTCGCCGACCCGCTCAAGCGGGCGGAGTTGGAGACCGACGGGTTCGACATGGCGGCGGAGCTCCGGCGGGCGCTGATCCTGCGGTACGCGCGCGGGCTCGACGCGCGGGCCGAATTCCTGACGGCGCTGCGCCGCACCCCCCGCGGCGAGGTGTTGTTCCTCGCCGACAATGCCGGCGAGATCGTCTTCGATCTGCCGCTCATCCGGCTCTGGCTGGCGGAAGGCCGCGCCGTGACGTTCGTCGGCAAGAGCGTCCCGTGCTACAACGACGTGACGGCCGACGATCTGCGCGCCCTCCTGCGCGACCGGCGCGTCCGCCGATACCTGGGTCGGACGCCGCGCGTCCTGGCCGGCGGCACGCGGACGATCGGCCTCGACCTGCGCCGCGCGACGCCGCCGCTGGTCCGCGCGTGGCGCCACGCCGCGCTCGTCTACGCGAAGGGGCAGGGGATGGTCCAGACCCTCCGCTACGCCCCGCTCACCCGCGACGTCTTTCACGCCGTCCAGGTCAAAGACCCCGCCTACTTCTATGAAGGCGTCCGTCTCCACCCCGGCGCCGCTTGCTTCCTCCATACCTGCCCGGTATAATTCCACTATGCTTGAGCCCATGACCGCACGGATCGCCGCGCTCCGCACGACCCTCCAGAACCTGCGGAGGTATCTTTGACCTCGATGCCAGGCAGGCCAGGATCCAGGCGCTAGAGTCGAAGGTC